>Ga0123342_1004248_pt1 | contig 22073 bp, 10 predicted proteins | sample Turbeawhitnodule_FD_89960 | JGI IMG/M metagenome (GOLD analysis project Ga0123342, IMG submission 89960) | Root nodule microbial communities of legume samples collected from Mexico - Turtle bean Mexico white nodule | ecosystem: Host-associated > Plants > Roots > Nodule | place: Mexico: Nepantla... | reverse complement strand
TTATTATTATTATTATTATTATTATTATTATTATTATTATTATTATTATTATTATTATTATTATTATTATTATTATTATTATTATTATTATTATTATTATTATTATTATTATTATTTTTTGAAGTTACTATAATGTATGGTTTTCTGTTGTTCCCCCGCCGTTGTTTCTCTCTCTGAAAGACTCGCTCTGTTTCCATTCCGGCATTGAGTGTGTTTGGTGAGGAGCTCACACAGATCGGTGAGCTCAGCTGCAAAACAATATTATATTTTTTACTACCATTTCATATTCGTGTTCTTCTTACAATTATTCAATAACACAAGTTTTTACGTGTATCCTTCATTTCATAGATTCTCAAGATTCTATTTTATCATCGTCAATTGTGACAAAAACCCATTTATAACAAACGGATTTTACTCCTTGATAGAATCAGATCACAGCCACTCACAAAGTTGTTCTTTTGGTATTGTGTTGAATACCTCTGCTTCTGCTTTTAGTTTCCATTTTTTACTCCGCATTTCCATGTTCAAGGCATTCATTTAAACATTTAAACCGGGCCATTCACGCCTGGGAAGATTTTTTATTTATATTCTTTAACATGTTATGTTGTAATGCTGCAGTAGCTATGGTGAAGAATGTGTTGGAGGGAATTTTGGCAGGATGAGATTACACTGGATTGAAAACAAAGAATTTTGTGAATACATAACGATTTCAATCATTCAGGGCTAATCTAGGCGAAGGTAAAGTATATTTTCAAATACTCCTGAAGAGGCTGTAGAACTTGTACCTTTAGTCTACTCCATTCAGCTTCGAAATTTCTTCAGATGGATGAGAAACAGCATAGCAGGTGAGATCCTCTGTTGGGCTCTTCATTTACCTTTTATTTTTCTCTTTTTGCTGAGATCAGTCAGTAGTTGTTGATTCTAAGGAGCTGAAAAAATGCATGTTTGGGTGATCATTGGCCCTTTTCCTTAAATATCTTCATATTTTTAGTTGAAGGTATGTTGAGAATATAGATAGGAATAACACCAATCACCCTTGTTTGAACTATATGGTCTAAGCATAATAAACGATAGAAGATGAATCTTTTTTTAGGCTTTGAATGTTCTGCTAGTTTATCGTCTTTATTTATGGTGTTTAATGTGTTGTTTGGACGTTTTTAAGTGTTAATGGCAATGTCTGTTGATCTGATACATAATGTAGAATTTAAAATGATCATTCAAACGCCCGTGATTTACAATCCTACCACGCATTAGCAGATGCATCATCCAGTCTTGCCTCTACTTATTTATCCTATTCATTTTTATGCATCTTATTCTTTGCCTTCACCATTGATTTTTCTACTTGCAATGTTACGTTTAGAGTAACATCACCTACACAATTTTATGTGAATTCAAAGTACTATAACTTAAAACATCAACCTGATATAGCTTGAAACAGTGATGAGTTTGATAACTGTGAAATTTTATCCATGTTAATAGACATTGAATTAACATTTACGTTGACGTATGTTTGACGTCTTCACTGCTGAATCTAATCTAAGTGGTGGACAAATGAATGTTGCTTCAGATGTGGAACACGACCATGATTTGGTATAGCATTTAGCTGCGATGATAAGGATTTACTTCAGAACATCCTCATTTTTCTATTAAGCTAATTATTTCAAAATAGAGTTTTGAATCGTAGTCGGAAAAAAAATGACTTAGGAAAACACGTATATGCTTCAGATCAAGTTTTCAGAGTTTGAAATGGGAGTTTAAAACTGTTTCTTGCTTAATTGTCGAATATGGCTCATCAGATACCATATTTTCTATGCGTGTTTATCTTGTCTTGCCTTTTCACCCTAACAATTTATGTAACATATTATCAAATGTTGTTAAGAATAAGAATTGTCTTATTGGCCTTCTAGTTTTGCATTTGTACCTGATCCAGAATATTAGTATAAATAGGAGTGTTGGGTGTATGTTTTGTATCATATCCATCACAAACTAACATACTTCATTTCCCGGTAATTTCAGGATTTCAATAAACTTTGGAAAACAACTTCTGGGCAAAGATGAGAAACAGTATGAAATGAACATCACCCCCGACAAGCTCACTCTACTAAGATCCAATACACCATCAGAGTGGTCAATGAACCAAATGAGAAGAGCAAATTATCAAGAAATTCCTGTAGCTGGAAGTTATTAGATGAATGAGAAATTGCTGCATTACCCAGGACCAAGTTAGAATCTCCCTCTAATTGGACAAACTAGCCGAACAGAAAAGAAAACATTAGATGGCAACTTAATGGATGGAAATAGTGTTCTGGATCACATTCCAGGCTCCTACATTCAGCCGTGGCCCTATGAGAACAATGGATCAAACAGTAACACCTTTGAACTACTGCTAAAGAACGCAAATAATATAGCTTCTGCTAACAGGAATTTGGATGCGAGCAATAACATAGCATCAAGTAATTCAATGCTGACAGAGTTTTATCCTCAGGCTAGCGGTGCAGATTTACAGAGATGCAATATCCATTCAGCTTCAGACAGCTAGCTCAACGAAGACATTCACTGTCCAGTCCCAAACAAACTGGAGGGCATCTTCTCTGAGATACCAAATGGTAACTTACTTTTTTTCTGCAATTCAACTACAGATAGAATCTTAGAGATATGCCTTTCTAATGTTATTCCGCTTATTCAAACACAATAAACTTTAGACAAATGAATATTAAACAACTCAATTTCATGTCACATTTAGCCACTCAAGCTTAAACTAATATATTGATAGTGAACTAAATCTTTAGGTTCCATAACGGTTAATTTGCATAAAGTAGTTTAATATCCATATTAGATTAACAGTAGAGAGAGTCTGATTACAATATGAATAAGAAGTTACAAAACGTATTTTACTATAGTAAGTTTGAGCTATTTATAACTTCACAAAGATGAGCTAACTATGCTGAACTAACTATAGTAAAGAAGCTAACTGTAGTAAAGATAACAAAACTGATTTGTTCCAGAGATTCCAGAAAAGAAAAAGAAATACAACTGAGTAATGTATATACTCCAATACACCCCTACAAGCTCAAGAGTGTGGTGGTGAGTATCAGAGATCTCACATCCACTAGAGATAAGGTTAATTCATAATATATAAGTGAGTTCAAACCTCACCTTACAAACCGGTTTTGTAAGGTTGAGTTAAGCTTAAAATACACTTTTTAAGAGTGAGCATACAAATCCGCAACTCTAAGCTTGAGCCAAAGAGTCGTGAATTGAGTAGGAGGCAAGGCTTTTAGTGAGAACATCAACAATTTGGAAAATTTTGCAAAATATAAGAGATTTTATTTCTTGTCGAAGATCTCATATTGATTAAAAATATGACTATTTTATAACATATAAATAAATACAAATCTCACTTTATAATCTAGTTTTGTGAGATTGAGTTATACTTCCACTTTCTAATATGGTATCAAAACATATCCTAACAAGATTTGTTGGGTCTATCGTGTCACTCGTTATCGAACCCCTCTCTATTCTTACATTCGAGATATCCAATTCTTGGCACAAAGAGGTGTGCTAGAAATCCTACATTAATTAGAAATATGCCAAATTATAGTTATATAAGTGGGTGCAAATATACTCAAATCGAAGTCAAATGGAACATCATCGCCCTTTGGGCTGGGCTCATGATGTTTAGACAAACCTGTATGTGGTGGTAACAAAAGTGAGGGGGCTTCACTGGAGCTAACTGTATAGGCTACACAGACTAACTTTGGTGGTGGCGCATGACATTGCATAGCAACTCACTGGCAACGCAACTATTGGCATTGTGATTGTCACTGTAGGGCACACCTTTCTGGCCCACCATTGACTTCAATGTCCCAAGATCAGAAGCTCTCATACCAAATTAACTACATAGAGAAATAAAGAATTTCTTTATTTATATTCTCATCACCTCTTTGTAACAATCAAACTTATTGAAATAAGGAAATAAAAATATGTTGAAATGAACATAAAGATTTTAAAAATATTTTCTACCAATCAAAATGAAGATATTGAGGATATTAAGGATATTAAGAAGTGAACTTTAAACCTAATTCAACCTCATAAAATCGACTTATAAGGTGAGGTTTGCACCTATTTATAAACTATGAAGTGTCTTAATCTCTAGTCGATGTGGGATCTCCTACACACACCCCTCACGTTGAGGCTACCAACTCGTGCATGAGACTATATATTATGAGTGGTCTGATAGCGGCCCGATAGCAGGTAGCCTGATAAGCCCAACAATCACTCACTAGGATAGGCTCTAAATGGTTGTGATATCATATTAAGAAGTGGACTTTAAGCCTAACTCAACTTCATAAAACCGAGCTTATAAGGTAAGGTTTGCACCCACTTATAAACTATGAAATGTCTTAATCTCTAGTCGATGTGAGATCTCCAACAGCATTTAATAATCCGTTATTTAAAGCAAAAGCTTTTCAAAGATTGAGTGAAGCCACTAATAGAGGAGGAGAAGAGAACAAGGGCAGGTTAGAGTTGTTTGGTGATACTATATTAGAATAATAGAGTAGGGACCGAAATTGATTTCTTATGAATGAGAATTATAAAACCTAATTTACTATAGTAAGCTTCAGTTATTTATAAACTGTAAAAAGATGAGCTAAGTAAGCTGAAAACTAACTACAGTAGAGAAGCTAACCGTAGTAAGGATACCAAACTGTAACTAATAGAGTTCAGTTAAGCTAACAAACCTTCAGTTTGTTATAAAGATCCTAAAAAAGAAAAAGAAATACAACAGTGTAATGAAAGAGGGACGGGGGAGAGAAAAGTACCGGTACTATTTGACACTCACAGAAACCCAAAAGATATTTGGTGCACATAAAGTGATATAAAAAAAAGTGATTGCTCTTTAAAATAGCATGAATTTATAAACATTGATGATGAATATAGACAATAACTTTCTTTAATAATTAATTTATTATTTTTCTACATTGTGAATACCTATAACAGATATCCCTCACACATCAAGTAAGCAGCAAAGAGACATGATAAAAATTGTGATGTTAAACCACAACAAACTCCATTTCTTTTAGCTGTTTGAGCACTACCTTCTTGCATTCGTTATGAGTTCAGCAATTGATTGGTGAGTCACTAAAACTGCAGTTACAGGTGATTCTTACCATGATTATAATCTGAACTCCGTGCCAATAGCTGAAGCTGGTGCAACTGCTAGTTTTACCAATTTTGTCCCATCAGTACCAAAAATGATTGATCAAATCAAATTTGTGAACAACCAGTTTTGTACAATATCGGATTACACGATAACTGAATGCACAAGTCAGGAGAAAGACAAACGAAAAGAATTGGTTACTTCCAGAGAAAATGAAGTTCAGGAATATTGTGATGGACAGCAACAGCAAATTGTTGATCCATCATCTGCGACAATTTCTACAACATATGTGGACCAAAAGCGTTCTAACAACATCTGTGGCAAGGGAAATTCTGGTCTGAACCAGGAAGGAAATAATGGATTTATGCAGCAGTACATTCATTATGCAAAGGAAATTGATAATATCCTCTAAAAAACATGGTTTGAAAACCTGCAGAAGACAGGAGAAAGGATTTTTCGCAATACTGCAAAGGGTTCTCAGTTGGTGCCTAACATCCTCTCCAATTCCATTGAAGCAAAGGGTTCCAAGAGAAAATATTGCAAAAGCACTAAGAACAAACATGACTCGGCCACAGATTCTTTTGATACTTCCGGGTCCCAAAAGACTTTACAAGCTGATGAAAATTTCAAAGGTGTAATTCCCACCAAAGATGTCATTAGAAAGCAAAAAACAGAAAATAGATGCCATGCAAAAGTCAGTGGAAGGTCTCCAAGAAAAAAAAATGTCTAAGGAGAATCCACAGGATGCAAGGAAAAAAGACAAAAAGATTTCTATCACAGTCAAATGAAGAAATGCCAGATATCTACATTAAAAATAGTAGATTTGTAGAGAAGCAAAAGATTAGAGCCAGCAGTTGTGAATGCTTTGCTACCTCAGGTAATGTGTTGTATTAAAGGAATGGAATTTTCAGTAAACATATAATTATAATTATTATATGTTCTCTGATAGAGCAGATAACTTGTCAACTGGATGATCTCAAACTTGAGGAGAGCAGGATATTGAAGATGGAAGGACAAAAGGCACTTGTTCCTTATATTGGAGATTGCACTATAGGGTATTGTGTTCTCATTGGAGGAAACATCATTTCTTGGAAAAGCAAGAAACAAAATGTGCTTGTCTGATCTAGTGTCGAAGCTAAATATAGGGCAATGTCGTCTCTTACTTGTGAACTTGTATGAGTGAAACAATTTCTTCAAGAATTAAAATTTTGTAAGATCCAACAAACGAAGATTTATTGTGATAACCAAGTTGCTCTCCACATTGCTTCTAATCCAATGTTCCATGAGAGGATTGAACACATAGAACTTGATTGTCATTTTATTCAGGAAAAGTTGTTGTCAAGAAATATATACTAAGTTTGTCAGATCCAATGATCAACTTGCAGATGTGTTAACCACCAGATCCTCAAGGGGACCTCGGATTGATTATTTGTTCCAAGCTTGGTACATACAATTTGTATGCTCTAGCTTGATGGAGAGTGTTAGGATAGGTATTAAATATAGGTAATCCATAAGGGGACCTCGAATTGAATTTAATTGTTCCAACTTAGATTGAATTTATTTGTTCCAAGCTTGGTACATACAATTTGTATGCTCTAGCTTGATGGAGAGTGTTAGGATAGGTATCAAATATAGGTAATCCTTAAGGGACCTCAAATTGAATTTAATTGTTCCAAGCTTAGATTGAATTTATTTGTTCCAAGCTTGGTACATACAATTTGTATGCTCTAGCTTGATGGAGAGTGTTATAATAGGTATTAAATATAGGTAATCCTTAAGGGGACCTCACATTGAATTTATTTGCTCCAAGCTTAGTACATACAATTTGTATGCTACATACAATTTGTATGCTCTAGCTTGGTGGAGAGTTAGAATAGGTATTAAATATAGGTAGTATGGTTGTATTGGAAAACTCCTATATGAGTTGTTTATTTAACATTAAAATGTAATCAAATCTCATAAGCTCTATTTATCATATTTTCAGTCTTAAGCATTTCTTCATTTGCCATGCTAAACTTTGTTAACAAAGGAAATAATAGAACATTTCAACTAGTTACCTCAATAAATGGGGCATACTAAAATCTAAATTTACCAAACCTAACTCAATGAGAATTTCAACTCAATACCGTACATGCTCAGCAGGTATATATAAGTTCACATAAATGAAAGAAAGCAGTATTTGGCAATGGATTTGCTAAAAAATATAATGCACCAGTTATCTCTTCCAAATGATCACCAATTCAGTATCGGAAGCCAATTCACCAGGGACCAAAATAAATTACTAGACTAGGGTGTAACTCTAGGTTTAGCAAAATTTTCATAACTATCAAATGTCAACAATTAAGGAAAATGATAAATAATAATCATAAGCTATTCTCACAACATTTATAACAATGTCATATTAAACCATCATCTACACCTTCAAATTCCACAACTACGTGATTACCTTCTCCAATAAAAAGATAAATCCAGATGTTTGTGTCAATGTATGTATCATCATTTCCAAGTGATACAATATACAACTAGTCAACCGATATAGTTTCCGGAAATATTGAGCCACATTCTAGATGCTTCATTCAGTGATTAGTACTCATCTGCATCTACCAACCTTGTAATGGTTCTTAACAATTTCATGCTTCATTTCAGGATTTGTTTGTGTCAGAGGATTTGATCAAAAGGAACATGCACCTCGTCCTCTTCAAGCCAGATTGCATTTTACAGCAAGTAGGTTAGCAAAGAGAGGAAAATGAAAACAATAATAATGGGACATGCAGCTAAGATATTTACCATCAAAAGCTAATAATATTGAAGATCCAACTTCCTAAGGTAATTGTTGGCTCCTGAGTAACAAAAGATCATTGAATAGCATGTCTCAGCACCTTCAAGTAGTCTTTTTTCTAACATGAAAAGTATATACAGAATGTTACAAAGAAAATAGAAGAATTTTCAGTTTAGGATATGAAATCCCATAACAAGCGGGATTGACCTGTAAAGCATTTCTATTCAAGCATGAAACATACATTCATTAAAAACATGCTGACATTATATTAAAATCAATAGTAACTATTGCATTTTTATCAGTATAAATAGTTGATAATAAACACAAATAGCAGAAATCAATAACAAAAGTTTATTCATTCATGTCATGTAGGTTTAATTATTCTCCTACAATATATATAAATACACATACATATACATATGATAGGAAAAATAACAAGCAAGAGAAGCAATAAATGTACCTCTTTTAAATGACTAGTTAACCACTAGATGTTTGTTATGAGAGGGCTATGAGAACTACGTTCACGGCCCATGCTCATCTACAAAATACAAGAGACATCTTGAAGTAAGAATATGTAACTAGCGAAAAATTCAGTTCATTTTAATTACGCACAAATTCAATTCAAGAGCCAAAGGTTGTCTTACAACACAAAACTCAGTCCTTCAAACAATAATTTTATCAGACATTAAAAAAAATAGTTTTGATGGATAAAGCTTCCAATTAGCATTCAATATACCACAGTTTTTGTTGGAAATACAGCTTAAATCCTAGCTTGTCTTGCTAGCAGACTCTTCAGAGGTTGTCTTAATTGCAATTTCAAGGGTGGGGATCTAGTAGCGCATCAACTAAAGATATGGCTTAAATAAAATTTACAAAACTTGGATAATTTTCACCTAACAAGTTAGTTTTGTGGGTTTGAATTAGACTCTAAACACAAATTATAAAGTGATATCAAAGTTTATCCTAAATTCATTGATGGGTCACTTACACTTGTCACACTCCAAGCCTGATGCCCTTGGCACAAAGCAGAGTGTTGGAAGGGTCCAATTTTCATTATTAGAAAAGGGTCTCCAAATATTTTAAGAGAACCCTAAACTAGACATTTGGCCTAAATAAAGACAGATTTACATTTTTTATATTTTTTCCATAAACCAACCCTCAATTACTAAGTTGAATGGTGAACTATTATGGCATGATGATTTCTTATTCTTCTAGATTTTTTTCTTATTTTTCTTTGTCCTCAAACGAAAAAGTACAGTTTTCACCCTATTTCATTTTTTATTTTTATTTTCCTTCTGTGGAACCGAAAGTAGCCTAAGTTTTGCATAGAATAGTATGAAATGCTTAGTGAAATACTTAACTAGCGCGGCTATACCCTCTTAACAGCCAGCTTAATATTGGGCACTGTATGAGCGCCAAAGTCTAGCAGCTCTAGTGGTGGTGGGAGCTTGGCCAGCATTTGTATGAAACCAAGCTCCATCACAGTTGAAGACCCACTGACTCCCATGGTCAAACACAAACACAAGTCAAGTGGCTCCCAGAGTGGTGATTGGTCCACTGAATTGTGCAAGAACAATCATGTTCACCTTGATACTTTAAGGGAAGGTTCCCCAAGCACTTGGGTGCTGATCAGATTAATTGAACCTTTAAACAATCTTTTCCCTATACTTTAAGATGTCATACACTAAAAATAAGCATTCATGGCTATGATTCTCCAAGAGAAAAAATTGTGCATACATGTGTCAGATACAAGAATACAACCAACACTTAAGACTAAGTCCAAGTAAACTTAGATTCAATACCTCCAAGTTCATAGAACCATCATTACAGAACAAAAAATTTCAAGCAAAATATGATCCCTTTTTCACAATATTATGCATGGGTCATATATATTATGGCAAATTTGTCAGATTCCATTGTGTCTTAAGATGTTTACTTGTCTTCTGTTCTCATCTTATTTAACAAGTTACAACGATTAATTACAACAATATATTCAAAAGCTTCATATGTAATGGGTATGCATGGACTGGTTTAAGTCTAGCTTCGAAATCTTAAATATGGGCTTTGATAAAGAAATACAACCAAACTAAACTGATAGTTGAGAAGGAACTTATAAACAATAATTTATGTCTGTGGTCTACCAGTATCTATTATACCTTTTTATTTTTAAATGCCTACAAATTCATCCAATAGGAATGTATATAAATATTAAGAAAGATAATCTGTCAAAACATAAGCAAAGCCCAGTTACAAAGTTTAGAGTGGCTGATACTGACCCATTCATCCAAAATAAAGCCATCTAAACGCCAAAATACTGGATTCTCTACAAGATTGTTTAGAGGATAAGAGGAGTTTAAGATTATTATCACTGACATATTTAGTTCCGTACTTTTATTTGTATTTTTTTCCCATTCAAAAATTGCAATAAGCCAACAATTAGAATTTGATATATTGTATCTTGAATTCAAACCTTGAGTATATAGGTGTATCAAATACTCGAAGGAAGAACTTTGTTGTCCAAGTCCTACCAAGTTCAAGCATGACTGTCTCCTATGGAGGATACCTAGGATATCTGCAAAGAAATAAAAAGATAGACCTTACCTTGTTATTCAGTTAAGTGCAAAAGTTATATTATTCCATTTAGTTTTCACCACCACCCACTAATTATCATTCACAGACAAAGAAACATTCGCATAAAACAGAGCACCATTAGCTGATAAAGAAAACAATAGATCAAGAGTACAATAAATGAAACACAAAAATCCTTGAACAAAAATGGCATAAATTAATCAAACTAGTAGCACTTAATTATATGTTCACGATAGGTAACAAGACACATCTCTGTTAGGAATATCAAAGCCAAATTCTATTCACCAAAAATGCAAAAGACAAACCCTTGTTCGATACAATTGAGTTGAAACCAGAAGATAATTCAGTTAGAGGAGGTAGATACTCACGAAATCGTTCTCCGCTTTACTTACATGCAGTTCCCAGTCATCAAAATGGCTTTCCTACAGCAGAAGTGCTTCATAAAGTGCCATTACACCTTAAAATCTCCGACGATCTGCGATCAGAACGCTGAGCGATTAGCGAGAAAAAAAAAAGTGGAAGAGATAGAGAACGAGAGAGAGATGGAAAAAATTAGGGTTTGGAATTGGAAAGCGAAGGAAAAAGATTAGGGATGAGGAAGCTAGAGTGGACGAGGAGAGTTAGAACAGAAGGAGAATGAAACAAGTGTAACTGTTATTGCCATTGTTCTTTTGCCGCCACTTATTACTTCCCTCCTTAACTTTTCAAAACACTTTGCCCTACCATTTGCAAGGAAAATTAATTAATAGTGCAATTCGGTTTAGTTATTACGAATATGATTAAAAATAAGTTATTACGTATATAAGTATAAGTTGTGGTCATTATGAAACGATTTTATTTAATGAAATTTTTCTAAATTTACACAAATTCATATTTATTAAGAAGAAGTCAATAAAAAATATTTTGATTATTATTATAAAGTTGTGGGGTGTTTGTTAAGATTAGAAATTAATTAATTGAAGTTGTGGTCTTTTGAGTGATTTTAGGTTTGGAAAAAAACGTGTTTATGCTATACGACTTCAGTTGATTTGAAAATTAAATTTCTTTAGGAGTCGTGCAGGTGTTGAAAGAACTTGAGTTAAATTTTTATCCATTGTGCATTTTGATTTTTTTTTATTGAGACGTGGTGTATTTGGTTAATTTTTTAATGAGTCATGGTGATGATGGCAGAACTCTGAGTAAAGGACCAACCACTAGGGAAATGGCTAGAAGATTCCAAGATGAGTGGAACTATGTTACTCCAATACGTGTTTGAATGAAACATAACCTAGTGATACAATCTATAGTACAATTTAAAATTCTTGTTTAGAAGTATACTGGAATTCTAGCTTGCATTTTGTCATTGATTATATTATGATTAGGGTTAGGTTTCTAAAGCATACATATAGTATAATTAGGCTTAATTACAATTCACACTAAACCCTAGGTCAGTTATTAGACCTAATTAGGTCACAAGATGCACTCATCAAACATGTTTGTCATGTGACTTAAGTAGGTGCCAACTTTGAATCCTTTATTTTTGAATTTTCCCATCGTTTCTCATGTAACCTTTGGTTGGCCTCTTTACCTGTAAAAGGAGGTGTTTAGCTATCCAAAATTTAGATCAATACAATTAGAGTTATATTGTTGAATTTGACGCTTATAACTCTCATTTGTCTAGCCTCTTTAGGATATACACCTTTTAATATCTTCCCTCTTTTCCAAGTGATTTGATCTCACCAATCACTTTGCCTACACCTCACGGCTACTCCAAGAAATCCATAACTTCTTATAAGTTCTTCTTGCTCCATTCATCCATTAAGCTTTTGCAAACCTCACTTAGTTCTCCAAGAAATCCCCATCGAAAGAAGATGGTGTTATCACATGGTACACTAGTTGGCGGTTTTGTTGTGAGGGACGAGTCACTCTTTTAATGGTTGGAATTTAACAAATTTCATTGGTTTAATTATTTGAGTGACAAAAACACTTGCAAGCAATTTGGTGGTAGATGTCCCAATATGTCAAATTAAGTGATCTTTAAATTTTTATTAATTATTATTATTAGTATAATTGAATGATGGTAGGACCACAACTTCAATTAATTAATATATGATCTTAACAAACTTGTAGAGAACACCATAACTTTATAATAATAATCAAAATCATTATTTTCTTTAACAATTTATTTCTTGTATATATAAAATCGTGCAAATTTAAAATATCTCACTTAATAAATTCGTTTCCTATGCTCACAACTTACCTATATACAATAATAAACTTTTTTTTTTACCCATATATGTAATAATGAAACCGAATTGCACCATTACCATAAATTTTCATCATTTGCATTGCATGCAAAAAGTAAAAAACAAACGATTCGGCTTTTCCTTAGTTTTTTTTTTTAAATATTTAATTTCCTTAAACTTCCTTTTAGTAAATGCACCCCCTAAATTTTAATTTTTTCATTCATTCTCAAGTTTAACTCATTTACAAGTACATATCTTAAACTTTGATTTATTGTAATTAATTTTAAATTGTATTATTATTTTAAATAGACACCTAAAATTTTTAACATCATCCTAATTAGTCTTTAAAAAATTTTATTTTATTATAAACAAATTTTCTAACATATTAGAGTTAAACTATTTATATTAAATGTTAATAATTAATTATTTTATTTTGTTAAAATTATTTCTTGTATATTAAAATTCATAAAAAATAAAGAAGATAAAAAAATAAAAGGTCTACTCGATTTTTTAATCCTAACATTTATTATACTTTATTGTTTTTAAGTCATAATATGCTATACATAAACAAAGGTGTATTTTTATTATAATTGTTCTTAAAGCAACGGTAATGATATTTTCAATTCATTGAAAGTTCGACGTTATATTAATACTTCATAATTATTAAATTCAATAGATTTTTTTTTTAATTTTTTTATTCAATAATCATGTTAATTTGGGAGTCTTGTAACATTAAATTTTTTGTATTTGACTCACTTATATGAAAAAATATTGTATTCCAATCCTCATTTGAGACTAGCTATTGCAATGGATAATGATCAGGTCATGATGGTCATATTTCCATAATCAACATTTAACAAATACGTAACTTCACTTTTATAATTCATACTTTAGTTTCGAGTAAAAATGAAATTTCAACACTTTAACAAACCAAAATCCTAAAACGATGAATTTTAAAGGCTTACAAATTTTTGTTTCTGAAATTTATTAAATAAATTCAAAATATTTTCATATTACCAAAAATAAATTCCAGAATTTAATTTAAAATAGATGATGAATAATTACACAAAAACCAAAGTAGAGTGAGAAAAAAAAACCAGGTTACAAAAAGAAAGGCCCAAAAATGGAAACCATAACATTGTGAGAGCTATCCTAATTGGACATGAATTGACCTACGTGAGTTAGGCTTTTACTTCTTGCACCCTCATATATGCTATGCTAGACGATATAATATGAAAGATAGTTTTAGATTTAGAAATATCTTTATAATATATATATTTTTTTTAACGCATTATAAATTTATAGTCCAAAATATATTTTTAGATCCAGAAACATTTCATAGATTGTATAATCTAAAATGTAATTTTTTTAAATGCATACAATCCAAAATATAAATTTTTTAGATATATTTTAGATTATACAATTTAAAATGTATAATTAAATTAATATTAAATTGTATAATCTAGAATGAAAAAACATATAATAGATTCAATCTCCAGCAAAAGAGTGCACAAATGCTCTACAACACAAAAGAAAAAACTTCAAAGAAGGAGGTATGGCGGGTGTTTGCAACTACCATAGGGGTGCAGACAGAAATAATGGTAGTTCAGGAAAAAACACAAAAATATTAAGCGACCAGCGACCACAGTGGGAGTCGAACCCACGACCTTTTGATCCGAAGTCAAACGCGCTAATCCACTGCGCTATGCGGTCATCACATGCTATTTAACTGTATAAAATAATATTAAACAATAGGACTTTTAATTATTGATTTTTAATCAATAATTAGAATTATACTTTGCTTTCTACTATTTATTTGTTCTTATACTATAATAAAGGATTTATACTATAGAATTTGATTTTATTTCATAATAAAAGAGTTTCTCATACTACTAAGATTAGTGGGGAATGAGTTGAAAATTAAATCCTGAATAGCTCATCAGTATATACACATAAAAAAAAATAGAAAAGTGATAAGAGGAAGAAACTTTCATAAAATGATAAAATTATTTTGTTTAACATGCTTCTCTTCCCCATCCCAATGTTAGCACACAGTATTTCATGAACTTTTTCCCCCTTCATCATGTTTCATTATAACAATATCTTCAGATTCTCTCTCACTCTCTCTCTTTCATATATTTGAACTTTTTGGTTTACATCAATATCATTATCGTATGCTTACCTAATTTTAGCCACTTGCTTTTGTAGTCGATGTAATTAAACTATATTCTCTTCAAATAAATTGGATCTTATAAATAGAAAGTACATAATAATAAATCTAATTTAATCTTATAAAATCAATCCATAAAGTAAAACTCACTTATATACTATAAAATATATTTATTTTTAAACCAAAATAGTGAATATAGAATTTTTAATATATATTTATGAGTATTAAAATAATGATTTATATATTATAAAATATTTGTATATCTTATAATATCTACGTTTTGGTTAATAATGCATGGTTGATGAATGATGAAAATGGAAAGAGAGGAGAAGCGATGGTTGTTGTTTGGTGATCTGAGAGAGTGAATCCGATGAGAGCCGTCGATTGGACATGATGGTCCCACAGTTCTACAAGTGTCCGTACAATTGTTATGATCAAAGCATGTTGACTAGCTGGCCTACTCTAATCACATTTCCTATTCGGGCAGGGACAAACACTTCTTTCTCATCATCAAACACAAACCAACACATTTTTTCACTTTCTCTTTCTCAATTTCTCCACCTTTTAATCATGCATGCCATCAACTTTAACATAACTTTCTCATCACAACCACACAATCCATAGTAATCACCCTACGTCTCTATAATTTTTTCGTTATAACTATCAAAATAATTACACTCAATTTATTATTAGTATTATTATTATTGATGGAGATAACTTTAACATCAAATAAATTCAGATTTCTAGTTCTTTGTGATGTAGTTCTCTGTATTTTATTTTAAATAATATTTTTTTACAAAAATATATTAAGATTTGTTGTGTAACGAGAACAATAGAGTTCGAAGCTAGGTGCCTAATCCTCCACTAGACCGACCGAGTGAATATTAAGATTTGATAAAAGATTGAATGTGTCTGAATCTCACCAATTCAAGTCTTCTTAGTGTTTGTTTATTTATTTATTCTATATATTTTTTAAATAACTAAATAAGAAATTCAATCTTTCTGAAATTTAACTCAACTCATAATTATGAGTTTCTTAATAATGTTCTATTTGTTTGGATCGAAAAACAAATTTAAAAGGCCCCAATGCCTCACAAACCGTGTTAAAAAATTAATTGAAGTAGTTAAAAAGAAAAAAATTATTTTTTAATAATTAAATATAATTTATATAAAGTGATCGAAATACGCTAGATTGACTTAAAAAAAATATTTTTTTTCTTTAAGTGGTTTTTTTGCATGAAAACAATTCAATAGACATTTTTTTTTTAACTTTTATGAATTAATTTGAATAATCTTCATAAAATATTTGCTTTGAACTAAATTAATAAATATTAGGAGCACAAGTCTTGTGGTCAATTACTTATGTGTTGTAGACCTATCACACATCTATAAACAAGCTTTTATTCTTCTAATTTTCTTCTCACCAACAATAACAACACTTTCTCTATCTCTCTTTCACCTGTCATTTCAAACTTCTCCTATTTGAAAAGCTGAACTAAAAATAAAAATTAGGAATTACAAGTGGATTCATCAAAGAAGTAGACAAAGTTACTTTTATGTTACCATAGTGATATAAAATCAACATGCTTGTCTATCTATTTGAAACCCTTTTTAGTGGAGTATTTAATTTCAATATTTTTGTTTAGTCAAAAAGTTTATTGAATCAGATGAAATCCAAAACTCTAAACCTCTGTTTTTATATATACTGTTTTCTTGTTTATGTAGATGGAGACATGTGTAATGTTCTCATTTTGATATAGGATAAGAAAGTTAAGACTTCATATCATAAAATTAAAGAGGTGTAGAATTGGTAAATGACCATGTTTTTTTTATCTATAAATTGGAGAAGAAATGTGGTTGTTCTATAACTTTTTTTTCTAAACTTTTGAATTGGAGAGATTCAGACCAAAAAATGTTACTTGTGGCTTGTAGGTGAAAATGTAATATAATGGATTACGAGTATCTTTTTATATTATAACAATATAATAAATAATTTTAGAATATATTAAAATAAGAAATAATTACAAATTTAATATTAAACACAATAAATAAATATATATAATATTTTATTAACACTAGTGCAAAATTTGTTTTCCATGATTCATTTTAAAGAAAATTTTAGAGTCATAAAAAATAAGGCAGTGAGAATTTTATAAATAAATGCAACTTCTCGATAATGGTTGGGACAAAACTGAGTTAAAAGTCAAAAAATTTGAGAATCAACAATAGTTGCTTATAGAACCGTAGTTAAAAGTAAAAAATTTGAAAACTGAACGATTTTTTTGCAGAATCGTTGTCGTTTCTTTTGTATCTTGGTCACTACAACAAAATTTCAAGCGTTCATCATCATTTGTTTTTTTTATCAATTTTGTTTTCTTTTCCTCCTCACTTTAGAACGCTCATAGCTGCTTCACTACACAATTACTAAATAAAAATTAATTTAAAAAATAATAATTAAATATTATACTAATTAAATTATATATTATTTTAAAATTAAAAATATATTTATATTTAAAATTGTTTCTATTATTAATAAAATTTATAAATTAGGTTCTAAATTAATATATTTAATTAACTGTCAAAATTTTAATTACTAATTTTAAAATTTAAATTAATTAGTTAGTAATGTTTAAAATAGTAAATTAAATTTTTCATAAATTTGATTATTAGAGATTCATAATTAATGATATAAACTACATATACAATTAAGATTTATATTAAAACTAAAGTTTAAAAAGTTTGAAAGGATAAAAATAAAAAAGAAGTGAAGATTAGAAAGAAAGAAAAAGAACTAGAATTTAGGTTTGTGATGATGTGAGGTGAGAAAGATTAGGAGTGAGATGTTGGTGTGTGTGTTTTGTTATATATCTGGGCTACGTCAATGTGCATGGCAGCAGGGAAAAAGAGAACGTGGCCTACATACACATTCACTGCAATAACTGCTCCCACCAACGTCTGAACCAAGCAATCAGTTCTCACAGTGATTCCGTCACTACTCACTCTTTTTACTTTATTTCTCTTTTCTTTTTCGAATCTCAATCAATTACTCATTATTTATCTATACAAACACTGATACAACATAAATACAAATACAAAGATACATATAATATCTAAAATAAAAATACGGATCTATATATTATATAATTATAAATTATATAAATATTAACAATAAAAATTTATGTGTATAAGTATGTTTTAAATTATTTTTTAGAACAGAAAAATATTTTTCATGTTTGATTTAAAAAGAATTTTTTCTTATTTTTATAATTATAATAAAAATTTATATAATAAATTTAAGTTTTTAAAAAATTAATGTATTTTTCTTTTTTAAAATTGTGTTAAAATTGTCAGAAATCTAACAAATACTTTTTGAATTGGACACTTCACAAATACGTGTCCTACAAGTATCATACGAGTATCATGACCCGATATTAGTATCCGACACCGACACGTCATTTAAGAGAAGTGAGCTTCATAGCTCATTATGTATAACAAAAATTAATCAATACTTCTTCTTATTCAATTTTTTTTTCATTTTATCTTTTATAACTTCGTGCATTTAATTAATCAGATTATACTTTATAAAATAACATACATAATAAAATAACATACATATCAATAAAGAAGTTTGTTATGTAATTGTTTATCGGATTAAGGAAGGGATTAAGGAAGAGATTTGAAAAAGTAAATTTGAAAAAGTAAATTTGAAAAAGTATAAAAAGAAGAAGGCTGTTTGAATTATAATAAATAGAATAAAAAATAAATATAAATTTTATGTTAGATATAATTATTTTTATTATTTATATAATTTTTAATTATTTTATATATTATTATCATTTGATTAATTATATTTATTATATTATAAATATTAATGAATTAATAATATAAAAATATAATATATATAATATAGTAGTAATCATAAGTATATATAATAAAACATAAGATATAATAAAAATTAAGCTTTCTCCTGAAAATCTTCGTTGCTGGTAAAGAAGGAGCACGCAGATCAATATTGTTTTTTACTTTTTATTAGTTTTTAATTTATTGATTTTCGTGAAATCTGTGTTGTTCCTCGTTTCCACGAATCCGTATTTAGAACCATACGCGTCTGTTTAAGGTCGAATATGAATTGACTTCCTGAAGATTCTTTGGTCAACACAGTCAAAATAATTTTCAAATTTAAGAAGCATTCCCAAATACAATGACTAGCTTCATAACTATGAACACTTGATTTAATGTATCTATGGAAAAGTCCATACGTTATCAACTCTTCTTTATAGGTTCATTTTTGGTCAAGTAATAATTTGATTATAAGGAAAATTTTGTACTCTAATCTATAAGGATCAGAACATCTTAAATATTTTATGTTTATTTATTTTATTGTTAATGAAAGAAATTCTCCAACAAAATATAATTAGTATAATTTTAGTATGGAATGTTATTTTTAAAGTTAAGATTAATGGAATCACTAAACCTAATTCAGATGCAGAATCAGAGATCCATTATAATACTATAGATATACACTTCACTCTAGATAAATTATACACATTCATTACAATAATTAATACTTTCATTACTCATTCTGAATTTTAACTTAAAGGTAACCCACCTTAAACTGTGACTGAAAATCGAAGCCAAAGACCGAATCCACCATAATTGTTAGAAAGATGATTCATTCCCAACCTATGTAATAACTAGTACTGTTCTTCTATTAATGAGGCATCTTGCACTGCACTGATTATTTGAAATAATATTTTTTACTTAATTAATTTGTAAATAAAAATAATACTATATATTGGTATCCAAAATACAGAAATATTCTTGTTGAAGATTAAGATATGTATCAACATAATTATATATTTTATTATTATTTTTATCGATAATAAAAAATTAATAAATATAAACCACTTTAAGGATGATTCAACTTGTATACAAAAAAAACTTAAGCCAAGTCACTTAACTGGACCTGAGATCCCACCTAAAAGAACAAACTCCTGAAATAAACGATAACTTGAAATATAATATTATCTTAGGTTTTTCTAAAAATACAACATTTCATTAAGTCAAGTTATAATGTTTTAAAGTATTTTTTTGGATTGATAAACGAATAAATAATCAATTATAATTGTTTTGAAGTGTTTTATGGATTGATGAACTAACAAATTAATTAGTTATCTTTAAATAATAATAAATTATTTTGTTCCTTTTTTTTTTCAAAATTTCATCAAAAAGAAGGTTCTCTCTTTTTTTCTATTCACAATTTTCATTCACTTTGAATCTAGAGAGCATTGTTGGGAGAAAGAATATTGATTTTTTTTTATATAAATTCACATATTAGATGTTAATTTGAATATGTGAATTCGTGCATCAGTGTTTGGTGTGTATAGTAGGTAATTGAGTGTTCTTTATTGTCTTTAAAAATATCCATGAAGGATGTTTCAAGAAGGTTGTTTTCTCTTGGGTCTAGTTACACAAGTGTTTTTTTATAATTAGACATTTCAAGATTTTAGTGAAAAATACAACTCAGGTTGTCTAGATTAACTAGATGTAGACATTCTGCAAATTTGATTGTGTTTGTAGACATTCTTGTTTTACAATTCTTTCAAATTTGAAAATAACCCTCTCAGGTGAGATTAAACATTGAATCAATATTTTTATGAATTTAATTAATCATCTTAAAGAAATAAAAAATAGAAGGTGTTATGAGAGAATGTGGGATTGCACCACCCATCCCCAATCCCAAACTCAATTATTTATTGGAGAAATTCTAAACTCAAACTCCAACTCAATTAACTCGATCCGTCAAATTCAAGACAAAAGTAAGAAGGTCCTAAAAAGTCCATGGCATTTTTAAAAAATCAATAAATAATAATATAAATAGGAATAAAGAATGGGTGCTTAAACCCATTACAAAAAGAGGTCTAAACTATTTACAGAAAATTACAAACCAAAGTACCATATACAACCTATGTCCTTCAAAAGACTAACAAGCCTCAATTCATTCAATTGTCCAAACATATTATATTAGACAATACATATGAGCCAATTAGACAAAAGGATAAACCATCTGTAGGGAAAATAATAAAGACCAGAATGTTGGATACTACAAAGAACCTAAGACAAGGTATATTGTTGCGATATGTATTCAAAGCAACATATATTACTCTTCCAATTATGATAGCATTTGTCCTATACATTCTGGTGATGAGCGGTCAAAACTGGATACTTGCAAGATAATCTTTTGCATAGAATTGTGCATTTTTGCACCTACCTTTTGTTAGTGGCAACATACTCACACTATTCCTAAAACCTTGTCCTGTCTTAATCTTATTTCAGTGATGATAAGCATATATGGCAAGATTTAGACACCAATCTAAATAATATTTCATCATATCAAGCACATACAACAAAATTTTTATACAAATTTTTCATTGTATGTGGACCTACGGTGATGATTGTTAACAAGAATTGTTATTGTAGGTCCACATATGATGATGGTTGTAGTCAAAACTATTGTCATATCCCAATTATAAAGATTTGTTTTTTCTATTTGTCTTAAGTAAGCAACCAGTGTGTATAACATTTAATGCACTACCTCTCAGAATCAACAATATCATATGAAATCATAAATCAATAATATCTAGCTCAATGAAAAACAATATAATGAAATAAATTATATAAAAAAATATTGCAAATGTAAAGTGTCAAGAATTTTAAAACATAAAATTCACGAGTGCAAAGTAAAATTAAAAATGAAGTCTAGAAACTATTGTAATATCATCTAGCCTAATATGATGTAAAAATTGATAAAATAGATTGTTCATGTTGATTTAATACAATTTTTATTCAAATGGAAAACTAATTTCACTCAAAACAATATAAAATTAATTTATACATTCAATATTAAATAAAACAAACTAAATTTACGCAATCAACAAATCAATATACAAACAATATTTATTTCAGGAAGCCGAGGGCGAGGAGCGACCCGTATACTTTGTCAGCCGAACCCTCCACTCGGCCGAAACCCGATATCAGATGATTGAGAAGGTGGCTCTCGCACTCGTCCTCACGGCAAGGCGGATGCGCCCCTACTTCCAAAATCACTCCATAACTGTAAGAACCGACTACCCTATTTTTAAAATTTTA
>Ga0123342_1004246_pt1 | contig 22078 bp, 11 predicted proteins | sample Turbeawhitnodule_FD_89960 | JGI IMG/M metagenome (GOLD analysis project Ga0123342, IMG submission 89960) | Root nodule microbial communities of legume samples collected from Mexico - Turtle bean Mexico white nodule | ecosystem: Host-associated > Plants > Roots > Nodule | place: Mexico: Nepantla... | reverse complement strand
TTTATGTGTTTTAATTTTCAATTACATATAAACTTTTGAACATTATTATGTGTGCTTTAATTTTCAATGAAATGAATGGATGATTATAACTTTATACATTATTTTATTTTATTATGAAAAAGTCGTGGTTAAATTTTATAATTTTATAAAACAGATTATAAAAAAGTGGTTAAATTTTATTTATTCAGTATTAAAATTACGTTAGTTAAAAACGTCACTACTTACGTATATTATGGTGCCAGAATTTTCTTCAATGATTGTAAATTGCGACAGTTATAACAGACACTACTTACATATGAAAACTGCCACTATTTACACTATTTTTAAAGTGATAGGTGTTGCGGCGGGTAACATAAAACCGCCACATTAAACTTTGTGGCGGCCAGTTCTATGGCGGTTTGGAAAACTGCCACAAGTGTATATTGTGACGGTTATAAACGCCACTTTATACGAAAAAAACCGCCACAATATACACTTTTTTTGTAGTGAAATATATTAAACTTTAGGTTTAATGTGACTTTTGGTCCCAATATTTTTCACAAATATTCAATGTAGTCCCTCACTTTTTTTCTGACTCTATATACTCTTTAATTTTATTAAAATGATTTAATGTGATCTCTTGTGTTAGATTCACATGACATCCTTAAAAATGTGACGAACTACATTGAGTAAAAAGGAACTGAACAATTACATTGAATATTTACGAAAAATTATAGGACAAAAAGTGATATTAAACCTAAATTTTAATAATTAAATAGAAAAAACAGAATTAATTTTTATCATGTTAAGTTTCTGTTAATCAATAATTTTATTTTAAAATCTCATTGAGTTAACAAAATTAATTGGAGAATAGGAAAAGAGTAATAAATTTCAAATCATATTCATTGGTCATTATTTTAGCATTTCTTTTGATCTCTTCGTGCATCCATATCATACCTCTTCGTATTTCATCCCAATGGAAGTCCAAAAAACGCAAATAAAAATTCCCTAATGAAACGCAAATATATGGCGGAGCAAGGCGGCAACAGCGACGAGGAAGGCACAATAGAAAGCAAACAAAAACCTTCTCAAGCATGACCTTAGCAATGACATAAGACAAAACATAAGAAAAACGCAAAACATACAAAAATCAATGGTGAAGAAGAAGAGAGGAAGACAATGTTTACCGATGGCACGAATACAATGCAAAGAAAAGAGGAAGAAAAGAGGAAGCACAATTAATGGAGGAAGCACATAAGAGAAATGCAGCGCGAGAGAGAGGAGAGTGTCAAAAAAGTAAGTGGCGCGTTTCAAAATTAAGGTTAAAAAGGTTTTAAGAAGGCGGCTATTTGTAAATCATCATTCGTAAATTTACAAGGGTGGTTGTACAAATAGATGTCCTTTTAAATCCAAATGCTTGATTTACAAAGTGTGAATTTATTAATAGCCACACTTGTAAATGAATTTAATTACAAAAATGTCATCGTATTTTTAACGAAAGTATTTGAATACAAAGCCGCACTAAATAAATCGCACTTGTTTATACATTTTCCACTTGTGATTATTTTTATAGGATTATGTCCAGATTGATTTTGCTTTTTTTTTTTTCTTCGAAGTGATAGGACAAATTGATATTCCCTGACCCGCCAGCCCAGTGGTATATGATTAAGAGCTACAGCATATTCCATTTACTGGCACAAATCCTTGCTTTTTCAATACCCATCCATAAAGAACTTAAATATCTCGTAATTTAAAACTTTTAATAATTATATTGGTATACACATTCATTGAGAATACTGAATGCAATTTCAAAAAATGTACCAGTACTATGCAATTAGGAACTGGGTTGAGCATCATTAACTTTAATAAAAGCTTATTTCGTGCCGTATAATACATGCATGCATAACCGCAGAACTTATGTTGTCATATCAATACAAGATGCTCACTTCATAAAGTTGTTACTGTAGTCACCATTTCTTTAGTAATGTCACACCTAACCATTGAGGGATTACTTTTAACTAATTAACAATAATGATTATGTTAAAAAATAAATTACAAAAACGATTTTAGAAGTTTTTGTCTTTTTGAACCTAACCACGTTAACAACTCAAGAGAATCAATATATATAATATTGAGGATTCCTTTTCTTGATATTTTGTTGTGATTCTCTGCTCTTAGTTTCAACTGTGGTGAGTTGTTTTCCACGAGAAAGCCAATATTATTTCCTTCACAAAACAGTGCATAAATGTGATTCTTGCATTGCTACTGCGCTTTTGTTTATTTATCCAATTCTACAAGTCTCTCTTGAATCTGATACCAAGTGCCACTTTGTAAACCCTTTTAACTCTATTTTCCTGAAGGACTAATCACAAAAATGTGGCAACAATTGGTCGACATCCAAAAGCCATAACGTGACTCTCTAGTTTTGAGTGCAGTAAGGGACTAGAAGGAATCACATCTCGTTGAAAACTCTATCAATGATAGCTGTTAGGAATCTACCCAGGTGGCTTCTTCAAACTAAATTGCTTCCACCTCTACAAAAATCAAAATTCAAAGGACTTTTTTGTTTCTTTTTTGGTTGTCCAAAGCACGTTCACACCACTCAATGTCATACACACACATCTAATTACAGTATTATATAACAAGCCTTTAGCAGCTCTTGCATGTTGCACTAAACCAATAATAATCTTCTTAGTTTAGAGTTTAAGCCATTTTGAGCCTACCATACCCTTCTCTTTGGCACTTTCTATGGAAAACAACAACAACTCACGCTCCTCTATATGCTGGAAAATCCGTCATGCACTTGCAACCAATCTTGCTTTCAAAGCCATTCATCGCATCAAACACTATTGTCGAGAACCTAGAACTGTTACCACTCATGAAAATTCTCCATCATTACCACTCTCCACTAACTTTTCTCAAAATAGGAAGGCTAAGGATAGACAAGGAGAAGGAACTATCCCCATCAAGTTTGATAACTCAATCCCCACATCCACACCAATGCTACTTGCTTACCCTCAAGTTGGAACATCACAAGTGGCTGCCAAGGTTGAACCTGAACCAAGGTATGTTCGAGGATCAAGAGTTGGTGTATCCAAAGGTGAAGATAATGGCAAAGATGGCACAGGCCCTTTGAAGGAACAGAGGATGCAACAAGGTAAGAAAACCCTAGATATCAATGACACTTTCTCTGAGTACATTGAACGTGCTAGGCACAGAATCAGAACCGTGTCAAACGTGGGTAGGGGGCAAAGTAAATCTGCACCAGTTGAGGATAGTGGGAATAATAACAGGATTGAAAACCATAAAGACCATTTTTCAGATTTTATTCAGCATGCTAAGAAGATGAGAGCTACGTCAAGCGTTGGAAAGACTAGTTCATTGAGAAGAGGGTATAATAAGAGTTGAAATGGTGAACATTGAACCAGGGAGACTGGCAAACAATGTTGATCATTAAGAAATCATGCTCTGTGATTTGAAGTTGTTCAATTCGTTTGTTGGGTGGAGTGGATTAACAAAATAATTAGGGTTTGCAGCAAGATATTTAATTTCTTCTACTGTGCATATCTCATTAAAATTGGAGTGATTATTTAAGGAGAATAATTTTGATTTAATGCTTTCTATGATAATTTCCTACGTTTAGATTTTGGCATTTATCTGCATTAATATCTGTTTTTTAATTCTGGTATATAGTACAAATTATACACATATTGCTGGGAACATTTTTATTGATAATTTGGAAGAGTTATCGATATAACTACTTTACAATTATTATTGTACTGTGTTTATTAAGTAACTTTCATTACAATTACTATATTACTCTTGTAGTTTAATGTTTTATTATTAAAATGTTGTTTGTCCTGTATAAAAATTAAGGGTTGTCAAAATCTTATTTTAAGAAGGTGATATTTTGACACTTACGAAATAAAATATATCCATTTAATAACTCAAAATAATATTCTTTTAATTATGTTTATTTTGTTTTTAAAATATATGATATAACTACTTTACGAGATGGACTAGTCCATTAGATACAAACATGTCAATCTTTTTTTATAATTTTGTTATTTTTTATTTATGTATATATTTAATCATATAAATATTTTTTAATTAATTAATTAGTAAAACATTTTTTTTACTTCTACGTTTTCAAAACATGCTAAACCTTTATGCGAGAGAGGCTTGTTGGGTTTTTTTTCATTTTGGGCCTTTGGCCTCTTTGATACTACAACAAAAAAAAGGATAGCAAACTCTAGTTGAGAACATTAATAGCTTGAGGAATTCAAAGACACTGTTATATCCAAAGTGAAATTGATTGCCTAAGGTATGTGAAGGGAAAAACAAATATAATTTTAAAAAAAAAAATGACAACTGGCGAGACTTATTTAAAAATAAAACTTGTCTTTAAATTAAATAGGCAAGATGTATTTGTTTCTAAATTTATTAGTTTTTAAAACATATTACAACTTCAACGTATGGATATTTTAAAAATACGACATGCTTATTTTTTTAATAAGTTAAATTTTATTCTTTTATAAAGTGATTGTTTTTATCAAAATTATAATTACTATCAATTTTCCTATTTTTATATCGTGGACATTCTTTTGTCATTTATATTTTTTGAGTTCATATAATTTTTGTTAGGATGACAAAGACTCTTTAAATAAAAGCTAAAAAAATTACTTGGTCTACTATATAAGATTTTTACATATATAATATCTCTTATGTAGTAGTTAGCCTTCGTAAGTTAGGTATACTCGAATTAATATTTTTCCAACAAAATATAATTATATATATCTCTACAAAATAAAATGTTTATTTAAAAAATAAAAAATCGCTATCTTGACTTTATTTTAGACTTTTTTATACTTAAAAGGAATTATATAATAATTATTTAAAATTTATTAGAATAAAATATGTTTTTATCTTGTAAAGTAAATAAGCTTTAGTTTCAGTTCCTGTTAATTTTTTTTACTATTATATTCTTAAAACTGGAAATTAATATGTTTGACTCTGAGTATTGTAAGATAACAGTTACTTGTATTTGTTAAACATAGTTAGTCGGTGAACCTACTTCGTTTTACAAGATTTAAACTAAAATATTGCTTAAAGAATATTAAGTTCTTTATTTTTATTTTATAATTTGAAATATGAATATCAAAATCTAGACTAATTTGAAATTGAACTTTAATTAATTAAAGACCAGTATTGGATTAAGCACGTGAATAAAATTTAGGATAAAAAAACTAAATTTAACTGAATCATTAATTTTTTTTATGAAATTGTTTTCAAAATAATCTGAATTCAATTGAACTTTCGAGAGGTTTCTTTCACAATAAATGTCAAGGGTTGCTGGCTGACCCCGTGAAGGATTTAGAAAAACAGTTTTTTTCTTACATCAAAATGTAGAAAATTTCTAGAAAGGATTTGATACTTTACTTTGTTTACTTGTTATTGAATAATTCATAAACTTAATCATTAAATTGTTCTTCGTATATATTAGATTATATATTAGCATTGTCGTGCATTGATTAAATTTTAAGAACTATAATTATAAAGTAACTAATTAAATATTAGTATGAAAGAGAAGTTTGAATGGTATGTTTCAGTTGAATATTCGAGGTAACAATTAATATGATACTATTATCTTGAATAATTAGAATGTTGACTAGGTAGAAAAAGAGAAAGTAAAATAAATAATGAAATATTAGGAAGAGATAAATAATGATTGGATTATGAAATTAGTTGTTACCTTTTGGTCCGTGAAACCTTTTTATCTTTTATTTATTTTTGTCATGGCAAGCATGTTGTATGGGTGGAGAAATGTTTTAGAGGTAAAAGTATGGTTCAAAGTATATGACTTTATTCATGAATGGTTGTGACTAACTAAGAAGGCATCTTTTGTGGCACTTGCAATGCTCATCCCATAAAGGTTTAATGGTGGCTTTCTTTCCACCTAACTTGGATGGTCCATATGGGATTTTGAACAAACATCTACTCTTTGGCTTCTCTACTTGATTCTCTATGTCTCTAATGCAAACTTCCCAAAACTAGTTGCCACAAAACACATGCATATTGAACTCAATGCATATCTAGGGGTAATATAAAATAAAGTTTTTCCTAATTTTTTTTATTGTATTTGCATATCTAGGGGTAATATAAAATAAAGTTTTTCCTAATTTTTTTTATTGTATTAGAAAAGTGTGTCCAAATCCACCTAAGAGAGAGAATCGTGAAAAGTAAAGGTATAAAATTTGGTAAATGTTTTCTAGATTACTTCATTGGCTTGATTTCAAGAGAATAAATCTTCTTCTTTATAATATTCTCATTGGCAAATGGAACTCATGTTCGTTTGGTATATATATGCAAAAGTTTAAATATACTTTTTTGTTTTGGTACATTGTCGTTGAAAAAAAATGACATTTGATTATTTGGGTGCTTCACATATAATATTGTTTTATCATGAGTTACATTTATGTGTGAAAGTTATGTTTACAAATATTATTTTCATGAACATATTTGTTAGGTGTATAATTTTTATCGGTAAGTAAAAAATGAATAGATAGAGTATATGAAAGATACTTCAACTCTATTACAAAAAGAGTTATCTCAAGTAGTCAAACATACATATTTCACTAACAAAAAAAACTACATAAACTTACAATAAATTACTTAAAGTCACATAGAATCCTTACTTATCCTTGGAAGGATTCACAAAAAACCAACTAGTTGCACAAAGATAAAAACATATATATAAAAAAAGTGTAAATTCAGCAAAATTGGTTTTGAACCTTCAGTACTAGTTGAGTTGTCCATGTGTTTCTCCTTCAATTCATAGCAATGTAGATATAACATTTCTTTGAAGTAAATGGACTATTGCGATAGTATACAATCAAACTGTATTTTCTATGAGATTCCATATTGTTATGAACCTTCTTAGATCCTTTCATCCACCTTCCAAGCATTGTGCCAAGATTTTGAGTTTTCACCTAGTTCACTAATTCATTACAGCTATTAACAAAAAACTTATGATGCTTTTGGAGCTTATCTAACCACTCCATTCAAGCTCCCCTTGTTCCTACTTCGCATGCAATTTCTCCTTCACAATATTATGTCCAAGATGACAACAATATTGAGCAATTATTTTCCACCTGCAAACATCAAACCAAATACCTTTTCCAACCAGATTACAATGAACAAAATAAGAGATACAAGAGTAAAAGAGAAAACCAACAGACCAACAGTGTGTTACCAAGAATATGTGAAGGAGTCAGATCCAACCAGTGTTGTGCTTCTTATTTTGCTTTCCACCTGTGTCCAGGACCTTCCACATCAAATTTTATATGGTTAGGTAGAGACTTCCCCTTACATCCACTCCAACTAAAGATTCAAGTGAATACTTCCCCTTCCACCTGCAAATTAAGTCAATAGCCTCCATCCTGGTATATAAGTTAACAAACTAGTTATGGCCCCTGACCATTATATAAAATTAACTTTTTAACCAAGTTATTGCTTTGATTTTATTTTTTGAGAGTTTTCACACAACTTATCGGATCCATAAACAAGTTAGAATATGAAAAAGAAGTCTCATTTTCATTTTTGGTAATCCAGGACCAAGATTTCAATTATGCCATAGCAAAAATATCTTTGGGATCAGACCTATCATTATTAAAAATAATTTTATTTCTCTGCCTCTAAATTTTCCACACAATTGCAATCCACATACACCCCATGTTTTGTTTTCGAATTTTGTTAATTTTAAGATCTTAAATTGACATAAGTGATTTTTTACAATGTTATATTGTATTATATTGTATGTTATCAATCCACTTATAACAAAATTTCAAAAAATAAATATTTATATATTAAGCTAAAATAATAAAAGTAAAAAAATGTGAAATAATAAAATAATAGATAATTTAAGAGTAACACTCGTATTCGTACTCGTATTCGTATTGAAATATAAGATACCTATCCTTTCAAAATTTTATGAAAAAAAAAAGTTTTGTATGCTAACAATATTTGTTCTAAATTTACAGTAAACATGAAAATATGTTATTTCCAAACTCATTTTCCTTTGTTTTACTTTGTGATAGGTTAAATCAAACACCATATATATATATATATATATGGTGTTTGAGAGTAAAATGAGTAGTGACGTTTTAAAGATTTTTTATTAAATGTGATATCAATTTTTTTATATATGAGTTTATTTATATATTAAGTATTAATTTTTTTCCATATATCCACTCAAATAGCCCATTTGTCTTCAAACTTTTTATTTAAAAATGATATGATTAAAATAAATTTTGATATAATAATTAAAAATTTATATAAACTAAAAAATATAATTAAATTATAATATATATATATATATATATATAAATAAATGCAAACTTTATCTTACAGGTTAATTTTTTAGAATTGAATTAATTCTAAGTACATTTTCTAAAATATTTTTTATTAACTTTTAATGAAATTTGATATGACTCTCACATTTTTCTATTATAAATAAATTTATATCATATTATTTTAATAGCTTATTTTATGTTACTATTTTTAAATTGATTTCTATATCGTCTTACTATTTTTAAAGTTTTTAATTAGGTCTATTATATTAAATTGATGATATATTGTTAATATGATAAGAACCTGGAAAGTGTTTTGTTGATCATGTTTGGCACGACAGTAGCATACTTCATACGTCCTACTTTCATAATTTTTTTCAAAATATTAAACATATCATAATATATAAATAGATATAAATATTATTTTATAAATTAATTTTATAAAGTTAAATTAAATTTAAATTTTACTTTCTTCGTATTAGAATCATATAATTTATCATAGTAAAAAGTTTGTTGAGTTGATTAATTTTCACTAATTTAATTATAAAAAAAAATTCTTACATTTTGTTTAAAATGAAGCCTAATTAAAAATTTGAAAATAAGTAAGACAATATTAAAATTAATTTAAAAGCATTATAATAAAATAAACTATTAAATATTTTATTTTTAATATATTAAAACTAAAAGTTAACGTTCGTGTAAGAAAATATTAGGTAAACAATCAGAATTTATCTCATTATATTTCAAATAATTTAAAATATCTTTTTCTAATAAAAAACAATGTTTATTTTTAATATACAAAAGAAGATCATTTTATCATATTTTTCTTAGCACTTTGGATACGTTTAATTTTCAATGTAAATAATATGTTGAAGAATTTATACAGACTACAGATAAAGTGAGCTTACAATATATATTAATAGGATAAATTTTATTTTGTAAGTTAATTTTATAAGATATAGTTTGGTTTAATTTTTATTTTTTTTATTAATTCATAATTTTTTTTAATCATATATAGATAAAAGATTTGTTTTTGTTGATACCATTTTTGCAGTATATTCTCCGATATTGTTTATCAATTTTGTTTCTCATTTTGGCCCTAATAAGTTTTTTTGTTGGTTTATCCTTTAATATTTATTACCATTTCGATAAATTATCTAGTAAGTAATTATATTAACAAATTAATAGGACTGATATGTATATATATATAATTTTTAATTTTAAAATAATGATAAGTAATATAATAGAAACAACGTTATCTATCTTTAATTAGAGTTTCTATCCATTATTTCTTTTAATTTTCCCTATGGGAAGGATATACTAAACCCATATACGATGAATACTAGTAAGTATAGAGTTTTACTTCGATTTCTCATCTTCTTGATGGTTCATCATTAATTAGAGTCGTAGACCATAACTCAAGTGGAAGAAAAAGAAGAATTTGCATCACATTAATTCTTTCCGATCTAAATAGAATAACTTTTAAGAAATTCATATGAAATAGATATGATCACTTCTAAATAATTCACCACTTTATAATCTCAATATTATAAACAATTTTTTTGAAGAATCAAAATAAAAAATATTAAAGTCAAAAGCATAATCTACAATTTTATTGGACCAAAAAAAACTTATTTTAGCAAGGAAATATATATGTGTCAGTGGTACTTAACTACATGTTACTCAACCAATAGTTCTTCATTTAAGGAATGAGAGGAAACTATATGAATTAAAATAAAAACAAAAACTATTTATGAAAAAAAATATATATATTTTTCGTAATGAAAATGCCTGTGCTGATAAGTTGGTTAATTTATAATTTTTTTCATAGAGAATCTTTTTTTTGGTATAATAGGCTTCCACCTTCTATGTTCTTAGAATTCTTTATGAATAAGTATAATCTATCTATGTATCGTTTTTGTTAACATATGGGTTTTGGTCTATTCCATGTATTTTTGTATTTTTTTTCTTTTATTCTTTTGTTTAATAATACTTTTTTCATGTGATGGTAGATGATTGTTGTTACTTGAGATGTCAGTCTAGCTGAGATATCAAGTTGCATAATGATACCTATCATGAAAGCTTTTATTTAAAATAAAATAAAATATTAAAAATTATAAAGAAAATTTATAATCAAAATATTATTTATGACCAAATAATGTAACTCAATTTCAATCTATAGGTCAATAGCATTACGGATCCGTCAAAGTATATGCTTTACTTCGACGCAGACTCATGTCACGAATGTTTATTATGATGTGACCGTACATAAAGAGAAATTGCCTTCCAGGAACGTACACTTTTTCATTTTTTACGCTATTTTTATAATATCACATTTTATTTATTCTTATTTTTTATGTTGTTTCTCGTTGCAGTTATACGATTATACATATTTTGGCAGCAAGTTCTGTTAATTCACATACTTATTTGCATAGAGTTTTATAGTTATTTTCATACTTAAATATGTTTTTAGATTAGTTTTGTTTGTTATTCTGTAACAAATTTTCCTTATTTATTTTTAAAAACTAAAAAGAATTAATTTTAATTTTGAGTATTTTAACACTGATTAATATGTCATTATATATATTGTTCCGGTTAATTGGAGTATCTCTCAACAACAAAACATGTAGTTTAAAAAAACCGTGATTTCTAGTTAATTTATGGTTTATCTTTCATACTAGTTTTTTTCTTTTATTTTAGTCTTTCTTACATGATTATTTACCTATTTTATGTCAATGTTTCAGTCAAGAGGTATCTCTCAACCAGAACATGTAGTTTAGCCAGAAACCGTGATTCCTAGTTGAATTATATTTTTTTTTTCAGATCGATATTCGTCCCCTTTTATCTTGGTATTTCTTCATCGGTTTCCCAATATTTTTAAGTCATAATAGTTATATACCGCATATCTATCAAATATCATGATCTACGTCTTTCTCTCATATCCGAGAGTAAAAATAGGATCTTCTTCATTAAACTCCAAGATAAAAAATAAACCGTTCATGTACACTAATAGGCTCGGTCCATGACCTTATAGTCCTTAAATCCAACCTTTGACATAAGCCAATAAGACTGAAAAACTCTTTGATGATCAACAACCTTTCATCATTAAGGAGATCGGGCCATGACCTCACAATCCCAACGAAACTCTTTCAAGATTAATAACCTTCCATCATATGAGAGAGCCCAATAACCTAAAAAAAAACATATATATATAATATCCTCTTTACATTTGAGCTAGTGGAAAATAGGATTGTAGCTCAAGACATTGGTCCAACTTCTTAATTTTATGTCTTACCTGATCAGCTTAGATTAGGTACGATCTTGAAAATGCATTATATAAGTTATTTGGTATGGTTTCGTAATTTTAAATTTTAATTATTCACTTTCTCTCTAGTTCTTATCAAGAATCCAATAATTTATAAAATAAAAAAAAGAATCTAATAAAGTCTTCTTCAAATTGCTGATAGGAAGCCATATACTTTGGATTTTTTTTTTCTGTAAATATAGTAAGTGTTTTAAAAATTTAAACCACAGTAGAAATAAATAAGTTTTTTTTTAAATCAATTCAATTTTTTTTTTTTTTTTTACAGTTAGGGTAGAAAAGTGTAATTAAACTTAGAATTAAGAGTGCTAGATATTTTTATCCAAATTTATGTTTGACTCTTTTACATTTTCAAATTTTATTTTTGTCGATAATTATTATTTATCAAATTTAAATCACAAAAAACAGCTGAACTAAAAAAATATTTTACTAAATAACACAAATTAAATAGGTCCTTAAAAATCATATGAAATTTAGAACAAGTGTTGTAATTTGACCAAAAAACAAAACAAAACTATTGCTGATAGAAATTTGATCTAAATTATAAAATTTATTTAAATTTTAAAAATATAAATACTAATCAATAATGTTTTTAATTATAAAAGCCCTGACTTAAATATGAAATTATTTCCACAAATTTGGGAGAAATTTATTTTTTATTCTACAAATATAAAATTAAAATTGATAATTTAAAGTTTGTTTTACACTTTTTTTTGTAAACATCTTCTATTTAAATGCTGTCACAAGGATTACTTAAAAAAAAAAAAACACGTAACGTGGTAATATATTTAATATTAAGAATACTCACACCAGTTTATTAAGTCGATAGAACTTGTGAATAATGAAACTATTTTTGAAAAACGTTTATAACTATAAAAACAAAAGTTTTGTCTGTGAAACTAGAGATTAAAAAAATTCAAAATATTTAACTTATAAGATTATAAATCTTGACATATTTTTATAATAAATGAAAATAACATAAATCTCACAAAATAAAACCTTGAACGAGTGTAACTGTTAAGTTGACCTATTTTCATAAACTATGATGCATCTAATTTATTTACTCTGGACAGTGGTATCTAAAGTTTAGATAAAATGTCTTTTAAATTAAAATAAAAAATAATCGTTAAATTTAAGAAAGTAAAAATAAAGTTTATTTAATTATGTTATTTTGTTGCGACTGCGGAAAATTCGATAAGAAGATAAAACGATGTGAACAAAGCTTTTCCCACATTGGAATATGAGCCGAGCCGAGGAGAAGTGAGTGTGCGAGTCAGAGCGACGTAGTTTTGGTAGAAGGAACAGAAACAAAATTGAAGTGCTAAATTGCAGAGTGGCAGAGAAACGTTAATAGTGATTTGTGAGAGTCTTTGAAACAATAATTGAAAGCGTTTCCTTGTGAGTTACGACCTAAAGCTTGTGGGGCCCAAATGAGGCTCCCTTCCTAGTCCGCGAAGTGCCAACCAACAATAGAGGCTCTGTGTGGGCCCCACCAACAGTACCTCCATTGCTCCTTCCTCCCCCCTTGGTGGAATTTAATGGACCCAATGCTCCTTATTCCCAAGGGAAAGGTCCCACACTATGCCTTTAACCCCTTTTACTTATTCCACCACCCTTTAAATAATTTCTATAAATTCATCCAAATTATTCCAAATAAAATAATAAATAAGCTCTCGCACACACATCTTAATCGAAATTAAAGCTCTATCTCTTTGCCTACGTTTTGGGGACCAGAACTTGTAACAAACCACCGTGTTTGACGATGAAAAATCTAATTTAACGGTTCCAATTGCTTCTCACTCTCTCATTTTACACCAGTCTTTGTACCTCAACGATGTTCTGTTCATCACGGAGAATAAAGTGGTTATAGAATCATCAACGCTTTTATTCTACAACAAAAGGTAACAAAAAGTAACTTATGTAAACCTTTTACACAACTAATATATGAAATTCATATATTATTAAATATTAATAATTACATGAAAAATCATACAAAAATATTTTTTATCAGTTATGTATACCTATTGAATTCATTATTTTATTCGTACTATATTTATATTTTAAAATAAAATTTCAATTTTTTTTAATAACTGTAGTTAACATAAGAAATAAATAATACTTATTTATGATGAAAACATAATTAATGAATATTTACCATTCAACCAAAGAAAGTTTGTGAGTCAATATCTTATTATTTGCTCTGTTTTTTTTTTTTTTTTACCGAAAAAGATAACGTCACGTAAATCGAAATTCAAGGGTTGGAGCAAAAGATGCCACAAATGTACACGGAAAACTATGATAAATCACAAACATTACTGCAGTAACTTAATTAAATATTACTTATCTTATTACTTGGATGATTTTAAATAAGTTTTTATGAAATATCTCAAACACTTTTTCTATATTTCTTATTTTATGTAATTATTTATTTTTGTTTTTTTAATTAACTAATTATGTGTCTATTAATTTTGTTTTTTTTTCTCTGATTATTTGTCAATTGATTCATTTATTTTCAATATCTTATAAATTGTTGGACAATTCATTTGTTTCCTTTAAATAAGAATTGATAGGTGATTTGAAAAAAAATTAAGAAAAAATATAAATTGAGCAGTGAGTCAGAGACGAATTACTAACAGATTATTTGCATAAAAAGAAAAAAACATTATAAATCTTGAATAAAATAATAAAATTTATTCATATTTTTATTTACAAAATTAAATTTGAAAATAGTTCTGTAACATCAATATAACGAAAAAAGAGAGACTATAATTAATTAAAAATGTATTCAAAGTCAGGTGTTTCTAAATAATTAAATGAGATCTGATTTTTAATATTAAATTATTAAATATTAAATTAAATTATTTAATAAAAATAGTATGGAAGAATAAGTATTTAATTTATTATAACTCTAATGTAGTCAACTTTACTGATTATCTCACATTGTTGTGGATTTCATGCTTTTTTTAAGTTACATTTAAGAATCTTAAACATTTTCTTACGTTAGTTATTTTTTATGATAATATTTTTTATCCTCTTATAAGTTTTTTTTAGAAGGTTTACTTTTGAATATGATTATTTTAGTATTATTTTTTACAAAAACAAGAAGTTTATTATCTAATAATTTGACTCAATAAATAACAATGTAAAAAATAATAATTCGGTAGACTTTCTGTTTTTCTTGAGGACAAGAAAGTGTGATCCAAAATGATTTTTTATTTCTAGCAAATATTGGAAAAAGCAAGTACCTAACACATAACCATTGTGCCCACCCTATTATAAAAATTATTATAAATATTGTACCTCGTCAATTATTTTCCGATTACCATTAGGAGAAGATCCACACTTAACCACTGCCATAATCTTTTATAATCTCTTATAATATTTGTTCGGTAACAATTAAATTAAAAGAAAATGAAAATAACATTCTATTTATTTAAAACAAACATAATGCATGACACTTGGCTGATTATTTTTAACATTTTTTCATAGATAGAATTCCAATCCAATATTTTCCTTGGAGAGAACTTAGTCTAGTATTATTCGAACAAATAATTCATCTATTTATATATTATTTTTTTAATATATAATTAAATAACGATATATTAAGAATAGTAATTATTAAATATCATTATATCTATTAATAGTTATATATATGTTGAGTATTATTACATTAAGTACAATCAGGTAATGATATTAATTTATTATGTAATTTAATTAATTTTTATTAAACAATTCCTATTTCACCTATTTATATATATAATTAACATTTAATCAATTCACAGTCATGAAAATCAGCCACAAAAAGGATTTACTCCTCTCCTCAGTATACATTTTGATTTTTAAGTTAACAATCAACTGGCATTCAATTTCTGAAATTTGTCAACACCATTGTGACCAACATGCACATTGCACATAATTAAGTGATGTAAGATATAATATATTTCGATAAATATTATAAAGAAAATAGACTGGATTAAAAATGTATTAATATTTTAATTAGAAAGTTATGTTGAATATAAAAATAAAACGGTGATTGTAATTTTGAAGAGGTAGGGAGTAGAAAAAAGTTATTTAATAAAAGTGAAAGTAAATATGTATTATTAATGAAATAATGAATTAATTAAGTTAGAAAGAAGGAGAATGAGGGAAAATATAGAAGTAAGAATAAAGAGGGTTAAGAATAAGATAAAATGAATGTTTTGATAGATTTGAGGTTTTAGTAACATTTTTGGGCAGACAGATGAATAGTGGGGTGAGATGGTGCCACGTTTCATGGAAGGGAGGTGTGAATGGTAAGAACAGGCACAGATAGAAAAAAGAATGAGAGGGACAATAAATCGGACTCCTCTTTATAGCTAAACCCCTTCCTCTCCCTTCAACTGCATCACATCTCATGTGACTCACTCCATTCTCTAACTAAAACCCTTTCCATTATTCTCTCTCTCTCTCTCTCTCTGACTTCTCTTCTCGTCTCTGTTTTGTTTCATTTCGCATTGAACCATATCCCTCTGCCCATGGCGGCTGTCCCAGTATCGCGGACCGATCCACCGGCAATGGTGCCGCCGCCGCTCCTCGTTTCCGACTCCTTCGCCAAGGACGCCATTCTTGCCTGGTTTCGCGGCGAGTTCGCGGCAGCCAACGCCATCATCGACACACTATGCGGGCACCTAGCGCACCTCGCTACAGCCTCCTCCGAATACGAAGCCACTTTCGCCGCCATCCACCGCCGCCGCATGAACTGGATCCCTGTCATCCAGATGCAGAAGTACCACTCCATCGCTGACATCGCTCTCGAGCTCCGCAGAGTCGCTGACAGGAAAACGGAGACAGAAGGCGCTAGGAAGAGCGAGAGTAGCTTGGACGACGAACAGAAATTGGAGAAGGAAACTTTGGAGACTGCTGGAAATGAAGCTGACGAAGCTGCGCCGGAGTATGATTCGCCAGACAGTGAAATAACTGATTCAGGTAATAGTTATAAATTCCACAGTGATCTTATAATTTTTTTTTTTTAGTTTTTCCGTTTCAATGTTTGAATGATTCACTATTCACCTTCAATCATGATTTTCAATTATGTGATACTCTTTCACGATTCACCTTCCTTCTTTTGCCGGAGAATTGAATAGTTTTCCGATTATTCGATAATTACTTTTATTCTTACTTGTGTTTTTATATATTAGAGATATTTTTACTTTTATTCTTGTGTTTTTATATATTAGAGATATTTTTTTGTGATTCACAAGGGTGAAAATTTGTTGTGTCTCTTCATAGGAGTAAACTTTTGTGTTTATGCTTTTTTTATATATTTTTTCCATAACTTTTATAAGACAATTAATTAATATATTGGAAAAAGTTATTTTCATTCCCTTCTCCGTGGCGAAGAAATAGAAGCACAGGAAAGTTAGTTTTCCAAATTATTTATTTTTGCATTGAAGTCAATTTTCGGTTGCGCAACGGTAGACCGCAGACGTAGTTCAACATTTTGACCCCTTTATTTTCAATTAATTTTTTTAAGGGGGAAGCAAAATCGTGGCCAATAGGGCTGTTTCTTTCTCTTTTATTTTTTTAATGAAAATGTTTCTGCAAACTTTTATTTTGTATAAGAAAGGTGCTATTAAACTAATGGCCCGCAGAGAATATGTTTGATAATTTATTTTCATTAAATTATTAAATTATATTTTGAATTTTTATTATTTAATTTTAGTCTTTATGAGTTTTTTTTTATAATTTAATTAAAATGGTTAGACAGTATATTTTTTTTATCTTTTTTGAAACTGTAACTTCTAGACAAATACAATACTGTTGACTGCTTAACTATTAAAAAAAAATATAATACGTTTTTATCGTAATTTTCAATTAACATACAAAGTGATTTTTAAATACTTTTCTTCAAATAATATCTTTATTATATATTGAGTCTGCTACTTTAATTACTTATTTGAAAAAAACTGAAATAAAATAGTTAATACATTATTAAAGATCTAAAACTTCATATAAAATAATAATAATTAAAGTTACAGTATATTTTTTATTGTTAGATTTTTATTATTATCCTTATCTTATTTTTTATTTGGCATTCTAAAAAAAAGTCTAATTTTGATTGCTATTTTACAATATTAATAATGAAATATTAAATATTTTTATTATATTCTGTCATTTATTATAAAGTGACAAAATGAAAAGAAATATTAATAAGAGATAATTTAAATTAATATAAAAATAAAAATAAATAGAAATCTGCATAATCTGATTGGTTATATTTAAAATATTGTTTACATTTTTCAATTCCTATATGAAAACGTTTAATCTTTTATTTTTCTTTCATAAAAACATTTTCCTTATTTCTGAATTTTGAATACGGTTTGGTACATAGCTTTGGTGTTACGGTTAGTTGGTGCCTGGGGCTGGGCGACCACCACAAAGTTAGTTGGGTAGACTTCTAAGGATGTGTGCAATGATTCTTGTTACAGTCGGCTGAACGATCAGCCGGTTGCATTATGGCTGTCGTGGTTTACGACACGTGAGTGGTTCCATGTGCTGGTATCGTACCACGTGCGGGTTCGGGTTTGAATGGTTGGATAGTTGAGCTTTGACATATTAGGCGCTATTCCCTATGAAACACCCTGGTGTTTAGTTTCCTGTATGGGTCCAAGTTGGTTGGTCAACTCTGTCCATGAATGAAGGAACTTTACTTACAGGTAGGAAAATACAGAGTAAATATAATTTATAAATGTTAGAATGAATAAAAACTGAAAAGAAACACCTTTGCAATAATTCCAAGTGCATCATTGCTTATGGACCTGGATCCTTGCAGTTAAAGTTTCCTTTTAATATTTAGCTCTTGGTTAATCATAATACAATAATTTAATGGTCCTATTAGAAAGTTTGATTGAAGAGACTAGTGAGGGTCCATGTTTTGAATGTGCATTAAAACACATCTTCAGGTTAAAATATAAACAAATGCATTATACTAAAAGTTTATTTTGTTGCTTCTGAAATCAAGCAAGTACTTATAAGGTGACATCGTGTCTTGGCGAGTGTAAATAGTTGGATAAAAAAAGAGAAGGAGAATTAAGATAAAAATGTACTAAATTTTGAGTATATGTTCTAAGAAGAGAAATAAAATAAAAAAACAACTTTTTGGATGAAAAAGGTCTCTAGAACTGTGAAGTGGAAGAGTAGTTGATTACCATTTTTTATAATAAATAAATAATTTAATAATAGATAATAAATAAATTCAGTTGAAGAAATAAATAATTCTTCTTTACTATGTTATTTCTATTTCTTGTATTTTCTTTCATTCATTTTTCATTAGAAAGTACACGAGAGAAAAAGATGAGAAATAAGAAGATTGAAGTGATAGATAGATGAAAAAGAAAAAATAAATTATAAAAAGAAGTGTAAGAATTTGTTATTAATGTGTATTATTTATGTTTTGGTTCTAAAAAAAAATGTCTGGCCTGAGCCTGAGCCTGAGCCGGTTGCGTTCATACCCGCACATGTGCTATCATGATACTTTTGTTTGTTTCAATGGCCCACCTATTTTGTCACCATTAACTGTACTCTGTGTTTGGAACATTGGTATACATTGTGCCGGAGGAGGACAAACGCATAGCTACTTTGTTGTAGGCGGCAAATGTTTCTCAACAATCACTAAGCAAAATCTATTTTCAAATGGCGAAATTTCAATTTAACAATCTTACTCGTCTTATGGTTACTACGAAAATATTTAGTATTCGGTCTTTTTTATTGCTAACCATTCTTGAAATCTCTCTGCTTCTCTCAGTTACCTATCACTAAAGGCTGGTAAGATTTAAGCATGTAACCCAAGATGCGTGTAATAAATCATAGTTATAAACTATACCAGTGAATATAATGCTTTGGAAGAAAATCTTTTGTACTTTAATGTGATAAGTCTATCCATTTCTCCTCTTTTGTTGAATGCTAAATGCTTCTTGGATATTCTCTGGTCTGGTGTGCAGGATCTCAGGAAATGCAACCCAGTGCATTGAACAATAATATATGTTCCAATCATGAAGAATGTGAAGGACGCTCTTCACAGATAAAGCTGACAAAAGGTTTTTCAGCAAAGGAGTCAGTGAAGGGGCATATGGCAAGTTTTTCGTTTACAACCTCAATAGCCAATATATTCCTTTTAATAAAGAAGCATGATTCATAGAGCTGGTATCACACTAGTTTTAGTATCAAGAAGCAGCTGCATATTGCTGAATGACAGATAATTGCAATTTACAGGTGAACGTTGTGAAAGGATTGAAGTTGTACGAGGATGTCTTTTCTGAATCAGAAATCTGCAAGCTGACTGATTTTGTGAATGATATCCATGCTGCTGGTCAGAACGGGGAACTCTCAGGTAAATCACCATTAATCTGTTATTTCCTAATGTTGTAGGACATATCATATGTTAATTTTTTTTAAAGTTTTCAATCGTATTGGTCATCTTCAAATCACAAATGACAGCTGTATGTTGGTTAGTACATGCAATATAATCATTATCAGAATCTATGTGATGATAGGCTAAATGTTGTCTGTAAATATTATACCCTTCTAACCTAATCTTCTTAAATAAATGTAGGGGAAACATTTATACTATTCAACAAACAGATGAAGGGAAACAAGAGAGAGCTGATTCAGTTGGGTGTTCCTATATTTGGACAGATAAAGGATGATACCAAAAGTAAGAGTAAAATATTTAAAGGAAAATCTGATAATTTGATGTTTGTCCACTTTAACAAAGCTGTAATTTAGTTCTTCTAATCCGATTCCTATACAGAAAAAAAAATCTAAATTATAAGGATATGATGAATTATGAGCATGTTTTTTTTCCTATTTTGTTTACAGACAATATAGAGCCGATTCCAGCACTTGTCCATGATGTCATTGATCACCTTATTCAATGGAAATTGATTCCAGAGTACAAAAGGCCAAATGGTTGTATCATCAACTTTTTTGAAGAGGTAAACATTTAGAGTTTTGCCTGTCACTTCACTTCCCTGGAAGGTACTATAAACATTCATTTCTGCAAGGGAGTAACCAAATAGCATTGTTTGTATTGTAGGGAGAATTTTCTCAACCATTCCTGAAACCACCACATTTGGACCAGCCTCTATCTACACTTCTTCTCTCTGAATCAACAATGGCTTTTGGGCGCATCCTTGTCAGTGAGAATGATGGGAACTACAAGGGGCCACTCATGCTCTCATTGAAGGAGGGGTATATATTAAACAGATTACACTCTTAGTGATTCTGACTTCCATTTATTTTAATATTCTAGTCATATTTCTGGATACAGAGGCAGAATACCTTTATTGGACAGCATCTAAATGAATAGTAGGCTATGCAACTATATTACCTTTTTAGAGGATGAAACTAAATGCCCATTATTATTTGGTTAGATTTCTCCCTTTTCCTTATTTTTATTGAGTACTTCGGGGAACAATTTATTTTTCTTTTTCGGTCCTGGAAATATCAATGGTCAGGTTGAAGAAGTGACACCTAGTCTCCAATTTTCAGCATTTGCACAATGTCCTTTATAGGTTTCCATTCTGATCGCTGGAGAAGGACATATTTCCATATATGTTTTTGTGTTTGAACTTTAAAGTGGTCAAGTTCTCCTTGTTGAATAAGTATGAACTTCTACATTGAAGGTCTGAAAGCTTTTGAGATGCTCTTTAGATATGGATATGGTGTCTGGACAACTGACTTACTGCTATTTTAGGGGCTGTAGATGTTATGCCTTAAAAAATAGATGCCAGTTTCCCATCCCATTTCTAGCGTTAATTAATAATTATTATAAATATGTTCCATTGTTTTCTTTGATCTATAACATTGCAGTGTTGTACAATACGTGATGAGATGATGAACATAATGCAGGTCTCTTATAGTGATGAGGGGAAACAGTGCAGACATGTCAAGGCACGTAATGTGTCCATCTCCTAACAGAAGGGTGAGCATCAGCTTCTTTAGAGTGAAGCCAGATTCCAATCAATGTCAATCACCAAATCCTACCATGACAGCTGCAATGACTCTTTGGCAACCTGGCATTACTAGCCCATATACTTTGCCAAATGGAGCTCTTAGTGGCTATGAGGTAATGGATATGATGCCTAACTGGGGAATATTTGGTGCTCCAATGGTTATGCTACCCCCTATGCGCCCTATGGCAGTGCACTCTCGCAAACTTCCTCGAGGTGGGACTGGGGTTTTCTTGCCTTGGAAGGGAGCATCCAGAAAACACGCAAGGCATCTGCCACCTCGTGCCCAAAAAGGACGACTTATGGAATTACCCTCCCCAGTTGAATCACACTTGGGAGAGTCTACCTCTGAACCCAGTATAGCTGTTGAAGGGTAGGTATGAGTTGAGTCTTGAAGCTGCCTTTGGGTTTAAAGAGATGTGAATGGATTCCGTGCCTCA
>Ga0123342_1004245_pt1 | contig 22081 bp, 10 predicted proteins | sample Turbeawhitnodule_FD_89960 | JGI IMG/M metagenome (GOLD analysis project Ga0123342, IMG submission 89960) | Root nodule microbial communities of legume samples collected from Mexico - Turtle bean Mexico white nodule | ecosystem: Host-associated > Plants > Roots > Nodule | place: Mexico: Nepantla... | reverse complement strand
TTGACATGGGTTATGTTGTTGTTTTATTTTTTGTATTGTTGTTTATGTACAAACTTTGGCTAAGAACTAGGCTTTTTGTACATGGGTTGGAATACCCCAAGTATTCCCATTTATATTATTCTTGATCGCTGATTAAAAAAAATAATAATAATAAAGCACAATTATTAATGGGTTAAAGTTTTAAAAGCTTTCAATAATCGATTATGCCTCATAATTAACACATCATATAATATGAGGCTAATTAATTATCCATGCAACAAAATACACCAGATAATATGCATTACAAAAATGTTGCTAATGGATTATCTTCCATGTTAAAAGTCCTCCTTAATTAATTTTTGCTTCAACATATAATGGATATAATCATTTATCAATCACCTGTTCCAAGTTTCAACATCTTCCACAAACGGTTTCTTTGATGTGAAGTACATAAGTTGTCTCAAACAAACTAGGGACTGAACAAACCTATCAAACCAACTGGATAAGGCACAAACGAATTGGATTCCCTTTTGCATGCATTAGTGTCTCAATGCTTTTCCACATGCAACTATAGTGTAACCTTGAAGTATGTTGTTCTGATAATATTAAAGTCCCATAGCACACCAAGTTTTACATGTTTTTGTTTGTCTTAGTGTTGTTATTTTTTAGAATTTTGTAAAGGAAGTTTAAAACACACGATTGGTCTGCCAAAAATAAGGTGGGGGCGAACTTATCGATTGTGAATTTTTGGACTTCAAATCTTGGCCATGTGAAACTTTTGGATCTACATTAACAATATCAACTTTAAACTGCACAGAAGAATAGTAGAAGGAGAATATTACAAAGGATAGGGTATTTTGGCATTACATTGTGTTAAGAGAATTATTACTACTTCCAAATACCTTGCATTTTGCATTTAGGTTTTATAAACTTGTGTATATAGGTTGAGAGACCAGTATATAATTTTTTTACCAATAAAAAAATTCAAGATTTTATTACATAATATCTCAATTTTATTATAATATAATAATAGCAATGATAATAATAATAGTGATGATGTTATTAGAGATTGTTTGGAAAAACTTATTTAAATTTATAAAAATAACGTGTAATTCTAATGATTTTTTAAAACAGATTTCACATTACTTACTATACTATAAAAAAAAGTTACGGTTAATTTACAACTTTAATATTTAAGTGATAAGAGTTTATTAAATAGTCATTTAATTGAGTTATTTGTCAAAATATAAATAAATATAATAATATTTTCCTAATTAACCTTGTACCGCCAAAAATTATAATGGAATATATCTTTATAACAGTGTTAAAATTTGATTCCGTTACTCACACAAATGTTAGACCTATTTACTATTCAGAAAAAGAGAGTCAAGCACAAAACTTAATTTAGTAAGGTGACAACAGGGTAATTTTCTAGAAACGTTAATAAAGTATAGTAAAACGTTAGTTGAAAGTTATCTTTAAAACACTAGTTAATTAACTCATTATAATGTGAAAATTTATTCTTCTTGCATACAAGGGCTTCTAACTAAATATATTCCTTTACTTTTTTTTCAAAAATTAAATTAAATTTTATTAACCTGTTAATTTATCATTCTTATGGTATGTATTAACTTTATTTATAAAATTTTAGCATAATTTGATATTTCATTAATAAATTGATGTAATTGAAGATTGACAAAAATAAAATAATGTTAGGATTTATCTCATACTATATAGCACATAATCACTAAGTTAATATCAAAGTCCGTGAAATTTATTTGTGACGAACAATTTAAGTTCATAGTATTTTTTTTTAATTATTTTACAAAAACATTATAGTTGGAGTACCCTAATGCTTCCATCTATATGATTTTTTATTTCTGATTAAAAAATTAAGTTGAAGAATTCACAAATATAAATTTTTATAAATATATCACAGTGTACATACATAGTGTAGGAATTGTGAGGTCTAGAGAAAAAAGATTAGAAATAAGTATATAAATTATGGTATATGTTTTTGTGATAATGATAATAATATAAAGTATAGAAATAGCATGTCCGTAGGAGTAGACGTAGGTAGTTTGAGTAGGTAGAGCAATTTGATGTAATTCATTGAATTGAATTGATGCAGCGGTGTATGTTATTTTTGTCTTACTAATCGATGTGATAAGGCAGGGCCGTTTGAGATTTGATGGGATCTTAATGCAAAATTGCAGAGGAGAGAGTGAAGAAGAAGAAGAAGAAGAAGAAGAGATAGTAATTTAGTTGCAGTGATGCAGAAGAAGAAGAAGAAGAAGAAGCAGTTGAGAAGAAGATGTAACACCAGAAAAGAAAGTGGAAGGTGTGGAAGCATGTGGCATGGAACCCTTGTCTCGCCATCTATGTGAATGAATGAAAGAAAGAGCGTGGAATGGAAGGTGAATGACAATGCAAATGCACATGCATGAGACATGCATGCAGTTGCTAATTACGTATTATAATAATAATAATAATAATAATAATGAATGAATGAAGGAGGGTTGTGTTGCGTGAAAGACGTCATGGGAAAGACGGCGAATAGGGAATGCGTGAATGAGAACCGTTGAAAGATGTGATCGGAGGGTGAGAAAGAAGAGGGGACATGTCGGTGTCAGCGGGAGCGTAGGATGGGGAGAACCCGAGTAACGAGGAGGAAATCAAGAGAAACACAACAATAACTCCAACCCTAGCTACTATTACCAACACCAACACACAAAACCCTTCTTCACCATTATACTATTATTATTGTTATTGTTATCAGTACAACAACACACACCAACATCCGCATTTAATCCTCTTCACCTGGACCACTCACTCTTCCCTTCCATCCACAACTCTTTTTCTTTAACAAAATCTCCAATGGCTAAAACAACTTTAACTACACTTAAAGATCAAGCAAAAAAATTAATATCAACCATAAATATATCAAGAAATATTGTACTCTCTTTCATGAAAATGAATTCAAACTCTTAACCACTTGTTTGACAAATTAGGACATGTGGGCCGCGTATTTGTTTTAAAAGAATTTGAAAAGTGTTTGTGTTAATAAATAATAAAAAGAGATTGTAAATTTGATTAGGTATTTGGTGTGGAAGAGGAGAGAAAGTAATTTATTTATAGTAAATGAAGAGTCAAAGGCGTGTGCGTGGAATGGACGGGTGAGATTCTCCGAGCATGGTACGCTGCAGGCATGACCATGTGATAGCAATAAATGCTGGCTGGTACGGCGGGGAGTGGGTCCCATGGCGGGGGGACAATAGCACGTGGTGGCAATTGAAGACACGGCTCACGTGGGGGACCACCAATGGTGAGCAGATACACACATACATAGATACATGTTTGGTTACTGTTCCAATGGGGACCACCATTTTTCAATTATGGGGTCATCATAATGCTCATCACTGCTGTTGTGTATGTTACTGTTGTTATGTTAAGCATCTTCAACACCCTGTAGTCTTCTCCACTGTAGCTACCTTCTCTCTCTCTCTCTCTCTTTCTCTCTGCGCATTTCTCGGGCCCTCCCCTAATTCACATATCGCCTGCATGTCCCCTGCACTGCACAGCATCAATGGATTCATCTCATCTCACTCCACTATGGTGAACCCTAATTCTACAATCAAGTGCAAATTGCAGTTTTTCATTTGACTTTGTTATGGTGCATTGTGAAAGGAAGAAGAAGATAAAAAAAAGTTTGATGAAAGAGGGTGGGAAAAACGTGAGTGGATGAGGTTTGAGAGTCTCAATTGTCGAGCCATAAGCTGAACAGGAAAGCTATGTCCCAATGTTTTGACTAATCAGCGCAGACATTTATTACCCTCCACTTTATATATCAAGATCCGTGCATGTCAAGCGCGCGGGGGAATCCAAAGATCCATCTTTCTCATTTCAACAACTTCAAATCAAACCCAAAAGCTTTATGTTTTAAAGGACACTTAATACTACCAACTAATTAATGGACCACTGGAATGCTCAATCAAATTCACACTTCCATTTTCCTTTTCATAAATGCAGCGCCATGGTAGGTCTTCTTGGTGGAGATACCAAACGCAAACAACCACGTCTGTTTAATTTCTGACCAATCTCACTCCTTAATATTAATATTCCTCACTCCCATCTTTTTCTTAGACAAACCAAAAACATCAACTGGAATTCCAATTTCATATAATAATACTACCCACTGCCGTACCAACTTTCTGCTACTCCTAAATGCTTCTTCATCTTTATATATATGGATCTTCATTGCAAAACCATTACATCAATCACAAAATTCATACAAAAAAGAAGAAGATATATTTAAAACATCAGCACGTAGGGTGACAATTAACAACATGTAGGTTCATATAATTGCGCCTGCTTCTGCAATTTACTACTACCACCTGGTTAACTTTCTCGGGGAACAAAGAGAATGACAAATCACATTAGCTTTGTTTGTGTAATGCATAACTTCAAAACCCCACACAAAAAAAGGACCTTGAGAGGGGCATTGAGGTGGAAGGAAGAGAGAATTATTAGGAGAACAAAAATGAATGTAATAGATATAGGGTGGTAAAAAAAAATGGCATATATGAAGAAAATAGCATTTAAGGAAATGGATGTATGGAAATAGATATTCAAATAAAATAAAACTATTTTTTTATCAGCAGAAAGCCACCAAATTGGTATAGTAGCAAATTTTAAAGGCAAGGGCACTACATGATGAGAATTTTTTTATATTTTTTATGAAACTTTTTCAGCCAATGTTTTTTAAAGGAGTTATAAAGAATAAATTTGCATAGTTTTTTTGTAAATTTTATAAAGTGTAAGAAAATATTAATATTTAATTAAAAATTGATAAAGAGAGAACATGAAGCAAAGTTTGCCACTATGGGTGAAATGGTTTTAGGGTATTAGGCTATAGTTGGTTCATTTGCTTAAACTTAGTGAGTGGGAGTTACACTACTCAATGAAGCAAAAGCCTATCTCTAAAGTTTTCTTTCTTTTTTGGGGTTTTTGATTGGACACTTTCAGCTTTCTACGTTCTGAATAAGCAAGGCACCAAGTTTACGTCAATGCATGACATTAGCTTAACAGTCAAGTCTCTGAACTCATTTAATTAACAGTCAAATCTGTGAACTCATTTAATTAACAGTCATATCTTCAACAACTCACCTACAAACACAAACAACATTCCGATTCATTTAGTTTCTATTAGTATAAATTTTCTTTTTTTTTCTACACTTCAACATTATTCATTTTGATTCCTACACTGTTTTAATCCCTTTTCATTTTTGTAGATATAAATTTTAACCTATTTTAATTCCTACTATAAATAAAGAAATTAAAAATGGTATATATAAATGAATATTGATTAAAAGACATGATTTTTAAATGTGAGACTAAAGGTAACTTTGATTCACAGGAATTCATTTTGACACAACTTCTTAACAATGAAATTATATCATGTTAATAATTTTTTTCAAAAACAACATCATTGTAGTGAAAAGGGAGAAAAAATTGTCCCATTTTATGTAAGAATTCCTTAATGAAATCATCACTAAAGCAGTTAATATAGTTAAAAGGTGGAAGGCAATAGATGTACCTTAAATTAGAAGCAAAGAGGCATACCAAACATAGACATGTTTTGAGTGCAAAATAGATACTTAAACCTATAAGCTTCATGTCGACCAACAGGATTCATGAGTAGCAGACATTTGTTCTCTTTTTCATCTTTCAGTTTGTGCTTCTGTCATGCTAGTCAAGTACAACTAAAAGTTTTGACTATGAATTTGACAATTACATTAAATCATGATGGAAAAATAATCGATGACCTCAGAAAATGGGATCACAACGTTTTCTGAGTTGTTTTGACAATAAATTCTGCATTATCTTCATAGAACAATAGGGTGTATTATAGAATAACTTCCTTCCCCGAGAAAATCCATTATTTCTTTAGGATAACTTCATAAAGTTCATATAATTTTTTTAGAAATCCGATACTTAAGTAATTTTAATAAACTGATAATCTTCATGAATTAATTAAAACTAACTTAGAATGAAGAACAAATGGAGCAAATAAAACTATCTTCGTGCTTATATTAATTATTATTATATAAAATGAGTGGAGACAGAGACAGTGTTGTATATCCATTTTTTAAAGGCCAAAAAACAGTCAACAAAATTTTAAAAATATTTTCCATAACAGCAATCATAATAGAAACAGTTACGAAAAGTAAAATCATAAAAAAATATGTACTAGTCATAGAGACGCATCTTTGTTAAGTATAAGTTTTATCCATATCTGTATGCATATGAAATTGACGGGAATAGTGTAGAAAATATATGATTAAAAAATAATTTTAGCTTAATGATGTTTCAAAAATATATTCTTCCTGCACTTCCACAATGTTTTTCTGTAAAGATAAATTTATCCTTAATATTTTCAAAAAATTCTACTTATTCTTCTTCTTTACACACTGCACACATACAAACTGTATTGCTCTCTCAACGGCGATGCTACTCAATTTCTTGAAATAGGAAAGCGTTTCTCTTGACAGTGATCGGTAGTGTCGACTTGGTGGTGGTTCTCTATTAAGAGAAAAAGGTAAGTAAAAAAAAATTGATTTACGAATCTATAGTTATCTTTATTGCGAATTTTTTTTTCCAAAATATATATATATATATATATATATATATATATTTTGATTTCAGACAATGCATTTCGCTAGGTTTACAGAGAATTCCTTTTTTTTTTCTTCCAAAATATTGAATCCGCAAATCTCCCATATTTATGCATTCAGAAATCTTTCGCGGATCCATACTATGTTTCCAAATTTTAGAATCTGTAATGAAAAAAAAATGCATTTTAGATTCACAAATTCATAATTAAAAAATGTAGGTGCTTTTTTTAAATAAAAGGTGAAAACTAATTTCGGAATTTTAAAAATTGTGGGAGTGTAGGAAGAAAAAACGTAGGAATGAAAGAAGAAACTCCCTCAGATATATATCAAAAGATGAACCTGAAAAAACATCCATAGGCCAGTTAGCCCATAATATAGTCTCAGGCCTTTTCTAATAAAAAGAATAAGGCAAATTCTTCTTACATCCAACCTTTTCCAAACCGCACCCTACATATTTTAAAAACTTTTAAAAGATCTTTTATTCTAGAAATAAAAATCCAGAATTAAAAATAATACATATTGGAAAAACAGACCCCAAAGAAATTATTGTGTTCTGGAAATAAAAATTCAGAATATAATTCAAAAATAGAAACCTATACTGAAAAAATATTCCACAATATAAAAAAATTGTTTTGAAAAAAAAATCCGAAAACATATTTCAGAAAAGAGGGTCCGGATTGTATTTTTTTTACTCTCACTTTATTTAAAGGCATTTTCGTCGTTTTACACTGAAATTGGATACAGTGATATGGTGCAGGAAGTAATTGCCAAAGAATAGCCCAATGTCGCATATGAGATGGCCCAGTACTGAAAAAAAATAACTGGCCCAGCAAGCGTTTATTGTGTTCTTTCCATTTTACTTAACTTCTTGTTGAGAATGAAGTGAGTTGAACACGTCTATTTAACATTTCGAAACATATTCGAAAATGAGTAGCCATATTTAATCAACTCAGTTTTAAAAAATATAATTTAATTCTTATCATTTTAAAAAAATTACCTTTTTAGTTTTTATATTAAAAAAAATCTATTTTAATTTCAATTCATACCGTTTTGAAGTTCTTTAGCTTATATAAATAATATTTTTAACTTGTATAGCTTTTATCCTAAAAAATGACACGAACTAAAAGATATTAAAAACAGATGTGTATATAAAGAAGAGATAAGTAACTTTTGTTTATAATAATGTGGGAGAAATGAAGAATGTTAGAAGGACGGGGATGTTGATGATAATTTGAAAACATTCAACCTAACTCAACTTTATAAAATTGATTTATAAAGTGAGGTTTGCATTCATTTATATACTATAAAATATTTTTATAGTTGGTTGATTTGAGATCTTTAACATATTTCCTCACACTCAGACATCACAACTTGTGTATGAGATTATATTTTTATTGGTGGTCCGATGACGAGTGACCTAGTAAGACCTACAAATTTTCACTAAAGTAGATTATAAACGACTCTGATACTGACGTCTAACTTAATCTTATAAAATCGATTTATAAGATAAAATTTACATTCACTTATATAATAAAATATCTTTATCTTTGATCGATTTTTGATAGATATAGAATCCCTAAACCTATATCAAGAAAGTTAAACCTATGTCAAGAAAGTTAAGAGTTCCATTGGCACATGGAAGACCCTCTTTCTCACGAAAATGAATTTGAATTTCTTGAGTAAACTTTAGCCACCCCTTTAGGAATAAGTGTACTAGGAGGAAGATAGAGAATGAAGAGAAGGCCACAAAATTTTGCTTTATTGAAAGAGCATATCCCTATGTTGCCTAATGATCCGCCAAAAAGGAGACCTTAGTCATTGTGAATAAGACCACCACTCGCTGCTAAACCTGTCGATTGACCTTTTCAACTTTCATTAACTTTAAATTATCATAAAGTGGAACTTCAACCAATCAAATCTTTCTAACACAACATCACCACTAAAACCATCAACAACTACTTAGTTTTTTTTTTTCACTTTATACTAATTTTCAATAAATTTAACAATTTATTGGTTCAACTAGTTCTATTCTGAATCAAAGAGTTGTTTATATGAGATTTTATTGACAAAAGTTTCTTCTTCTTTTACTTTTATTACGTTAAAAGACGTACATTTCCTTTTAGTTCATCCGGACTTTTTATTTATTTATTTTTTAGTTATATCTTCTACAGATGTAGCTTTAATATCATGTAGTCATTTGTAAATTTAAAAATTATAATTGTATAGAGATTAAAAAATATTCACGAATACAAAACTAGAAGATTGAGTTTTTAGAATTATAAAAATTAAACTAGTAATTAAATTTTTTAACCCATATTGATGGTTTGTAATAACACAGAATTTCATACCTTTTTAAATGCATATACTACTCCAGAAAAGTGTTCAATTATTTTTATAGTTTAATATAACAGATTTTTCATTTAATTAAGTTATTTGTACTATTTTCACTATATATATTATTTATACGGGCATAGAAACATTCGTTATCATTTATCATTTACATTAATATTTGAGGTTAAGACCATGTATTAATAATTTTAATGTCATTTAATTACAAATTATTATTAATATAGTTAAATGTAGTTCTTTTTCTCACAATACTTTACTTTAATAGCATATAAATTTTTATTTCTTAATTTCCGTCAATTTTTTTCTTTAGTTCTGTAATTTGTATTTGTTTTCATATTCTCAAATTGTTTAAAATTGTATAAAAAATGAGATAATAATAATTTATATATTTTTTTTTTGAAAATAAAATTATGATAGAACTCTAAATTCTAAAATGAATAATATCTATATTATCTCAATCGATTCAAAATCAAAATATTAACATAGATGAATATTGAAAACTCATTCTTTTAATGATTCCACTGCAAAACTTGTTTCCATATATAGATTATTTATCTTAGACTATATTTAAAAAAAAACTGATCAAAATCTATGGAAATTTATAAAAGAATTCCAAAAAGAAAGACTAAATCAAATTACAATAATAATATTGCATTTTGAATTAATCTCGTAACATTAAAAACATCAGTTAGTATATCCTATCAGTAACAACCTCCAACAATAATCATGTATTGTTCTTAGATCGAAAAACCATGCTAGACGAGTATCTGCCAACCGAAAATTGCATTAGCTGTACCGATTTTTTTTCTTCTTTCTCTAATAAGTTCTAATTCTCTGTACAGTGGATGAACATGAACTTGAACATAAAGCAGATGTCATGTGTGTATGATCATAGAAAGAAACGAAAAAAGAGAGAGAAAAACATAAAGAAAAAAAAGCAGAGAATAAGGTTGGAGAATAGAGAAAAAGCTTTAGTATGCACCGTTACATTTCTCTTCCAGTGTGTAATTACAGAGCGGTGTGAAAGTTTTATTTGTTGAAAAAAGGTGTGGGAATTAACAAGAGTGGAAATAGAAGGAGTGAGAAAGTTGGCGATGAGGTTGATGATGAAGATGGTGGGTGGTGGCTTCTTTGTGGATTCGCCATCGGAGATGAAGAAAGTCATCAACCGAACATGGGAGCTTGAGGGGACCTTGGGTGTGGTAACCATAAACCTCGTAGGCCTTATCAAGAAGGTGGTTGAAGAGAGGATGATAAAGATACGAAATTGGAATCATAAATCTCTGAGACCCTTTGCCACAACCCTCTTCTGATTCTTCTTCTACCTCAACTGCTAGCCAACCCTTCTTCGCCTTCATCTTCTTGATTTCTTCTTCACAATCTCCTTCTGCCTCTCTTTCTCTTTTTATACACACACATTAATTGAGGCTGTAAAATTGGGATAATAATATAATAAGATTATCATAAGTGTATGTGTTTAGCATAGAAAATGAGTGGGGAAGGGTCTTCTTTAAAGTGGTACCTTCCGTCCCAATGCCGTCCCAATCCGGAAATGGAGGGACCATTGTGCCGGATCTCTACATCAAATCATTTTTTTTATTCAAACAATGCTTCTTGCAACTCCAACCCTTTCCTAACAAAAAGGTTATGCACTACCAATTTTCTAAAAAATATTTAAAAGATTTTAAGTTTGTATTTGAGAAAATAAATTAACTATCACTACAAAATTATGAAATAAAAAATAATTTTAGATAAAAAAATCATTAGTTGCTATAGTAATTAAATTAAAAATCATTTTAAAAACTAAAAAATTAATTTTTAAATTAATTTATATTATTGTTAAACTGTTTCTAAATTAATATATAGTTAGTTATCAAGTTTTAACTATCAATTATTTAGATTCTAAATCTGATAGCAATTTTTTTTATTGTTAACTAGATACCAATTCAGAAACCATTTAACAATAATATAAACTAATTTAAAAATTAAAAAAAAATTAATCTATAAAATTGTTTCTAATTTAATTATTATAATAACTAATTATTTATGTTTTATAAAATTGATTTTTATTTTATGATTTTTTTTAATGTATAAAAATGTAAATACATATATAGTTTTTCTTTTTCTATCACACCAAACTCTTCTAGTTGTTATATATAAATTATTTCTTCCAAGTCATCATCGTGGAAAAAGGTTGTATTCTAGTTGCTCTAATTTCAAATTAAATAAAGATAATAATGCGTGAAATAAGTTTTTTTTTTTTTTACTTTTAACTTTAAAAAAAAGAATATGCGTGAAATTAGAAACTGAGAGAAGACACCAACTAAACAATAAACGGAGTGATTTTTCATGCAAAAGCAAAAGTTACGATGTGGATGAACTTTGTCGTTTACTTAATATTTTGCTTTTTTTTTTATGCCAAACTTGTTTGAAAATTAAGTATTCATATCAAACGTTATCTTTTGTTTTGGATTTTTGTTTTGAATGTGTTGTTGCACGCTACGGTTTAAGGGGAATAATAAAAATATCAATCATAAGAAGACAACATGATAAGATTTGTGTCACAATTGCTGTGGCTAAAGCATCCTACGGATATGCTTTAATTTGTTTTTTATCCAAATCCTAACCGTCAGATATAACAAAGTACATAACAAAAGTCGCAGTGCAACACGGCACTGTATTACAGAAATCAATAAATAAATAAAATGAGTCAAAGTTTGTCTTCTTAGTCCAAACCTACACGTACGGATTTTCGTCCATTTCTATGTCCTTATCTTTGGATAAACTTTTTTTTTCATCATAAATGAAGACACTGCTACTTTCCTAAAAATTGGATACATATTATGGATATTTAAGTTCTGTTTTAGTTTTTTTTTTTGTGATTTTAGAAATCAGGAATCAAATCCTAACTATTTTTGTTAAACCACTTCACCATTCACATCAATTCAAATTAATTACTTTGAATAAATTGATATTTTAGTCCTAAAAATGGAAATAAGACAGTAAAGATTTTCCTTAGCTTATAGGATAAAAGTCTTCCAATAAAGTAAAGTGTTAACATTTATGACTTCATATTAGCATAGATTTTCTCATTATTTGCAAAAAGATACCAGTCTTATAAAAACATTTTAAATAAGGATATGTTTGGGTAAAAGTTTTTATAAAATATTAAAAAAAAATTGTTTCTTTTTGTTAGAAATAATTTATGCCCTACTTAAAAATTAAAATTATTAGAAATATTATAGAAGAGAATTTCTATATAAACTAATTTTAATTTTGGAGAAGTTTATTTTATTTTATTTTCTATTTTTTTTGTAAAAAACTAGTTAAACATCAAAGACTATGTTTAGATTAAAAAGGAGAAATGAGAAAGTGTAAAATGATTGATTTAAGAAGAAAGTGTGAAAAAAATGATATTGTTTGAATTAAGAAGAAAAAGAATAGATTTGAATAGAAAAATGGTAGATGATTGGATTGATATAGTATAATAATTTTTTTATATTAATATAGTTTAAAAATAATTTAATATTATTTTTTAGAATAATTTAATTTGTATAATATAATTTTTTAATATTTTTTTACTTTAATTATTTACTTTATTATAATAAATGTAATTATGAAAATAAGCATAATCAATTGTTTTTTTGAAGGGAAGAGTACTTTCCCGCAAATTCTTCCTATATGAGTGAAAAGTTTAAATTACAACAAGCTTTATCGTTTTGTGTATTTTATTATGTTTCAAATTCTTAAAATTAGTATTTTCTTTGATTTTTATTACGCTGAATGTTTCTGTGCCCAGAAACAAATACACCCTTAAGGTACGTTAAGGTTTTGGATGAAAAAATTTATATAATAATTCATTTTGTAAAATATTTAAAATTCTTTATAAAAAAATATATTACTTTCATAAGAAATTAAAAGAAAATGAAATTTTAAAATCTGTAACACTAATTTGATCACTTAAAATTAGATAATTTCACATTTCACATAAAATATAAGAATTTGAAAATTTGCATACTATTTTCTCTCTCACATTATTGATCTCAATTGGGATGTTGTAGATCATGTTGTCAACTTCACCTAATTAAAATGTTGTCTACTCACTCTTGATCAAGGTGTCAATGACTTAATTTTGTTTTTTTCAATTGATATCGATTTGTTTATTTCAAGTTAAAGTTGATTGATGATATTTTTTAATGGATGTAAATTAAGATTAAATATAATACTTTAGTTGACATCAATTAGGATTATTTCAAGTTAATGTTAGTAAAGATTTTTTTTTTTATGACAATCAAATTTATTGTTTTTGTTAACCTAAGGTATTTTTTAATAAATGTTGGAGGTGTAATTTTAAAATCATATTAAAAATGTATTAGTTTTAAGTTTAGGATGACTAAGCTAAATTATCCTTAGTCTTATTTTTTTTTATGTGTTTTTACATTATCTTAAAAATAATTAATCTTCTAGGTCTCTCGAGATTTTTGAGCTTTTGCCGATATCTTTAGCTTTCTGCTATTGGATATGCTGGATTGGGTCGTTATATGGATTCAAGTTGGTTCCTAGTTAACCAACAACTTTATAAGTCCGAGAGACACCATCACTATAGTCAATCATTACATTCGAAATATTGTCCATTTTAGAAGTCGGTGTTTCGTCACAATTTTATCTAACGAAAATATAATGTTTTATTCCTTTACATTACAAAACTAAGAAATCAGACTAACGGATTGGGCTAAATTAAAGTGCTGATTTTGAGGAGAAGTGTTTGAGTAAATGACGTGATTCTGGAAACCAAAATATGAAAAAGTAGAAAACTTTCCTTCGTGACGTGATTCTTATCGTAAACAACCACATGAAATGCATTGAGAGATGAATTGAATAGCACACGGGAAAAAAAAAAAAAAGGCTTTATTATTTAATTAATTTTTTTGGGCAATTTCTTAAAATATGCTAACTTGATTTTTTTTATTTAAATTTAATTATTTAGTGATAATTTTGTACTGCCATTAAAAAACTTAAATGTAGGTATTTTTAAAAGTTTAAGGATTAATTTATCAATTTAAAAACATAGTAATCAAAATTAAATTTGAAGAAAATTAAAACATTTTTTTAACTTTTAATTTCTTTGCACGCGCATAAGTAACATTTATTTGTAATTTATTTGAAAAATAAAATAATTTTAAATATTGCCGGTAACGACATTTCAATGTCGTCGTGGTCCCTGACTATTGTGGTGTCGGCGCATGCTCCTCGTTGCACCACACGGAAATATTTTTTCTTATTTAAAAAAGAAAAAACATAATTTATTTTACTGTTTATATGTAAAAGAAAAAAATTGATGCAGGAGTTTGTTCTTGTTCAGAGAAAGAATGTAACCGTTCCAAAGTGTAAAAGGAAAAGGTTTTTATGAATTTTTTACGAATGAATTCTGATTTACTGGCGAAAATTGAAAGAGATTTAGCAGTAAAAGATTTTTTGGGTAAGTATTTGAATTCTAGGTTTTGGTTGTTTAGACATTAAGTAGTATCGTATATTCTGTTGTGATATTTGTAAGAATCCACTAATGTAGTATTTGGAAGATGGGCGGTTGTTGATGATGATTGATTGGATGATGTTTTTGAGTTATGGTGAGGAACTGTGGACGGAAAGTGGGTGTGAATGAGAAAGAAGAGGAAGAACCCAACATCATTTCTTCCTTTGATTCTTTAATTACCCACACATTCCTCTGTTCCACACCTTGCCACGTTTCTGGTGATGGGCTCCACCATTGCCTCACTTTGTAGTTCTGTTCTGAGTGTAATGCATATGTTTTTCAGGTCTGGTCTATGTTTGCATGCTATCATGGAGCTTTTAGTACGTCAATATTCAAAAATAGCTATTTGTTGAAAGAATACATAAGAAGGTAAGTTATGAGAAGGGAGTAATTTGATTTATGTATCCAAATGGAAGAATGTTGGTTTCAAGGAAATTCAAGGGGATTGGTGTGTTGTGTTGTGGGAGCCTTTAACTCAATTAAGAGTTATGCAGAGAGGAAGGGTTGGTAATATGTTTTCCTATAACTGGCCTATTTGTAAGGCACGTAACGACACTTTTATTTAGTGAGGGGTGGAAAGAATAGTATCCACCACAATCTCTTTCTTTGGTTGTTCTCTTTTCTCTTTTTTTTTTCTATATTGTTTTGTCTCTTGATCGAAAGAATTTGCAAAAAAGTTAGTTTTTCTAAGTTCTTGATATTTAGATGCAATATTGTGATAATAACATACATTTGTGTCTTGTTGTTACGCCTATTCATAATATTCGATGATTTTTTTATTGTTTAGTCTTGATCCAAAGTGTTTTCAAATAAAATTTTATCAGAACTTTTATATTTCACATTATTCAAATAACACACTTGAATGTATCCAGTCGCACAACTTGCATTAACTTTAATTTTGACATTTATCTTATACACATAAAATCATATTTTACGCACACAATTAAAACCAAATAAATGGAATATTGAACTTGGATTCAACAATAAAAGAGTTCGTATTTACATAATTTGTGATTGCAATTATCCCTTTTTTTACTGGTATATGACCATTGTTCTAACTTTGCTCAAGTTGTTCACGTCAAATCTCTAAAGAGTTTTTTTTTTATCAAAAGGTTATGTAATTGGTATAACAACTATCAATTAACTAACTTGCACTTGATTCATTAGAAACAAGTGGTTCCAAATAGTTGGTTTTCCTCCTCCCAACATGCTGATTTTTGTTGTGACAAATCACAGTTTCATGTCTCATTAGTTGTATTTGCTGCATTTTATATATATACCTTCAACACCTTAAAGATGGATGACTTTTTTTGCCACAATGTTGATGAGGTGAATAATTTTTCTTTCTTTCCCTGCCTTTAGTTTAGTTGTTTATTGTGTTGCATAATGCGTTATTCTTTTTGAAAAAAAAATGTTTTTATTCTTTTAAACATCAAGATGTTTGAGTAACAAAGCACTTTGAAAAAAAAATGTTTTTATTCTTTTAAACATCAAGATGTTTGAGTAACAAAGCACCTTCAACCACATGTTATTGGCTGATTCTTCCTGAACCTCCATACCTTCTTGTGTCACCCCCATAAATTTTTTGTATTCCAAAAATACCATTTTTTAATAATCCATAAGTTTTTTTTTCAGATGTGTGATTAGCTTTCGGATTACATAATTTAGAAGTTTTTTCTAAATATGAGATTGACTTCTAGATTATGTAATCCAAAATATATCTGAATTACATAATCGATAGGGTTATTTCAAATCAAAAAAGAGTTCTAGATTTTATAAATCTCAAGAACACTTCCGAATCCAAAAACATCTTCCGGATTATGTATGAGGGTGACAGAAAAAAGGATAAAACGGTATTTTTACATTTAGTATGGGGTGACACAAGAAGGTATGGAGGTGTAGGAAGAAAGAGTCCATGTTCTTGTCTCATCAACCTAGCTGATTTTGGGCCACAAAGAATGGGACAACACTTCTATCAAAATGATCTTAAACAAAATCTTTGTATTCTCCAATGAGGCTATAAAATCTTTCTATTTTTCCGACACTGTTACTAAAATTTTCTCAACAATTTTGAAAATCAGTAAAATCTTTATCCAATAATTTTAACTTATTTTGACAATGTCTAATAATTTGTTTGAGTATTCTTTTATATGAGAAACTCTTTTATCATTTAAAACCCAAAATCCCTTCGTTAAATTAAATGTATGCATGATTTGAAAGTCATTGTTATCATTATAAGATGAAAGCAATTCATAAACAAGAGTTCAAATTCCATCACAGCAATATCGACCTGCAGATCTATTGGCAAGACATAACTTACAGTCTTAGGAGTTTGATTTAATAAAAAACTGTTATTTTCTCAAGATATTGGTTGGCTTTCATGCCTTCGGATCCCTGAAAATAAAAAAGTAGAAGAAACTACAAAAAGAAAGATTGTAGGAACTAATACAAGCACAGGGCATTTCCAAGGTTACAAAGGTTACAAAAGCAACACAGTTGTGCTATACATACTGCAACCTGAATCTTCCCCTCTGTTCATGTTCAAATATGTTGCCTGTGCTAAACCACCTTCATTTCTTTCCTTCAGTTGTGTATAAACACAGGCCTTCTTAGGCACTTATACATTTTTCTTTAGAGTACATTAAAGTACACATATGTATGTATATATTATATATTATATTCTATGTCACAACAAGCTGCTACATTTCAAAATTGACTCACCAGCTTATCTTGCTCTGGAAAGCTGTATGGCTTCTTGATCAAGTGTAGATTCAACATGCCAAACAAATTGGTGAGTCATGAGTGAGAATTCTTGATTCCTAGCCTCTTCAAGTTGCTGCCAGTCAGCCCATCTATCTGCCAACCCCACTCCCTGCAGCAATTTTACCACGGCTGACATGGTTGGACGATCCTCAGGGTAGCCTTGGGTGCAAAGCATTGCAACCTGAAGGATGGTCTCAACTTCCTTTGGATCATAACTCTCCAAATTTCTATCCACAATGTCCTCCAACCTTTCTTCTCTCAGCAGCTTTTTGACCTGTACATTCAAACTTCATCAATATAAATTATTATCACGTCTTAAAATGTATTGATCAAAAAAGTTCCAAGGGCCAATTAAATTGTACAAGATGAAAACTTATTATGAGTGTATAAGTTGATTCTTTGTCATTGTAAAGATTTTTACACTGTCAAATTATCAGAATTCATCTTAGGTATGACCCTACAGTAGTTAGTAAAAAAATCAGCAGAACTTACAACATATGATTAGGTAATATTGTAAAAAGGGGCTAGAGAAAGAAAAGGCAAAGCATTAGAACAAGCCCATAAAGCATCCACAACTAGCAATAACACGCATGTGTATCAGCATTAAACAGTATTTATGTGACATGATAAAGTAAATGGTGAGGCAGATTACATAATCGATGAGAAGAACATCCTCGTCCTCTTCAAGCCGAGAGAGATCTATTGCACGCTCACCGGTGACTAGTTCAAGAAGTGTTATGCCATATCCAAATACATCAGTCTTCTCTGAAGATTTTCCATTGGACAAATATTCTGGGGCAATGTGACCCATTGTGCCACGCACTTGAGTGGTGACATGAGTAATCCTTGCATCAACCAGCTTGGCTAGCCCAAAATCACCAAGAACAGCTTCAAATTCATCATCTAGAAGGATATTTGCAGCCTTTAGATCACGATGTATTATCTTCGGATTGCATTGCTCATGTAGATACTCCAAACCATGGGCTGTGCCAAAAGCCACACGTTTTCTTGTTGGCCAGTCCAAGCCTTTCTCACCTGGTTTTAAATCTAAGGCATCATAGAGAAATAGAGTTAAAAAAAAACACAAAATTTGGAAAGGGATGGATCAGATAACCAATTCCTTTATTTCTCTTAACTAAACACTAATGATATCTCTTCATCTTTGCACACCCTTTCAAATTTGTACTAAAGAATAGTAAAATAAAATATACACTATGTTCTCAAATATTTTGACATGCACCAAAATTAAGTTTGAAGCTTTATCAAATGTTAAAATCAGCAATCTAGTTTTACCTCTCAGTCGATAAGCTACACTAAGATTTTCCATGAAAGGGTATACAAGGATTCTTTCAGTTGAGGTTGTGCAGAAGCCAATTAATCTTAAGAGGTTTCTATGAACTGCAACACTTATAAGTTGAACTTCTCTCTCGAATGCAGCCTCTCCACCAGGATTGTGATAATCAACGAGGCGTTTCACAGCTACTTTGGTGTTATCAGAGAGTACTCCTTTGTACACTTTTCCAAAGCCACCCTGACCAATTATATTGGCTTCACTGAAATTTTTGGTGGCAAGTTGTAGTTCACGCCAAGAAAATCTTCTCAATTGCCCGAAGGAGATTTTGCTCTCGTCTTCACCTGTAGATAAATTTGTTAGATATTAGTATCACTTTTCTAAGGTGTATGGAATATGCCTTAACCCTTTTTGTTCACAGAAAACAAAAGTAAAATGAGAACTATTTGAAACTTGATTCAAACCCAAAATGAAATTAAAGAAAATTTTAAATTTTAAGATTTTTTAATTTTTTTAATTTTGTTATCTATATTTTTTCCCCATTTAGATATAGGTTGGAACTTTGAAATCAGCCATAATACTTGGAGGGTGAAAATGAATTATTAGGAGCCAAATCAAAATCTAAGGTTTTCTACATTATCAGTTTAAAGGAGTTAGTAGGATAAAGAGAAAGAATAATATTTAAGAAAACTACGAGTGTAAATTTGTCTCATTCTTTTTTCAAACGAGCATTTCCTTACATGCTACTGGGACATTTTGTTAAACTACATAAAGAAAGGAAAAATGACCTGAAACATCAACAAAGACTTCCTTTTTGTGCTTATGCATTTGATGGTGTCGATATGTAAGGATAGCCCCAAGACACAGAAGTGCAAAGGCACCACAACTTGCATAACGTACAATTTTTGCCATTTTTGATTTGTGGCTTGAATCTGCAGGAAGATGTCAACTTCAGGTAGCTACTAGCAAATCATTTTTGTTTTTATTTCAATTATAGCTCATATTCTTCAACTTAGATTACATTCTATTTCATACTTAATAAAGCATAACTGCACACTCTCTTTGTTTGTGTGTTAAGCAATCAAACCTGGATTTTCAGATTTAGAAGTGCAAGTCTGCTCAAAGCCAGGACCGCACTGAAGGTGCGTATCTGAAAAGCTGAAAGCAATGATTGAAACAAAATTTCATAAGAGTATAAAAAAATGCTTGTTATTAAAAGAAAATACTCGAATGAATACAAAGTTCTAATAAAATTTACTTAAACATTGGAACTGAAAAGAGTTGTGTTGGGATCCTTCCAGTAAGACCATTTGATGAAAGATCCCTGTCAAATGAAAACATAAGTCGGTTATAGTATTCAAAGATCAAGGTAGAATTTCTTTATAGTTTTGTTGACCCTTTAGAATTTGTTATTGCTTGAGGAACAGTTGTTCATTCTCAAAAACACTGAATCACATATGAGACCATCATTTTCAAATTTGAACTGTTTACCCCTTCAAGAAGCCCTTATTTTTAAATCTCTTTTTACACATACAGCTATCCAAGGATGGAAAGACCAGAAAAATGGAAAGTGATGCCTTACAGATACTTTAGATTGGATAGTTCATCCCATTTATCTGGTATAGAACCATTAAAATTATTGTCAGCAAGATTTAGATACTGTAGGTCTTTCAAGTAGGAAATGTAATCAGGCAAGGGTCCTGAAAGATTGTTGTTCTGCAGTTCCCTGCATTACCAGACAGATCACTATATGATGTAAGGAAAAAAACAACATCACTGGTCAATCTCTTTCACTAAACCAAAGAGTGGGATATATTTTAGATGCTAAATAATCTATTCAGTACAACAAGTATAGATATATTTTGTTTTTAACACACTTGGCAATCACGAAAGACTAAACACTTGCTCAACTACCTCATCAATTAACGGAGTTTTCAAATAAAGCTAATAGAATTAAAGTTTTTGTTGCAAGATTATTCTTTTTTTTTATTGTGTACAAGTGAAATATGTCAATAATTGTTGTACTGAACCATTTTATCATATTTACATCGATTTCTTTCAATAAGAAAATACAAGAAATAGCTTGCCTACAAACTGAGAATGAATTCATAATGACAAATTATTTAAGTGAAATGATGATCTGATTCAGAACATGAATTTTCAAGCTTTTGACAGAAAATGAGTTCAACAAGGAATTGTGCATTTTGGATTTACAGAAGTAAATTAAACACGACCTTAATGTTTATGGCACTATATTCCTAATTCTAGGAATGATTGCTTGAGATAAATTATGATAATCTGGTTATCCAGATTAGTACAGCAGTAGATGCCAATCTTACAAATATCAACTTATCATGATGACAACTTACACGCTAACCAAATATTTCAACTTGGTAATCGAGGGAGATAGTGTTCCAACAAATCCAACCGAACCCAGGGCCCTGTAGATTGAATAACACTGAAGAGTTAAATTCCTGCAAGTGTTTGAGAGGTTCCTATATGCAATAAAGATGTTTGAATAAAGGATGATGAGACTGGACTAAGAATATAATAGCAATAAAAAACATTTATTGAATGTTTGATTTCTCGTCAGACCAATTCAAATATAGATCCATGATCCACATTGAAGTTGAAGTTACTTTGAATAACTTCTATTTTTCACATCCAGAAACACGGATCCGAGGTTCCAAATGTCTAACCAAACATGCACTTAATACTTTCGAAGATGATGAACTTACAGTGATATGACATGTCCATTTCTACAAGTGACATGAGACCAACTGAAGCACGGGCTAACTAAATGACTGTCCCAGTCCGTTATTTGCTTATTGGAATCATTCAGGAAATGTAAAAGATCAAGCAGAGCTTCACCTGGGTATTAGCCAAAAATAGTTAGCTCAGAGAAATTCAATTAAGAGTATCAATATACAATAAAAAAATGTTAAGTATGGTTGAAGTTATTCTCGAATCATAGAACAACATAGTAAAAAAAGTATCTGTTAAAACAAATGTAGTAACAATCTAACTATAACATGTAAAAACATCCAAGATGACTCGTGAGAATGGTGCAACACAAGAGTGATCCTAAATGACAAATTACCAAAGTAATGAAACTCAAGAAAAAATTGGTTAAACTATTCAATTGATCTCTATAATTGTTTTTCTTTTAAGTTTTAGTTTATATAACAAAAAATTGCTAGTTTTACTTCTACACAGTTTTTTGCAGTGGTTTATAAGTGTCTAAAAGTTATTGTAACTGTTTAATACTGCCAAAAGTTCTTCTCTACTCTTAACTATAGGAATCACTTAGCTTGCATACAAGTACAGGAACTTAAAACTTGAAATTTTCTAGTATAAGAACTAAATCGGAAAATAAAGACAAAGAAACAAATGAAGAGTTTAGGCTTTTAAATTTGATCCTCTGTCAATATAAAAACTCTAACTGATTTTTTGCACTTGAAATAAACAAAGGGTCAGATTATTACAATAACT
>Ga0123342_1004244_pt1 | contig 22095 bp, 14 predicted proteins | sample Turbeawhitnodule_FD_89960 | JGI IMG/M metagenome (GOLD analysis project Ga0123342, IMG submission 89960) | Root nodule microbial communities of legume samples collected from Mexico - Turtle bean Mexico white nodule | ecosystem: Host-associated > Plants > Roots > Nodule | place: Mexico: Nepantla... | reverse complement strand
TATCCATAAATAAATTTAATATTATTTGAATTATTATTTACAAATTCTCCCTTGAATCATTATTATTTGAAAATTCTCCCTTGAACATCACTCAAGTCACACTTTAATACTCAAGCAAAATATGTAAAAGTTTTATTGATAAAGTTTATCATATAGTCCATAAAAATGTTTATGTAAGCACTATTATTCCTTATAATTGTCCTTAAAAAAGTTGTGTAAAAGAGAGGAGGAGAGAATATTTCAAATATTAATACTGAAGTTAATTTTAAATTAGATCTTATTTAAATTAAGTTGACTTAAAAAATGGTAATTTTTATCTTTTAAATATTTTATTTACAAATTACGTGCTTCAATTTTTAAAATTAAACAAATTTAACTTTTGCTAATGTTACGTTCAATTGTCAATAAGGAATACGAACGTTATTAATAAAGAATATTAACGTTCATGTTAAAATAGCTTGTATTAAACCTTATAATTAATATATTATGTGAATGCGTAATTGAAACTATAATAATTCATATAGATACATAACATAATTTATTTATAATTAGGTAGCATATAAGGGCCGAGATTACTTAATTTTGAAAAGGTAAGGAATTAAATGCAATTCAAATTTTATAGAGATTAAAATTATAAACAAAGTTACAGGACAAAATGAATTTAACCTAATTAATATATATATATATATATATATATAGACACACATTACTAGGAAAAACAATTTGTGTCTTTATATATTTTAAGAACAAAATAATATTAATAATGAAATAGTGGATGGTAATTATTTATAGTATTTGGATAGTTTATTTTTTATTTTTATTTTTATATTTTTAAAATATAACAAATAAAAATATTATATGTATATTTTTTTATATATTGTTATATTTTTTTAATTTTAAAATATAATTAAAGGTAAAATAAAGTGTAACTAAAAGAAAGAATTCTTTATATATATATATATATATATTAAAAAATAAAATGAGTTTCATCTTAAATCGTTTTCAACTATACTAAGGAAAGTGAAAACTAATTTACGAAGTATTTTGAAAACAAAAATACAAAGAGAGAGAAAGTGTAGTATTAAAAAAGGGAGTACTAATAGTATCTCTGGTCGAAGTCTACGCTCGACGTCGACCCAAATATTAAATGGACTAGATTAAAAAACTTGCATCCTAAATGATTTTCATATTTAAAGGGCTGTTTCTTCCTGCACCACCTTCACTTCTTCAGTCACTCCCATAAACTTTAAAATTCCTAAATTTTCCTTCACGAAAAAAATAAAAAATAAAAGACACAATATTTTACGGTTTGTTTCTGAGTGAATAAGGTGTGTGGGTTGAAGATGGTGGTGATGATGGTGATTGCAGTGGTGGTGTTTATGACGGTTGGTGATCGTTGGCGGTGGTGTCATTTTTAGCGAGTTTTCGACTTCCTTACATGCATGGGTGTCATTGATATTTTATGTTATGGATAGGGTAATCCCACATATCAATGAATTATATAATTTGTAAGTTTCAATATTAAGTAATCATGTTTTAGATTATGTAACACGAAACTAAATCCTAGATCTGGAATAACATTCTGGATTATCCAATCCATAATACACCATTGTGTTCTGGATTAGATAAGTCAGAAAGTTAATCCAAATCCAAAACTAAGTTTTGTGTTATATAATCCGGAACATAAACACTGAATTTTAAAATTTATGAATAAGGTAATCTAAACATATACCGAATATGAAAATGAAGCAAAACTCATGATCACATGTTTTTTGAATGCATAATCTGGTAGTAATTTTTTAAGTTATAGAATGACTTATGGATTACCTAATTCAGAAGATATTTTTTTTAGTTATAATATGACTAATGGATTATCCAATCCGAAAGCTATTTTTTAGTTAACAAATTTCTTATGGATTGTCCAATCTCAAAACTATTTTTTAGTTATCAAATGAATTATGGATTACCCAATCCAAAAACTATTTTTTAGTTATAAATGACTTATGGATTACCCAATCCAAAAGTTATTTTTGAGTTATCAAATGAGTTACGGATTACCCAATTTGAAAAAAGAAATTGAATGTTGTTTTTAATTTACATAATGTGAATTTTAATAAAAAATAGAATAAAATGAAAATTTATGATTTATTAATGAAGGTGGAAGTATAAACACGAGGGAGGTAGGTGAAGTAGAAATGATGTGTAGTATGAGACTTAATGAATTATTTATGGTACTCATTTTACAATTTTGATACATTTTTAGTGCTATTTAATAGCCTTTTGGTAGCTATTTCTTTTACCGTGGTAATTGTGACAGTGCATTTTATTACGAAACAAAAATATGTAGTGTGACATCTGTATTTTTATTAGTAAGATAATATTAGTAATATATATAAACAATTATTGTGAATAAATTCATTTTTTTTTTCAATATTCTAAATATTATAGATGTTAAAATCTGTCCAAAACTATACATTAATATTTTCTTAACATATATAATATTTAATCATTAATGAATAGTATAAATCTTCATTGCTTGATTTCACTCATACATCATAGATTTTTAATTGAATGGTAAAATTGATAAGACTTACAATCATAAAAAAAAATGATTAAACCCAAATTTTGATGTAGTTGTTCTTATTTTTATCCCACTTGTGAAGATCCTAGTGGTCCTAATAATATCAGAGGCAAGTTGAAAAAGAAAAGTAATAATAATTGTGTGGGAAAATATGTGGTATTTGCTAAGGCTGAAGTGAGATGGGTACTATGCAGTGTTTAGAGTGTTTGACCCACCCACCATCTAGAAGTCTGGTTAGCATTCAAAGTAGAAAAATGGTTGGAAATGAAACTGAAAACCAAGCAAAATCATCCAACCACACAACACTTTCCTAGTACAAAACACTTTCCAAGGAACTGCTTCTGCTTCAGGTTTTGACTTGGTCTTCTTCCATCATTCACAATTTCACTTGCTTGGAACCACAACGTGATCATGACGATCAAAGCAAAGAAACCATATGTCTCCACCTTATTATATTTGACACCTCACAGCCGTCTGATAATGACCCACAACACACCTTCTCCTTGCTATATTCCAAACCAAACATAACAAAAGTAAATAAAGATCAAAAACTTGTTTTCTCCTTCTGCTTTCAAAGCCAATAACAACAACAACAAGAACAAGAAGTGGGGTGGTTTTGATTTCCTTTGGAATTTGGGTATCTGAAAATATCTCAGCTTTAAGCAAGTTTGGTTCGAAGGTCAAACAGTGTGAATTTGCCTGTTTCTTCAGTCATCCTTGCATTTTCTCCGGATAGGTTCTATTCAGTATTCACTCTTTAAACTTTTTGTTGGTTTTATTTATGCTGGATTATTCTCGTGTGTCTATGTTATTTGTGTGGTTTTCTTTGTTTATGTATTGATATTTTGTTATGTTAGCTCTTTTCTCTAGATATCTACTGTTGCCCAATTGAGGATCTTCTGCAACCGATGAGTGATGAGTGATTTTTGTTTTGCTGCATAAACTCAGTTTTCGTATGCAAGATGGAAGTGGTGGAAAAGAGAAATTTTTCTAAGCTGTTGTCGGAGCTGATAGTTTTAGCCGATGAGGTTGCTTCTCTTGCTAAGAACTCTGAAATTGAGGTACATATTTTTGCTGAGTTTGCCATGCTGGTTGAGAAATTCTCACCAATCTTCAATGACTTGAGAGATGAAAACGCAGTCTTGGACAAGCCACCTATAAGAAAATCCTTGGAGTCTGTTGAGAGTGAGCTGAGGCGTGCCAAGGCTTTGACAAAAAGCTCGAATTTGAGGCAGCCAATCAAGCAAATTGAGGACATAACTCATGACATAGGTCGATCCTTTGGCCTTCTGCTCGTGGCCAGCCTAGAAATTTCCATGGATTTCAGAGAAAAGATTGGCACATTGCAAAGACAATTGATGAATGTGAGATTTGATGGCAGTTCAAGTGTGGCTTCAAGTCCAAAATCAGAGGCTTCAGGCAGTGACGTGAAGCTGAGTGGAGAAATAGTAGAGGAAGTAGTTAACGTTTCTATTGATGATGTTGTTTTGCAACTTAAGAATGGCAATGATGAAGAATTTGCAGTTTCACTTTTGAGACTGAAGGAGTTCATAAGGTATGAAAGACTTGATGGTGGCTTGATTAACGAGGAAGCAACTCTTGCCATTCTTTTCAACCGTCTAGGTTCATGTAAGGCAGACAATAGGTTGGCAATCATGCGATTGCTAAGAAGTATTGCTTTAGGAAATGATGAGAAAAAGGTAAAACCCTTAACTTAAGCAGACGTTTCTTGTAATTGTTGGTCTAAATCTGTGCACCTATTATAAGAAAATTGTATATAAAAATATGAGATGGTAAGAAAAATGATATTTACATCACTCCATGTACAGATGTATAGTAAATATATATAAGTGTATGGAAACTTTCTCTCCTCAAATTAAAAGCTAATTATGTAGTAATACACTGATCATGAGATTATTACTATAATTGTGTACCATAATTACTTATAATTTGATAATCATTATTTCCTTAATACCTATGATTATTTTAGCTTGCTTTATAAAGTGGTTCACCGCAGGAGAAGATGGTAGATATTGAGTTCTTATCAGCAGTGGTGAAGTCACTGACAAGAGATTCAGAGGAGAGGAAGGAAGCAGTAGGGCTGTTGCTAGAGCTCTCTGACATTCAGGCCGTTCGCCGGAGAATTGGAAGAATTCAAGGATGCATTGTTATGTTAGTTTCTATACTTAATGGGGATGACCCTGATGCCTCACATGACGCAGCAAAGTTATTGAATATATTGTCTAGTAATACTCAAAATGCACTTCATATGGCTGAGGCTGGCTACTTTAGGCCACTTGTGCAGTATTTGAAAGAAGGTAATGCAGGATTTTCCTTGTCTCATACCATCACTTCCTTCTCCATCATATATGTGGTCCATTCATTCATGATATTACAGGTAATTTAGGAGTATATATCATCGAGCCATTATATCTTTATGAATTTAAGCAGAAGGAGCTAGAGATTGGTTGAGTTTGTTTGCAGTAGAAGCAGCAGAATTAGCATTTGGTTTCAATCAAAGCCATCTATTAAACAATTTTGATTTTTATTGGAGCATGTAATGCTTTGCGTAGTCTCCTTGGTTCAGAGGAAGTTGGGCTATCGTAGGTGAATGATGTGTTTATTTGAGATAATATAATTTACACTTAAATCCTAACTGAATCAACAGTTTCCAAACACAATAATGTGTGTTCTGTCATGTAAAATTTTGCTGTGGTTTCTTCTATCTAAATACTACAAAATTCGGACACGCCTCTTAAATGGTGTGGCAGTGACACACGTATTGGACACTAATATGCGTACAACGACACTATAAGTATCAATGAAGTGTTTAATTTAAAAAATATTTTGTTGTCTCTTACCATTGTAGCACGATTACAACATAATTTTTGAAAAGGACAAACTCCAACTATTGTTTAAGTTTTTATTATGATTATAGAATAATGAACAAATCATTTTGAATCAGTCATGAAAAACATATTTATGTCAGAAAGAAAAAATTCAGTCATATTTGTTCACATAAATCTTGATTGTCAATTTATATAATTCATAATGACATAATTATAGATTCGTGTCCTACATTTTGGAAATTACACATGTGAAAATATGTCCGTGCTACACATGTAGGTAAATAATTTTTTTTATCATTGTTTAAATAAATGTCTAGTTCCTATACGTAGCACTCATTTTTAATTTGATCTTACGAGAAAAAAACTTTCATTTTAGTCCTTAGATATACGATCATTTTCAAGGTGATTCAGGATTTCCTGTATCTGAATTTGCAACCTTGTTATTGTAGGGTCTGACATGAACAAGATCCTAATGGCGACAGCACTTTCAAGGTTGGAACTCCCTGATCACAGCAAACTTTCCCTTGGAGAAGATGGGGCAATTGAGCCACTTGTCAACATGTTCATTACTGGGAAACTTGAGTCCAAGTTATCAGCTCTAAACGCACTACAAAATCTGTCAACCAAGGCAGAAAATGTGCAGCGTCTGATCAGATCAGGAATTGCAGGATCTCTGCTACAACTTCTTTTCTCTGTCACATCTGTCCTCATGACCTTGCGTGAGCCTGCATCAGCCATTCTTGCAAGAATTGCTCAGTCTGAATCCATCCTTGTCAATGAAGATGTGGCTCAGCAGATGCTTTCCCTTTTGAATCTTTCCAGCCCTATAATCCAGGGCCATTTATTAGAAGCTCTAAATAACATAGCCTCTCACCCTGGTGCATCCAGAGTGAGAAGCAAAATGAAGGAAAAAGGTGCACTTCAACTCCTCTTACCCTTTATGAAGGAAAACACCACCAAAGTCAGGAGTAAGGTCTTGCATTTGTTGTACACTCTCTCTAAAGATCTAACAGATGAGTTAACTGAACATCTTGATGAAACTCACCTCTTAAACATAGTTAACATAGTCTCAACATCAACATCAGACACTGAAAGGGCTGCAGCTGTTGGCATACTCAGTAATCTTCCTGCTAGTAACAAAAAGGTGACTGATATACTGCAGAGGGCAAATTTGCTTCCCATTTTGATATCCATCATGTATACTATCACAGGAAGTAACTCATCCACAACAAATACCTTAGCAGAGAGTATTGCCAGTGTTATCATTCGCTTCACAAATTCATCAGACAAAAAACTGCAACTTCTCTCAGCTGAACAAGGGGTGATTCCTTTGCTTGTAAAACTGCTCTCAACCGGTTCACCAATCACAAAAGCAAGGGCTGCAGCCTCACTTGCACAGCTATCTCAGAATTCTTTGTCTCTTAGAAAGTCTAGAAAGTCAAGGTGGTTGTGTGTTCCTCCCTCAGTGAATGCATACTGTGAAGTCCATGATGGATATTGCTTTGTCAACAGCACATTTTGTTTGGTCAAAGCAGGTGCTGTTTCTCCCCTCATCCAACTATTGGAAGATTCTGAGAGACAAGCAGTTGAAGCTGCTTTGCATGCTCTTTCAACTCTTCTGCAAGATGAAATCTGGGAAGGTGGTGTGAGTTCCATTGCCAAGTTATCAGGTGTGCAACCTATTATAAAGAGTCTAGAAGTTGGTGATGCAAAGGTTCAAGAAAAAGCAATATGGATGTTGGAGAGAATATTCAAAGTTGCAGAACATAGAGTGAAATATGGAGAATCTGCTCAGGTGGTTCTTATTGATCTTGCCCAGAAGAGTGATTCTAGATTGAAGTCAACAGTTGCAAAAGTATTGGCTGAGCTTGAGCTCTTGCAATCTCAATCAAGTTACTTCTGAAGCAAGCCTTTCTCTATGAACAGTTATGTGGCAATGATTTGGTTTTGATCTCCATTCATTTACATTATTTTGGTGTACATGCTTGTATTTTACCTTTGTTTTGAATGAGCCACATAATGCAGTTCTGAGATTTGGAATTTATTTTCTAGAAGACAGTGAAAAAGTTTAGCAGTTCATCAGTGTCTATAGTTCACAGAATACAGTAATAATGTCAAAGATTTCCCTCACTAGTTGTTACTATTTAGTTTCATATATACAAGCAAAGATTTCAAATTAAACATTTAATTCCCTTGTAATTATCTTATTTATATTACATGTATAAATAAAATAACATTAAATTATAACTTATATAAATAAAATATCATAATTAAATTGCAAATGCACATTAACAAAATGAGATTTTTTAATGTGCCTATTTGACTTTCTAATATATTCTTTTAAGTTATGTAAAATTACTTCTTTCTTTTTCTCTTCTGCCTTCTCTCATTCCCAATAACTGTGAATATTTTATTTATTTATTTATTTATAACTTTTAAGGGTTTTATTCTCTCACATTCCATTCCTGTTTATATCTAATTGATGACAGCAAATTCTTTTGATCTTAAATTTAAATTTCTTAAATAAAACTCAAATTTAAACAAAACCACATACAAATAAATAAATTATATAAATGATTATTTATTAAAAATATATTAAATTTATAATTAATATATTTAATATATCTACAATCAATAACAATATACAATCTAGATTTCCTACATTTGGTGTATACATATTATTATTTTTTATTTTACCCATAGAGATTCTCTTAATTATTATATATATATATATTATTTTCTATTTTTTCCCTTAGTAATATTTTAAATTCAGAGGAAAGACGTTGATGTAAAAAATTGAAAAATAAACTTTATATATTGAAATCTTTAATAAAAGAACAGAATATTGATAGAATTTACTTTATATATTTTATATAGAAAATAAGAATAAGTGAAAGTATATAATTACTTTTAATAATAATTTTAAAATATAATTAATATTAAAATAAGAATATAAAATATGTAGATTAAATGAGAAAATCTCTCTCTATATATTATAGATAACAATTTTTTTAATTTCATGAGAAAAAAAGTTAGAATTTAAAAATTTAAGAATCACTTTAAGTTTTTCTTAATTTACAAAATATCTTTAGATCCAAAGGTCTCAATAGGTTTGTATCTTCTAAACCCATATCATCCAACGGCAGCCATTAACTGTATATATATTCTCTAACTTCAGGCAATCGAGATTCAAAACGCAGGTCGTTTGCTCTCACGGTATCCCTCTTCTTTTCTTCACTTCCTTCTTCTCTCTTGTTCCCGCGCCGCTCCGCTCTACACCTCTTCCTCTTCGGTTTTCTCCATCTCAGAACGGTGCCGTTTCTTCTGTGAGCGTGTTGAAGATGTTGCGTAGAAACATTCGATTGAGGAGAGAGTATTTGTACAGAAAGAGCTTAGAAGGCAAAGAACGCTTGCTTTACGAAAAGAAACGAAAAATCAGAGAAGCGCTTCAAGGTTTCTGTTTCGTTTTTTTGGTTTCATATTCAATATTATTATTATTTATAATATAATTATGTTTTTTTTTGTTTTTTTTTTTGCAGAAGGAAAATCCATTCCCACTGAACTCAGAAACGAGGAAGCTGCACTTCGACGCCAAATCGACCTTGAAGATGAAAACACTGCTGGTAAGTGGTATTACGCTCTATCTTTCTTCGTGTTTTTTTTTGTTTTTTTTTTGTAATAACTTAAAAAATGGGTTTTAAGTGTTTGTTTGGTTAATGCATATGAAGCGAATGTAAGAAGCAACAAAATGAAATATAGTTGTTCACAAGCTAAAATTAGCTTGCACATGAGTTACAAATAATATTTTTCCTTTTTATTTTTCTTTTGTAGAAGTATTTGTGGAGAAACTTAGCCAACTATAAACGAATTAAGTTTATAGAGAAGTTTATTTTGTTTTTCTTTATTGTTTTCTTTTATTGTTAGAAGTGCTTATGGAAGAATTTATTTTGATAGACCCAAGGCTATTTTTCTTCTGTGCGATATATCCTTTAGTTTGTGTGTTTCAGTATGGGGTTTGATGTGATTTATGATTGAATTCAGTTCCAAGAACGCACATTGATGATGAGTATGCTTATGCTGCGGAAAAGGATCCTAAGATTTTGTTGACCACTTCCAGGGATCCAAGTGCTCCTCTTCAGCAGTTTGTAAAGGTTTGCTTGCTTTTGATGTATTTGGTGTTTGTTTGTTTAATTTTCTGTTATTCAAAACAAAGTTTCATTCTACTTTTTTGTTTGTTACTTCATGGACTTCTTGTTTATTGTGATCTTCAATTCTTTTGTGCAGGAGTTGAGTATTGTTTTTCCTAATGCTCAGCGAATGAATCGTGGTGGTCAGGTTGGTGTCTTTTGTCCCATCTTCTGCATGTTTGTGACATGATGATCTGATTATTTGGTGGTTTCTTTGGTCGTATGATTTAGATAAGAAATTATGTTTGTAATTAGAAATAAGAGAGCAGGATAGGATAAGAAATGAGTGGATTCCCCAATTTACCTATAGATACCGTGAAGACAATCCAATAAAGGCATATACATGGCCCCTTGATCTTTCTGGCCTGTTGCAGAAGTGGTCTGCTAGATATACTTGTGCGCAGAGCCTCATGAAAGGAAACATGAAACATTTTACTGCGTTTTTTTGTGTTATTCCTGCCAAAGTGTCAGCTCATTGTGTGTACATGATGGTGAAATGATACTCCTAGTGCTTAGCAACTCCAAGAGTTTCAAATTAATTATTTCGTAAGAATGTAGTTGCTCAGATACAGTGTTTTTTCCAAACTAGATGTTCACACAATACATAGGTTTAAAAGGCTATGTGAGGTCTACAAATCTGCATATGTTAGTTTTACGAATTCTTTTGCTATCCAAACACAAAATCTTGACCTTGGAGTGAGTTTTGCATTTCCAAATTCCAAATGGTCTTAAAGGAACTTCTATCTATCTATCTGGAGAATGAGTACAAAACTGAAAATAGGATTTGGTAGAAGTATATCAACCAAAAGAATTGAGTACAAATTCTCAATTGGTTAGAGAAAAACTGTAAAGAATCTCAGTCAAAGAAGATCATAATGGATTTGTACTCATTACATCCCTTTTCATTACTTGCCTGTCATTCAGGCCTGTGAAGTTAATATAATTTAATTTTCGATAGTATGTATGCTTAGGGTCTTTCTATGAGATACACACTTCACTCCTCTTGCTTCTTGTTAAAGAAATTAATATTACACAGCCACAATTGAAGGCATTGCATGAATAACACCCACACAACTAGGTTCTATTACTAAGCCTGCGCATCTCTGCTTCAATTTAGTGCATTCATTAAGCCATTGTTTTCATCTAGAGGGTCAGATGGCTTTCTGTAGTTAGCATTATTTTCAACTCTATTGCTAAAACAATTCTAGACTTCATGAGCAAATTGCGTAGTGGTGTTTTTTTTTTCTGTACCAATATTTTTATGTTTATGCAATCTTCCTTTTCATTTCAGGTTATCTCAGAGATTATAGAATCTTGTCGTGCGCATGACTATACTGATGTTCTTTTGGTTCATGAACATCGTGGTGTGCCGGATGGTTTAATTGTTTGCCATCTACCATTTGGTCCAACTGCATATTTTGGATTACACAATGTGGCAAGTATTAGTCTTACAGAGTTTCATATTGATTTTAGGGGACAATATGCTAATCTGTTGTTTCGTACAGGTTACAAGGCATGAAATTAAAGACAAGAAAGCCATTGGAACTATGCCTGAGGCATATCCACATTTGGTTCTTGATAACTTCTCATCTAAGGTATTCATACTAAGTTTCAATGACAATAATCTGTTGCTTTGTCTCTGGACCTTTTTGATAACTACAGGTCCTGCAGTCTCATTGGTTTTTATCTTATTCCATAATGTAGTGATTGGAGTTCAAAATGATTTTAAAGTATTCAAATCTGTATGTAAAATTAACTGGTTCAGGCTATAATTGGCATGATATTATTGACTAAAACATATTTACATTGTACTGGATGGATATTAAATTCCGATGTTGATATGCAATTGTCATTATTTTTAAACAGTGATATTAAACACTCATTGAAGCCGAATATTATGAGCATGTTTTATCATTGTAGTGTGTTACTATCATGGCATTGCAAGTGTGGAACTGTGCAATCTGGTTGTGGTTTGAGTACCTGTACTTAGGTTGTGGTTTTTGCTTTTGAAAGGTTAATTACATATGAAATTCTTATCTCTCTCTAAGTGTAGACAATAGCATAGATTAAGTGTTACAGGAATGAGAATGTTGTGATGCATGAGGAGTCAATATATTGAGAGAGAATAGAAGTGGCATCTACTGAGAAAAGGATTGTAGAACCATACCCAAAATGCCATGCTACTATGATGCCCAAAATGTTGGGAGGGTTTAGGGTTTAGGGTTTCTCATTTGTTTGAGCACTAATTTGTGTAGAAGTTATACGGCTGAATTTTTTCAGTTGCATCTCTTGTACTTATGTGCCTTTGACATAAGAAATTGTATTAATGAGATTCAAACTCCAGTTCAGATTTGAAAATAAAAGATGCTCAATCACTATTTCATTACTGTTTTATGATCAACGAAGTTATTTCTTATAATATATTCTTGCATCCTTTTTGTATAAAAAAGGTTTGAGAGTCTGCCAAGAACCAGTTTACCTGTAAAGGCATTAGTAATTTATCATTTATAATTGGCATATAGGATTGTTTACCGTGGCCTTTCCTTTATGTCCTTTTCTCTTATCTCTTGACTATCTTTTTACAAACATGCTTTTCCCAACTCAACTTAAAAAAAAATAATTACTATTGACTACATTACACTGCTAGATGAGTGCTGACTGCGCATCTTGATTGGAATTCTTTTGGACATTAAACAGTTAGGTGAAAGGTCAGCAAACATTCTCAAGCATCTTTTTCCAGTGCCAAAACCAGACACTAAACGAATTGTCACTTTTTCCAACCAATCGGACTATATCTCATTCAGGTTAGTCAATGCATCCAATTTTGTGGGTTCAACCTTATCAATTATTTGTGCAAGTTCTATCAAGTATTAACTTTCGCTGGTTAATTTGTTTTCTTTTCATTTAAATTGTCTGTTACATACAGGCATCATATTTATGAAAAGCATGGGGGCCCTAAATCTATAGAACTGAAGGAAATTGGTCCACGGTTTGAGTTACGGCTTTATCAGGTTTGCCTCATACTTAAGCCCACTATTGATTAAACAGATTTTTGCTACTAGGATTTCAGGTTTTGCTTAAAGCTGCATAGTGTAGTAATTCTTTTGCATGGACTATATGATATCTTTCTAATATGTTTTCATAGGCTTAATTGTGCTTTGATTTCGTATTGATTTATTTTTTATTTAAATGCTATAGTTTTGTAACTTACCTGTTTTTCTAGACCATGAATGCGGCTACACGACAGGAACTAGACTAGTTCAATAAGCATTATCACTTTAAATTGTGATTAAGCATTGCTTTTTAATTTTTGGAAACAATGTGTGAACCACTGGCTATTTAAGTCTCTGGTATCATAGCCGCTTAAAGTGGATATTTTGCTCCCTAACATGCAAGATTAAATACTATCACAGTGGTTCATACTTTAGTGATTTCTTTTTTTGGCTTTCATTATTGTCACATTCATTGGATATCTTTAATTGAAACTGGCCTATTCCTCATACAACATCTCTGTTAAACAAGTACTCTCAGTTCCTGATGTTTTCAAAAACTTCGTTGCAGATAAAGTTGGGAACGGTGGATCAAGCTGAAGCTCAGATAGAATGGGTGATTAGACCTTACATGAACACAACTAAAAAGCGGAAATTTCTTAGTAATTGATGCAAACATTGTTATGAATTTTGAGCTCGCATTTCACCGACTGTACTTCCAAGGACATGTAGTTTATGAGGTTGACAAACGAACTAAACTTTTTTAAATGAAATTTATATAACACTTTGTGTGAGAGCAAATTATAAGCAATTGAAAATGGAAAGGTACTTGCTTACTTCTAGATGAAAATATTATTTTTTAGAATTTAATCTCCACATGGGCATGTTTGATTTTATATCTTGAGTTTGATATTTCATGTCGGTCGTTGAATTCATTAACTATGTATTAATGATTTTGTATTAAATGAAATGTTTTACTATAAAGCAATAGGTCATTTAACGGTCCATAGAGTCTTAAAATATTTAAATTAATCAAAACATTTACTTTATTATACTGTTTTTGCTTCATTATTGTCACATGGACACGTTGAACTTGCATTATATTTTAAATATAACCAAAAGGTTATTTGATACTGATTGACTAAAGCATACACACACGGTATTCCTAAACAATGATTCCTTAGCTAGCAAACCCAGCATTAAGATCGGATGTGTTGTAAAGTAATCGATAAATTGAAATCTATTACTAACATTAAAATATATCGAATATTTTTGTTTAAGTTAGATTTTCAGATTTGTTTACGTCAGATTTTCAGAAATATTTTCTAGTTAAATTTAAAAATCAAATTCAAGATTTTATTGATTAGATTAAGTCTAGCAATAAGCGCACAAAAAAAATACCAATAAGCACACAAAGAAAATATCAGTATTAAGTAGAAATAGAAAATACCAAGGTCCCAATAAGAAAATATCAATATATATAACATAGTTACAGGAAAATTTTAAATTAATAAAAAAAATTGAATAAGTTTTCCGATCCTCCATTCACTCAAGTTATTTGGGTTATATGTGATTGTAGTGAATTGTGCTTTCACTCAATTCATGCTTTCAAGTGTGCTTTCATGTAAATCAACTATGCCATAAAATTTAATAATGCAATGCAGTTCTGTTATCAAAATTCAACGAGTGAATGTGGAACCTACGAGTTTAAAGTGAAATCTCCAATGATGAATACAAGTTGAAAGTGAAATTGCCAACACATGGTATATGAGTTTCACTTAAACTTGTTTTGTCCTTTTCCTACATGTGCTTTCCTTCACTCATTTTGACTTTTTCTTCCATGTGCAACCTTTCATGGCATAGCTTGTTTTACGTGAGAATCTTCGCTAAATGTGCAAAGAATCACTCTATTGCATAGTTGATTCAAACACTTCATAATCTTTTATTTCAAAATTTGGTGCTTTGACAAAAATTCTCTATAATGTTTTCTATTCACTTATGAAAGCATGACACCGTCAATATGTTGTTTGAATGTCTTAAATTACTTTTATATTAACTATATTTTTATTTTAAGAAAAACAATTTTATTATATAACTTTTTAGTAATTATTTATGATATGTATTCTTAATTTTTTAATATACTTATTGTGATATTATTTTTAGTTTTTTCACTATTATAAACAAAAAGTGATAAAAAAAATAGTCACAAATAAAAACTAATTTTTCTTGTAGTAGTGTTGTAGTGTGTTATCATTACCATGATGAGCTCATTTCAATCTCAATCCTTTCTATTTCCAATTGGTTCATTCTTCTCTTAATCACTTTACTTTTCAATGATGCCATTTAGTTTTCTACATTTCATTACTTTCTTTTATGACTTTCTAATTTTCTAGCTTGATTTTTGGTTCACTGATTGAAATTTGGTTTTCTATGAAGATATTCATATTTGAATGTTTTTTAATTGTAATTAATTTTGTTTGGTGAAATTGTCTTAATTATACCGTGAATTGGATTACATAATGGTTGTGGGTATTTCACGGTGGTGTACACTCTTCTTTAATTGCATTGGAGTTTTGTGGACACTAAATAAGTTTCTGCACATTTGAACAGTATTTCATTTATACATCTATATCATTACTGGAAAATGATGTTCTATCTAGCCCCTAAGGATGACATTGAAACTTCATTTACTGAAAAACTTTCATATTGCTTTGAAGATCCAGTGTCAGATTTATTATCTTTACCTATATAGAATCCAGGTTGGGTTGGTTTTGGTAGTAACTTCTCGCCATTTAACATCAATACAACAGATGACATGTTAGGCCTATTTTCTGGATTCTGTTGTACACACAACAGACCCACTTGAATACACCGTAATATTTCTACAGATAAGGCTGCACCATCTTCTAATATGTCATCTATTAACTCCAATGGCCTTTCTTCAATCCATAATCTCCACGCCTAAAAATGACAAAAAGGCATAAAAGACTCAGTTCTTTCCCTACTCAAAATCTAGTGAACTTTAAGCTTAACTTAACCCCATAAAACCAACTCATGAGGTAAGGTTTATATCTACTTATATACAATAAAATGTCTTAATCTCTAGTCGATGTGAGATCTCCAACACATCCCTCTCACGCCGAGAGGGACAGATCGTGCGTGCGTGGGATAACATATTATGGGTGGTCCGATAATGACCCGATAGCGAGTGACCTGATAAGCCCAGCAAACACTCCCTAGGATAGGCTTTAAATGACTCTGATACAATATTACGAAGTGGACTTTAAGCATAACTCAACCTCATAAAACCGACTTATGGGGTTGAATTAGGCTTAATGTTCACTTTATAATATGGTATCAGAGCCATTTAAAGCCTATCCTAGCGAGTGTTTGTTGGGTCTATCGTGCCACCCGCTATCGGACCGTTATCGGACCACCTATAATATGTTATCCCACGCACGAGCTGTCACTCTTGGCATGAGGGGGTGTGTTGGAGATCTCACACATCGACTAGAGATGAGGACAATTCATTGTATATAAGTAGGTGCAAACTTCATGAGCCGGTTTTATGGGATTGAGTTAGACTTAAAGTCCATTTTTTAATACTAAGGTATCAAGAAATAGTGTATGAAAAGATAGAAAAATATATTATCAAGTATCCACTTCAAGCTTACATGGCCTAGAAGGTTGAGAAGATGATGGTGAGGGTCACGAAATCCACGATTCTTCCTCCCACTAATTATCTCAATAACAATTACTCCAAAACTGAAAACATCAGATTTGGTAGAGAAAGAACCATGCACTGCATATTCTGGAGGCATATAGCCACTGCAAAACAATATCAAAGTAAGGAAAAGTGGTTGTGTAGCAGTATAGGCATATAGCTTTGTTAAACAAAAGTGAAGTTTCTTACTATGTTCCCATCACTCTGTTTGTTTTTTCTTCAGCTTGATCTCCACCAAATATTCTTGCTAATCCAAAATCTGATATCTTTGGAATCATATCATTATCAAGAAGAATGTTACTTGTTTTGATATCTCTGTGTATTATTCTGAGTCTAGAATCTTGATGAAGATACATAAGACCTCGAGCAATTCCCTCGATGATTTCCAAGCGCTTGGTCCAATCTAGTAATTTGCCTTGCATTGTATCTAGCAACATTCATTTTGTCAAGTTCGCATGGAAATAACACCAAGGCAAAAGAAAAATTTGAAGGGTGTGAAAGACCAAACCAAAAATAAAGTAATCCAAGCTTCTGTTGGGCATGAATTCATAGATCAACAACTTCTCATCTTGTTGAATAGAACAACCAAGAAGTTTTACAAGATTACGGTGCTGAAGTGTTGCCAACAACTTCACTTCATTCTTGAACTCCTCAGTTCCTTGTCTAGAAGTTTTTGAAAGTCTCTTAACTGCAATCTCTTGTCCATCTACCAATGTGCCCTGGCAATTATTTTGGAAAATTTGATACTTGACAAATCAGTATGAATATAACTTGGTAACCAAGAATAAATTTGACCACCTACCTTGTGTACTGTTCCAAAGCCACCTTCTCCTAACTTGTTTCTGTTAGAAAAATGATTTGTGGCAACATCAATGGTTGAAAAATCGAATATTGTTGGTAAGCTGTCCTCTTCCTTCTCCATCATGTGCTTCCACGAAATAGCTTTTTTCACTACTCCCAATATAGTAGGGGACATGAATTGCTTATAATTAACATTGTATTTGTGCTTATAATGTAAACCAGAAAACAAAACTTCAGAATTGAAAAATACTATTTCATTTCAATGTTGTTCTTTTTTCATTATAATGTAAAATACTATAAAACTTGTAAAATCTTCACCTGGCTTGGGTAGCTTCATCCCTTTTATACGCTTTGAAGTCGCCCACAAAAGAATTGTTAGTCCAATTATGAATGCAACAAGTCCTACTAGAATCCCTGCAAGCCTCTTTCGATTCAGGTCCCTCTTATTCCTTCTTTGATCTGAGGAATGAAATCAATGTCAATCCACAAGTAGCTCTAAGCTTACAATTCAGGGAAAAACAAAAAAGGAGAAAGGCATGTTATACAGACAGCTTCAACTTGGAAGCTGATTTGTAATCTTTAGTTCCAACTTCTGACACAGGACTATTTTTGGCCATAGTATGCTTCTTGATGGTAAGCAGAATCTAGTATTGTTATAATTTCATTCAATTAGTTTTCTAATAGAATTTACAAATTTGATGGAATGCAAGGTTTTGAACGCCATGAAATACATTGTGTTGAAACCAAGAAAACGATTCGGACTAGTAATACGCTCTCTTGGTTTCAATCCCGCTCTCTTGGTTTCAATCCCGTTTGAGAACAAAATAGAATGCAATTCTTTGATGGAAACTAGTAATACTCCATTTCATTCCTTCTTTTCTATTAATTCCAACTTAACATAAATTGTATTTCCACCAAATCTGACAAAAAGGCATAAGATGGAATTGGAAATGAAAATACCACGCTCAGAGAATGGCAGTCGTATAAGAATTTCTTGTCCTCGATTAGTGTGAGTTCTCATGTCCACAATGTCATGGAACCAAAGCAAGCAACCACTCCCACCATCTCTAATATCTGAATTTGTATATGCAGTACAAGAGCAGTTTTTCAAACACAATGTCTCACATTCCTCAAGGCTCAAGCTCCTGTTAAACCAGGAAGAAGACGTTTCTGGCAACTTTATTCCTGTGTACTTCTTAAACCAATCTCCATTATCACAACTTAATTTTGTTCTTCTCACACAACCACCAGACCAATCATGGGGATCCCACTTTGCCTGAAACTTTGATGTGAAACCTTGCAAGCATTCACATATTGGAAGATCATCACTATTGCAGATAGTGTTGACACCACAAGCTGCAAAATATTCACACTGGTCTGTTGGATGAGTGTTTACAATATCCCAACTTTGTTTTTTGTTTGACCACAGAGAACGCTCTGTACCCCCTGTTGGATTGAGCTTGAGCATTGTTATAGTAAGCACTGAACTGTTCAACGTTTCATATCCATAAGAAACCCCTTTGTCAGTGAACTCCAAAGAGAAATTCAAGAATCTGTGCATTCTGTCCCAAGAAACTCCACTGAAAAGATAGCCATTCCAAGGCCCTGTGCTGTAGGAAATATTGGTTCCGGTTGTAGTAACTTGTTGAGGAAAGCCCCTTGTATCGATCTTATAAGAAAACTCACCTTCAGCTGGATCTTCATAGTCCCTCCAAGACGTGAGATACTGACATGGACCAGTAACAAAATCGCTTCTCAGCTTCATTCCTGCAAGGAAAGTGTCTCCAGGATAATCAAAGCTTTGCCACAAGAGATTCTCTGAGCTCTCTCCATCTCTCACAACAAGGTTTCCTGAATCTAAAAGCTGCATAACTGGTTTCACTGCAGTTTTTGATGAGTTGGAGGAGGACCACACTATGCCTCTGGAGCCATCAAGAATGAGAAGATCTCCTTGTTGAGTAAGTTTGAGAACTGGTGTTGAGTTTTGTACTGGCTCATTCCTGTTGGCAACCCACACAATAGTCCTAGGTGATATGCTCTTGTACCATATTCCAAAATATTGTCTTCTTGAGTTTCCAAAGTCGAAAAATCCTGCTTCAAAGGTTCCTGCAGAAGAAACAAGGGTATCATGATACTGTATGGAGTGATTTGGGGTAATAGTAACAGTATCTTGATGAGAGGAAGTGGGCATGAAACAAAAGAAAGTAGTGTAAATCATGAGCATGAGAATCTTTTGGCTTTTCATTGTGTTTCTGTAGGTTTGTTATGGTATGGCTACTACTACTACCATCATCCTCTCAATCAAATTCTATATTACAGTCAAACTGGTTAGTCAACTGTGATTTTTTGTGCATATTTCAAAATTTTCATTTGAAAATGATTCTAAATGCATTGGCAAGCTAATATTTTCCACTTGGTTTGGTGTATTGGCTAAGGGACCACACGTTAAGTCACTAAAGTATTGATCAAAGAAATAGAAGTTTTGGCAGTGACAGAAAAGTTGATTACTCCTATTTCATGCAGTTGACTTGCACATTTTTCCTGCAACTTTCACCAGCCAATTTCTTTGACAACATCTTAGGATTGTGAAAAAAAAAATCACTAGCATAAACCCAACAAGTCATAGATTTATTCTTATATAAAAAAATGCAAGAATAAACTTGGATGCAAACTAGTGGTTCATACAAATTCATTTTCATCAAGCAACCATTACTTTTTTTTTTCTTTTTTTTATTGACTTTTATTCCAGCTATAGGAGGACTAAACTTAGCAACCATACATTTGGGGTAGATTCAACGGTCGTTGACTCATGAGGCTCTTAATCATCACCGAAAAACGATTCAAAGTAATTTTACAAAGTCATACCATTAGAAACGGTTCTAAAAGGAACCCATTTGCCAACAACAACAAAAGTATGATGCCTTACATTAATTGCATATTTGAGTTTGGAGGAACCTTCAATAGGGAATAGGCCGCAAATTATCAACAAAAAACCTCTTTTTTTTTAAGCAAATCATCTTATTCATGAACATTCTCCAATAATAATGAGATATCGGTGAAAATTTAAATATGAGAACCTGACTTAACCTCTATATCATCAACTACAACAATAGAATTATCAACAAGAGATAAATCTTTGACAAATTTATTTATCTTAAACCTAAATATTATATTTTAAATTTAGAATGTTAGTGGTTTATTTAACACGTATTCAATTATTTCAATCATTAATAAAATTCAAAACAAAATTAATAAAATAAAAATTTTATACTAAAAATCTTATTTTATTTTATTAAATTAAATTAAATTAAAAAATATATTAATATTTATTTATTTTATTAAACTGACTATTTATCTTAATATACTTAAGACTAGGAATGGTGATAGGTCAAAGGAGGCACAAATAGTATTAATATCCACTCTATGGAATGATCTGTTGGGTACTTACTTGCATGAAATTCCCTCCAATTTGTTTTATGTGTGGGTGTATTCATGGATAGTCATTGATATTTTTTATATCTTAAATAATATAATAGACAAAAAAATAAGTTTTATATATGTCTTAATTTAGTTTGAAAAAATATCCCAAAATAAATTTATGCAGCAACTCAATGTATTTCAAAATCCATCAAAAGCCTATTTTATTAGTTTAAACATTCTTAACAAGTTGACAATTACAATCTTCTATTGCACAACTCTCCTATTATAAGCATTTCAACTCAATAAGGGCAAATCTTGAATTCAAAACATATATCAAATCAATTATACTAAACGTTTTCATTTTACCAAGTTTCAAAATTAATTTATAATAACTTTCTATTCCAACACTTTGTCCAAGTTTCAATCAAACCAACTATCTACAAGACAAAAATAATTAGTTACTATAATAACTATACTAGATACTATTTTTAAAGACTAAAAAAATGATTGATATATAAATTGGTTTCTATTATTGACAATAAAAAAAAATCATGAAATAGAAACCAATTTTTAGAGACCAAAATAATTAGTTGCAATAGTAACTAAATTAGAAACCATTTTAGAAAGAGACCAAATTTAGAAACTAAATCATTGGTAGTTAAAACCTTAATTGCTAATTAGAAACCAATTTAGAAACTATTTAACAATAATAGAAATTAATTTGGTTTTAGTTTCTAAAATGGTCTCTAATTTAGTTACTATTGTAACTAATTATTTTGGTCTCTAAAGATTGGTTTCTATTTCATGATTTTCTTGTAGTGTGAGAAATAATTTTTAAATTAGTATTCAATTAGTTATTAAGATTTTTTGCCACTGATTATTTAGATTATAAAGTTGGTAGTTAATTAAATAACAATTTAGAAACTATTTATCAATAATAAAAACTAATTTTGATATTAATTTTTTTAATTTTTAAAATAATATCTAATTTAATAAATATAGTAATTAATTATTTTGGTGTGTTGGTTTTTATTTAATAATTTTGTTATATTATAATGAAAAGTCAAGATATAGGAGTGTTTTGGACCACCAAGACTTCTGATGTTGATGTGTAATTTAAAAAGTTGAGTGTCTACTTCTGAATTTCTTATTAAAAACAAAAGAAAACAAAGAATGCATAATTTGATTTGTTTTACTATTTTGTAGCATTCAAAACTATGACGAATGAAAAGTCAGCAAAAGAGAGTAGTATTTGGGGCCAGAATAAAATTATATATCTATTAATAACATTAGAGAGGGAGAAGAAGATTTGGAAATGTTATTAATGGACAATTGAACGTAACATTAGCAAAAGTTAAATTTGTTTAATTTTAAAAATTGAAGCACGTAATTTGTAATTAAAATATTTAAAAGATAAAAATTACCATTTTTTTAAGTCAACTTAATTTAAATAAGATCTAATTTAAAATTAACTTCAGTATTAATATTTGAAATATTCTCTCCTCCTCTCTTTTACACAACTTTTTTAAGGACAATTATAAGG
>Ga0123342_1004243_pt1 | contig 22101 bp, 12 predicted proteins | sample Turbeawhitnodule_FD_89960 | JGI IMG/M metagenome (GOLD analysis project Ga0123342, IMG submission 89960) | Root nodule microbial communities of legume samples collected from Mexico - Turtle bean Mexico white nodule | ecosystem: Host-associated > Plants > Roots > Nodule | place: Mexico: Nepantla... | reverse complement strand
TTTGGAAAAACTGAATTCTCAATCAAGGTTCTTCTGAAGTATTTCCATTCTAAGCTTAAAAGTTTTCAAAAATCCTTCTTAAACAATTCACCCCCCTCTCGTTTAAGGCCATATATTCTAACACATAGCTCTTAATACCACATGATGTGAGTTGATTTTAAGTTGATTCATTAGGTGACACATTTTTTAGAATTAGGATCGGTAATTCTTAAGAAATTAAGGTGAGAAGTCTAAGAAAAATCCCCACTGGATATTAACTTAACAAGTGTTAAGTAGATGCGAAGGTTCCTTTCCATAAGACCAAAGGAAAAACACAATTATAGGTGAAAATGAATGACAATTAGAGGTGCGGAATCAATAACACAAGACAAAGCTAATGAACCGATTAGGAATCAAGAACAAGACAATTGAACCGATTGAAATTAAGATACAACACAATTGAACCGATTGAAAGAAACAAGCAAATTGCATCGATTAGAATTGAAATAACCGAATAGAAAACAAGAACACAAACTCAAGACATATTTATCAATTGACATGAAATGGAAATGGAAATGGAATTGGAAAATGAAAGATAGGAAAGCCTATGAGGTTGAAGCTTGGGAAGAAGGTTCACGCCACTTGGATGGTGAATAAGCTCCAAGATAAGTGATGTTGTCGCCACTTGAGAGCTCCCAAAGACTCACAAGATAAGACTAAGCTAGGAGAAACAATTCTCACTATTCTCACACAATTTGTGTATAGTAACTTTACTCTTCATTTAATATATTTTTACATGAGCCAAGCACCTCTATTTATAGTGTGAGAGGGTCAGATATAAAGTGGGAAAAATCAAATGAAAGCCATTTGAAAAATGATGCCTAAAACAAGTCACATGGAAGGTGTGACTTGTTACTTCTTCTCATAAGCCCTAAACTCTTATCCACACCTCCCTTTTATGTTCTATTTAAAAACCTACTCTAAAACAATTACAAAAGAGACATTAATTGATATTCATCTCCTAATGTTTGTGCCTTGCTTCTAGTAATCATTTGAGGCATGGTGGATCATGAGATCATGGGTTGGGGTTAGGCCTCAGGCGCCCTTTCTCCTTGGTCCTCATGAAGAAATAATCAATAACCTTTTAAATATTGTTAACCTTAAGAGAGAGGTATATGATACATGACTATGGCTAGGGGACCCTATAGGCATTTTCATAGTGAAGTCAGGATATACAAGCTTATAAGGAAAACAATCAATGACGAATGTCGTAATTTCTTTGAGTCCTTTTTGGTCCTGCATGGAGGGTATTAATAGAAAAATTCCCAACAAGGGAAAACCTTATTAATAGAGGGGTAGTTCTAGTTAATGTTATGTGTTCGCTTTGTTCACAAGTACTAGAATTTGTAAATAGTTTACTTTTGGGTTGTGGCATAGCTATGGAGGTTTGGAACTCCTGTCTTAGGTAGGTGAGTATCTAGGGAGTCCAACACAATAATCTCTTTAATCACCTTGAGCAGTTTTCTTTAGCTTTGTTGAGTAAAAAAAAAACAAAATAAATATTGGCAGGTTGTGTGGTTTGCATAGTTTGGCAAATATAGGAGCATAGAAAATGTGTTGTGTTCAAATAAGGGATTATTGATGCTGAGGAAATTTTGAAATGGCCCAACTCAAATCTTGACAGTGGTTGAAATGTAAATTAACACTTTTTTCTTTCTCTTTCTCTGATTGGTCTTTGTACAGAATTTTATTCTTAAAATCTCTAGAATGAGTTGTTGCTTTTAGGATGTATGGTTGGTTGCAAAATATATTCCTTTAAGTTATAGATCATTTAGCTGACTAGGAAAGGTTTTTTTTTGTTTGTAATGCAATGTATAATACATGGCTAGAAAGGATTGATTTGGTGGTCCAGATTGAAGTGCAAGATGTTGGTGTTGCAATCATCTTTACAAAATTGTGCAATTCGATCTCATACGCATAATTGGGTTTGGACTTTATTCTTTTGGATGAGCTAAGTGAAAGTTGTGCATCTGAGAAGGTTTTTTTTAGGAGTTTAAACATATTTATTGTCGTAATATGATTGTATTTTGTAAACATATCTTTTGTGTTGTTTTGTTTGTGTTGTTTGTACTATGAAATTTATATGTTTTGTATAAGTTTGTGGGGCAACTAAGTATATCTAAAATAAGACTTCTTAGTAGCTGGTTCTTCATGAAGTTATTAGTGGAGTAGGGTTTTGTATAAAATTTTCTGATGATGTTGGTTTTGAGACACAAGGGTATGTAGTTCTCTTAGGTCTTTTAGGTTTGGTTGGAGGCTCTTTTTGTTAAACATTCTTTTTGTAATAGGGTTGGAGCACCTCTCAAATGTTCTATATTATTTTTTTTTACTAATAAAAAGAGTAGATGTGTTTTGAATGTTTGTGGTGTCAAATAATCTTTATTCGTATTATTTTACTAGTGCATTGTGATTGCTTTATATCTTGCATTTCACAAGTAATGTATAAATAAAAGTTGTTATTACTAATGATTACTAATGAAAAGGAGTCGCACAAATACTTTATACATGAGCATGTGTTTTATTGGTTGATTGAAAGTTAAAGATGAAAAGGGTAAATTTGAGTAGGTGAAGGAAATCATGAAAAATGATCTATATATACTTTCATCTATTTTTTCTGATTATTACTCAAATAAAACTCATGAAACTTTTTATTTCATTCAAAACGAAGTCATTAAAAAACATAGAAACAGACTGAAAATCATTATTTCTACTACTTGACGACAAGCAAGTAGCTAAAACCTAAATAATAAGAAACACACAAGCATGAGCCAAAAGGTGAAGTGTGAGATGGTTCCCAGGTAGAGAGTAACATTGTCTATGGATCAAGACCATGGCAACACCTATAATTAACAGAACTTACCTCCATGGAACGTCCACATTCCATATTAGGGCAAGGTATATGAGCCAATATATCTGAAGGGTAGTTAGAAATTTCACTGTGCTCACATTTTTTAGGACTAGTCTTGAGCTTGATGCTCTCATAGTAGTCTTTGAAAGCCACATCAAAGCTCACTTCTTCATGCAACTTGACATGCCACAGGCTCAAGTCCTTGACTGTGAGAGACATGGCCTCACCATGACCCAGGAGCTTCACATTGTATCCCTTACTGAGAATGACCCATCCCTTAGGGTCTTGTTTGAGGAAGAGCAACCTCTTTATCTCTCTTGTTGCAAAGTCTTGCACCCCTTGATCACCACCCTTCATTATTTGTTGCTTCCTACTTCCAAGCAAGCTATCAATGGCGATCCAAAAGCGTGGCACGATTTTAGGGTCTTCCCTTCCAAGTTGGTATGAGTCTACTGCTATGTCTATTTGCAAGCTTAATGTCTCAACATCCCTCTTCAATTTCTCTATGGCAATTGTGAATTCTTGGATCCACATACTGTCTGTGCCTCCGTATATGAACAGATAACGATCCTCCTCAATCTGATTTTTCAACATCATATAATAATATCTATTAAATCATTACATTTAACTCATATTCTCATACACTATATATATATATATGAAAGAGGGTAGTTACCAGGTCCCCAATTCTTGGGTTAAGCTTGGTCATTTCAGACCAAAACCAGTTCCATTGTTGAGTGAGTCGAGTGTGATCAGAGGTTCTAAATGGAAATCCATCAATGCCCCACATAGATATAATTTGCTTTGTGTCAATGTTTTCGACCTTACCTTCAGGACTTATTAATGGGATAACAGGTTTTTCCCTATAGTTGAACACCTCTTTGATCAGCTTCATCCCTGTTTCAAAATTGAAATGTTTTACCACATACCATCCAAACTTGGTTCTTTGTAATTTAGTTTCTAATGTTTTCCTTCGTTCCTCATTCCATTCATCCACAATGGGGATCCACAAAATCCTGAAATCCTCCTTCCTGTAACCTTCTACTTCTCTTGGTTTCTCCTTCAATTTCTCGTAAATACTTTTCAGAAGTTGACTTTCCTCATCAATATGTTCAAGCCCCGAAATGAATAACAACACATGCTTCTTCTTAAACTCTTCGATTTTAACCTGTCAAAGTAAAATACAATCATTTCATTACAATATTTTATACTTTCATCTAACTCTACATTCACATGCAAACAAGTTATTCACTTTTACACTCATTGTTCGTGAAAGTTAAATCATTAAATAAAAGGAAAGTCTTTTTGTAGCTAATCTTAGTGTAGAAAGAATATTGTGAAGATAGAAATTTAATTGAATGCATATATATATTGATAGGAAAAAAAAAACTCAAAACATATATTTCCTTCTGTCTCAAATTTCATTCTCTTAACAAACTTCCAACTAAAGTAACAAAAATAATTTCATCCACGAGTTGCATGTTTTTCTTAGTTGATAAACATTATCACAGCCTGTTATTTGTTTTTTAAAATAAAACGTTGTTCTCTGTAAAATAATTTCATTCTCTGTAAAGTTTCCTTAGGTTATTACCTGTTCTAAAGTGAGGCCATTAATGACATTTTGTCTTGAATCCCTGTTCTCACTGGAGATGATGAGTGCTTTCAAGACCTTGACAATATCTTTTCCAGTAATATTGATAATATTCTTACGCCTGGAGTAATCATCTATTCTCCCTGCAATTATCACACATATAATTTGAATATCTTCTTCTTATGAGAAAAAATGAACTTGAATACAGCTTCTTAAACTGTATTAGGAAAAGGGAATAATTAAGGTAGAAAGAATACACAACTAACCTATCTCCGTGCTACACATTTCCAAATGCTCCCTAAAAGTTCTGAGAATGAGGTCAAGCTTGTTCTCAAAGTTTTTGGATAACTCGTGTCTGTGAACCCTGAATAAAGAAATAGCAATCACCATATTTAAGAAGGTAAAATGAAGAAAAGAAAAATAGAGTTGAGAGAAGCATGAAAAATGGTTACTTGTGGTCGGTGGTGAAGTCATCGATCTGACCAGTGCAAGTGACAAAGGTGAAGATTGCCCAGTAGACGACAACAGGGATCTCATGCAAAGTCTCTGCCAAGGTGGGAACGTCCTTTATGTCATAGCCAGCGCTGGTTAGCCTCTTCCACTCAGTGATGCACTCAATGACTTGCATCACCTTCTTCACCACACTGTTGAAGAAGGTAAGGTGCTGAGTGTTTTGCTGAATCACCAGAAGCCCATTCAGATCAGCCAGAGATTTCTCAGAGTGCTGATACTGTTTCGTTAGCGGATGATACAATAATTTCCCGTATTCCAGTGCAAAAGCTGCTTCAACTATCAGTGCCTTTGCATCCCACGAATATGCTTTCAGCTGTTCCAGAATCAGCATTGTTGTGTGATGCGCGTAGTGATCACCACGAGAAGTGCACACCATCTACATCTCCAACAATTTTTCTTTTTATTTTTATATATACTCTTTTGTCTCTCATAATAACCTTTTCTATCTAAACATTACTAAAAAAATTATTTATTATTATATTAATTAAATTAAATATTATTTTAAAAATTAAAAGAATTATTGATATTTAAATTAATTTTTATTATTAATAAATAATTTTTAAATTAATATTTAAAATTTTGATAATTAATTATATATCAATTTAAAAACTATTTATTAATAAAAAAATTAATTTAAATATTAATAATTTTTAAATTCTAAAATATTTTTTTTTCTGAAATCACAATTGTAATTTAGATATTTTGAAAAATGTAGGGTGCAAAATGAAAAAATATAGGAGTGCACGAGAAAATCACACTGAAATATGTTATGATAAAAATGCCTTCAAAAGCTATGAGTTGGTAAGTACCCAATGTTAGTAGAATAATATAACTTCGTTTTGTTATTAGTGAACTTTTCTCTGTGCTTTAATGGAGCATTCAACCTCTTGAGTTGGGTAGAGACTGCAATTTTTTTTTATTTCATTTTCATACTTAAATAAATTATTATTTTATTTTATTATAATATGATATTTTATTTTTAAAAACAGTTGTAAATAGCTATTTTTATTATTTGAGATGTCAAATATTTTTTTTTCTTTTTATATAGGTGATAAGTTTAAATTATACTACGTTAGAAGTTTGTTTTCTGATTGAGCTAGAGAACCTCATCATAAAAATTAAGATCCCATTTATAGTATAGATACTTCAATCTTATTGTACTTTTATAGATATTTATATATAATTAATTAATAGCTGGTAAAAAAAGAAGTTAACATTTGAACGCTAAACTAATTTCCTAAATTCATTATTTTTGCTGAATCGTTAAACTAGATTTCTAGTTAACAGAAAATAGAAAAATAGGAAGCACCTGGCAAGCAATTCGCCTGAGTTTTGCAGTAAGTTCTCTGGACGTTGTCGTTTCTTCTCTGAAACGCTCACTGAGTTGGCTAGCCTGTGTCACAAAACCATTTATGGTAAAGATTATTGCTCACATTAATATTACATTAGTCTATTTTTAGAAAAACAAAATCACGTCAAAATATTATATTTAAAAAGGTTTGTCAAGTACATTTAATTTTTATTGAATTTAAAGACTGCATTATTAATATGAAAAAATTATTACTTGTCAATTTAGCAGAAATTATGGTTCATACAGCTATTTATTATAAACATCAACCTTCTTAATTATACGAAATTATATTTTATGATTAAACCAAGAAAAAAATTGTTTTATTACATCCTTTCATATTCTGGTACTATTTTTTTTAACAAGAGTGACTAAGTTTAAAACCTGAAATTTCAACTTTTAATATAATGTATATTAATTCCATAACCAAAATGGCATTATCAAATTTGAATGTGACTTGTATTACAGTATAAATCTACCATCACAACTTACATTAGGAATATGTTCGAAATATCTTTTTAATATGGTATGAAATTTGTTGAACTGGGTATATAATAATTATTGAATTATTGACATGTATGTAGTATTGAAAGTATATATTCTAATATAAAATATTATAAAATGAATTTAAGTTTAATTTAATGTATAAGACTATATATTTTAATTCGATACTTAGTAATCGGATAAATCTAACTAATTTTTATTTTAAATATTTTTAAATTAATTTTAAATCTAAATCGATTTTATAAAATTACTTTAAGATTTACTTATATATTATAAAATCTCATTATTTTTAATATATATAATAAAAAAAATATTTAAAAATTAGACATGAACTTGAAAACAAACTTAATTAATCTGAGCTTACATATAAATGATTTAAGAAAAAATGATTAACCTGTTCAATGACAGTGTCAGTGATTTGAATGGAGTGATTGATGACGGTTGAGGCAGCGGCGTGAAGAGATTTTACATCGCATTTCTCAATGCAATGAAAATGGGTTCTGTAGACATTATCCAGAATCTGTTCATCACTGAATTCAAATGGGTTGTGGAGCAAGGTCTTCCCTTGCTGCATATTGCTACTTGGACATGACTTCGACATCATCGTCCTCGTTCGTGACTCACCCTAGTTAGCTACTACTCAGTGTTTTTCAAACTAAACGCTGCTTCTCTCATTTCTGTTGTCTGATTTATAGTAACCAAAAAGCACAGGGCATGACTTTACGATGCTTAGGTGAGGCCCATGAAACAATAACAAATGATTCCACGAAGAGTAGAAGGAACCAAAAGCATGGAGATGTTTTTTCCAGAACAAGAAAGCATCCATTTGATTCTGATTAATAATTATTAATGTAACTTTTCCTGTGTAATCAGTTTCAGGGAAGTTGAAAATGAAGTGGTATATGTCTTGCTGTCATCTATTTCCCTGTCCCATTCTTGCTTCTTTTCACTTTAAAAATAATTTTAACTAGATAAAAGATTATAATGATTCATTTATATTTTCACTTTATTTCATTTTTATTTATATTTTGAATAATATATCTATTTTTCTTACAAAGTATGCTTATGTAGAAATGATCTGTTAAAATATGTCCATCATAATATTGATTCAAGGTTAACATTTTAAAGTATCATTACATAACTTAACTTATAAGAATAATATTAAAAAAATAATTTTTTATTATAAAATATTTGTCATAAAAATTGAAAATTCTAAACAAAATTTTATGATGAAATGTGAAGTTTAAAAAAAATATCACCAAACTTGTGATAAAAAATATTACTCAATGATAAATAATGACATTAGACATTAAGTTACAAAGTCATATTTATTTTTTCATATTTTAGGAATACTTATATTGACGTATAATAATTGGTTTGTGATAAAAAAAAATTATATAAAATAACATGTCGTTTAAGTAAAATACTGGTGGTTTTAAGTGATTATTGGCTTGAAGCTAGAAGTTGTTATAAGCAAAAAGAAATCGAGTTTATTTTTAAAATTGAAATAATGAGTGTTATAAGCAAAGGGATTATATTTCACTTACATTTGGCTTGAAACGAGTTTAGATGCTTCAAGTGCAAGTTTGATCGCTTGGAATGTGAACCTACCACTTGTAATGAATACGCGAGGTTATGTCACTTGTAACGAATAGGAGAGGTTATGTCTCTTGTAACGAGTATTTGATGCTTGAAGCAATATCTTTTGGCATGCTCGCTTAAATATGATATTAATTAGACTTAAATGTGGAATTTAGGTTACTTAAGCCTAAAATTACCTAGGTTAAGCATTGTAAACAATTTTATTTTCAACAAAAATCTCCTTGCCTAGTTTTATGTCCAAACAAATTTTAAATTGACTAATATTAGAATAACTAGTTTATTCTTGTTAAAAAAACAAAACAAAACACACATTTATTCTTATTTTTAGAATCACATCATCTTGTTAAAAATTGTGATGTGAATTTTGTTCTTGCCGGTTGACATGGATCGAACTTTGGTGGTGGACTTCGGACTGAATTTTTTTTTGTTACTGCTATAAGATGCTAATAATTCACAGTGAGAGGATCTACACTTGTTGATCACACTCTGACGATCAAGTCAGTGAGAGCATATAACTATCAGAATCTGAATACAAAGTAATTGTATGAGTGTAGTCTCTCAAGATCAAAACTTACCTTTTCTCAGGGTCTCAAGCCCATTTTATAGTATTCGTAGACCTCCCTTTAGGAGTTTGACAAACATAAAGATATCTTGTTAATATTTCCTTTTATTTTATGGTTACAGGCAAAGCATTATCTCTAGCTGTTTATTTCTATTGATTTTTATAATGACATATGTACTTAACTAAATCGGTTATTCCTCTATTATTTTAATTATCTTTTCAATACGGACTCCCAACTGTATGTACCGACCTCTTGACGCATCTTTGGGATTATCATTTATCTTGGGTCAAGCTAAGCATTCAACTTTTATAAACTAGGTAGATCAGAATGGTGCGCTTAAGTGCTCAGGTTGGGCCCCAAGCACGTTCGACCAGTACACAGCCCCCCAACCTCAAGCCGAGTATGGCAAGGCAAAAAGTCTTATCTATGCTTCGTATTTTCATTTCTTGTTCATGCCTTAGTTGCTTTCAAAGATGGATTGTAGCTCTGCTTATCCTTGAGTCAAAAAGGGAACTGTTTAAATAAACTTCTATTTTTACCACTCGTTTGAACATTAGGGAGTTAAGGGAATCGGAGGAGTTAAGTAAGCAATATGAGAATTTAGTAAAACTCGTAGCCTGTAGGAAGGGTGAACCTATATGTAGTGACGAGTCATCGGACCCTAACGGGTCGTTCTGCTTTTTCTATGCCACCTTTTTCACTAAAGTCTTACTACATCTCCCCCTATCGATTTTTGAAAGAGAATTGTTACCCGAGCTAATCGTGGCTCCCGCCCAGCTGCATCCAAACAGTTGGGCGTTCATCCAAGTTTTCATTATTTTGTGTTCCCAGCTTGCCATTTCGCCAACTGTGGAAGTTTTCCTTTATATTTTTTCAAACTCAAACACTTTGGTCGTCAATTATGGGTTTCTTTGAACGGTGCTCCTGGGAGGGGTCTGCTTACCCCTTTTCAGTCATCCTACAAAAACTTCAAAGGCCGATTTATCAAATTTCGTGCCTCGGCAGAAGATCCATCTTTACTAGATGGTTTTCCTCTATATTGGTCACCCATCCTTGATTCCATAGTGTTCAACCCCTGGAAGACCTGTCCCCAAGGGAACGAGGTATTTGTGAATTTATGGAAAACCTCAAAGTCGTCTCAACACACCAACCCTTTTGACAAAAGAGTACCTCTCGGCCGCCCTCAAGGCCTACATTGGTATATCCCTCTCAAGCCCTACCTCTTAGAAGAACCCTTAACTCATAAATTCTGAAACTACTTTGTTTATTTTGCAGAGAATATGCTTTCTAATATTAGCAAAATTGAGTTGATCGAGGGCGCCAAGAAGATGAGGGCAACTGCGAACAAAGACACCTTACAAGAGAAGAAAGTCTCAACTGGTGTTGTTTGAGTTCAATCCGAACAAGACGAGCACACCACCTTGGGTTCTGTCTCCAAGAGAAAAATATTAGAATCAGCTCCCTTCTGAGCACTCACATTTAGATGGTCGAGCTCCCGATTAAAATGTCTTAACCATTCAGCAATGTGAAGTCGTGGAGAGCTCGAAGGGAAAAATTTTATGGGATCCCAACTTCGACATCTCTAAACATGGAGAGTCTGACTTCTTGCTAGATGAGGATAGGACGAGGCTAATGGCTCATGATGAAAACCTACTCCTCCTAGACTCTAAGAAGCTCATCGGAGAGGCGGTTGCCCTGGCATGTGTAACTGGTGTTAAGGCAAGGGATTGGAAAAACGATGAAGTCAAGAGAGTCCAACAAAATGCCAAGATCTAGCAAGAGGTTGAGCGCCTCAGTGCTGAGGTTGGTCGTTTGGGTTTAGAGTTGGCCAACAAAACCCAAGAAGGGCTCGTCTTGGCCGAGGAGAAGAGAAAACACTTCAATGAGATCAAAGTATTGAAGAAAGAAAGAGAAAAGGAGATGAAGCGCAAGGAGAATAAGTTATCCAAGATGGTTGATTCTCTTACGGATGACGCATCCCAATCGTACATCGTTGGGTTCGAGAACGCTTTAGAATAAGCAGCCATCGTCCATCCTACAACGAATTTCTCTGAGCTAAACCCATGCAAAAGTATATTTGATGGGAAGCTAATGGAGGACTCCCAGTTATAAGCTTATAAACTATGTTTTATACGTACTTTTAATATCAGAACTTGTTAATTGTTTCATTTATCAATCGTTTTGCTTTTTGTTCATAAAATGTGTATTTAACGTTTGAACCCAGTCGACCTTAAGAATGTTTATCATTTTCTACAACTAAAGCTTATGATGTGCCTTATTAGGGCGTTAATAACCTTGCCTATAACACATAAATGCATGCCAAAAGTACTTTTGCCAAATAAATTTACCTCGCATACCAAAACGCATTGTAACTTAACATAATATTGCTTTGCTAACCTAAGTGAGACGAAAGCGACGTCAATAGCTTTTAACAGACAAGTTAACTCTTGATGGATGGCACCCTTCTAGGTCAGTCGAACCATTTGCTACTCCAACTTTACCTGCATTATTGGTTAACTTGACCATACAGTATACACTTTGCAAAACAATCTTACCAAACGTAGCGTACCCAGTCAGATAACAATATTTGTTCTGAGTTACATAGCTTCGCAGCGCGCCTACTCAGGTAACAAGTTCCATGTTAGGTCGTCTTACCATGCCTACTCGAACAGCTGCTTTGAGTTGAACCATCTCGCAAGGCGCCTACACGAGTAACAATATTCGTTCTGAGTTAGGTCGTCTTACCATGCCTATTCTGACAGGTACGATTGCCCGAGTTAAACTATCTTCACAGAACGACCACTCAGGTAACTGTAAGAATTGATGGCTTAAACAAGAGGGGGGGGGGGTGAATTGTTTTATGAAAGATTTTTGCAAAGACTTGATTTAGAACGAATCTTTATCAAACAATCTAGATAAGCACTTAAGGAAAGCAATTAAACAATCCAACAGAAATAGATATCAGAATTTTAATCGGTTGTTTATACCAACAATAGAATTATCAAACAGTTATAGAGATTTTGAGAGAAAGATAGATTTACACAATAGGTTTATACTGGTTCACTCACACATGAGCTACATTTAGTTCTCAGAACAACCTCTGAGTTTCACTAGTAATCAAAACCATATTACAACACACACACAAAGAGGTAACCTTGCAACCCACAAGATTCACTCACCCTCTTTGAAATATCAAACACCTCAAGACAGAACAACCTCTGTCTTTGCAGGATTTCAAACACACAGAGTAGATAGATGAAGTACTATTACAAGTATCTAGACAAGGATAGAAAACACCTAAATTTGCACAATACAGGAACTCCTATTATTAGAACTTGTTACCACAACAAAGCTTGAACAACAATCTTGCACTTTGAAAAACTTCTTTCAAAAACAAATCTCTTTCTTTGATCTCAAATCTATATCAATACTTGTGGTATTTGATTGTGTATTTTGCTTAGAAAGAAAGGCTATATTTATAGCACTTGAAATGTAGTCGTTTAAGGCAATTTTAATCAGCTGAATCAGTTAAAAAAACTTTTCAAAAATATGTTATGAAAACACTCATTTAATCGGTTGAAATCACGATTTAACTGGTTGAATGAGTCAAGATGTTGCATAACTTGTTACGAGTTAGGTCGTTTTACCATGCCTATTCGGAAAGTTACGACTGCCTGAGTTAAACCGTCTCGCAGGGCGCATACTCGAGTAACAATGTTTGTTCCGAGTTAGGTCGTTTTACCATGCCTACTCGGATAAATGCGTCTACTCCGAGTTAAGTCGTCTCGCAGGGTGCCTACCCGGGTAATAATGTTTGTTCCGAGTTAGGTCGTCTTACCATGCCTACTCGGATAACTACGTCTACTCCGAGTTAAACCGTCTCGAAGGGTGCCTACCTGGGTAACAATGTTCGTTCCGAGATAGGTCGTCTTACCATGCCTATTCGGACAACTACGACTGCCCAAGTTAAATCGTCTTCATAGGGCTCCTACTCGGGTAACAACATCCGTTTCAAGGTAGGTCGTCTTACCATGTCTTCTTAGACAGCTAGGACTACCCGAGTTAAACCATCTCGCAGGGCGCCTACCTGGGTAACAATATCCGTTCCAAGTTAGGTCGTCTTACCATGCCTATTCGAAAAGCTACGACTATCCGAGTTAAACCATCTCGTACGGCGCCTACTCGGGTAACAATGTTTGTTCATAGTTAGGTCGTCTTACCATGCCTACTCAGATAACTACGTCTACTCAGAGTTAAATCATCTTATAGGGTGCCTACTCGGATAACAATGTATGTTCCAAGTTAGGTCGTCTTACCATGCCTACTCGAACAATTGCTCCGAGTTGAACCATCTCGTAGGATGCCTACCCGGGTAATAATATTCGTTCTGAGTTAGGTCGTCTTACCATGACTATTCGAACAACTACGACTGCTTGAGTTAAACCACCTCGCAAGGCGCCTACTCGTGTAATGATAAGTGCTTAATTTCAGTAATATTTCATATTAAAATATAGGCACTTATTAGGTTTTATTGCTAAATTACATAAAGATTGGATATTTGGATTAAAGAGGAATGATTTGAGCTAAAAAGAGAAAGCTGGAATGTCTCAGAATGCATAAAAGGGCCGAAAAAGCCATTTTTGCAACAGGGATTCTCGCTTGAGCAAGAACGCTCTAGGACTGTTTTCGGAAATCGACGCCTTTCTCGCTCAAGCGAGAATTCCTCGCTCAAGCAAGAATACGTCAGACAAATTGGGCCTTTTTATGTTTTATCACTTAGCCCATCAACGCGACACAAGAAACAACCAAACCCTAGGAAATTAGGTTAAATAAGGGGCTAGAGGCTCAACCCTAGTGTGCAAGATTGAGAGAAAAACACCAGAGTGAATTGTAACCCAATTGAGAGAATGAAAGGTGCTAGAAGTATGTGTGGTTAATTATACCATTTGGGATTGGGAGTAATCTACTCGAACTCTTATGTATTAAGGTGATATTTAATATGATAAAATATTTTGTTCTTGATTGATTGGTGGTATTGTTGTTTTATTTCTAAATTTTGTTGACAAATTGAGAATCTTAAATCTAACCGAGAGGTATTTCTGGGGTTCTGACTAAACAACAATACTTAACATATTTAAGTGCTAGAGATAGACTTGAAATGTTATTTTCCATTAACGTCTGAGTCTGGTTCTAAGTTGTTTTTATAAGTATGCAAGATATCGATATTTAGGAAACATTCTTAAGAATTTTATATACGCGAGATCAATATAAATGAATTTTCTACGAGCATCAATTTCAATCAAAGAACTTAATATTGACATGCTAATAAAAAACATAGAAGTGAGGAAGATGAAAATTAATCCCTATTTTTCAAACTTGAAGCAACCAATTTTTTGTTTGTTTTCTTATTGATCACTACCAACAAATTCACCATCAACAATCTTTTTATTGTTTTGTATATATTTAGCAAACATTTTACTTGATAATTCATTATTCCTTGTGGGATCGATATACATCCATAGGGACAAATTATTATTTATGACAACGTGGTGCACTTGCTGTAGAAAGTCATCAAGTTTTTGGCACTATTGTCGGGGAATAGGTTTGATTTTTTAAGTATAGCTTCCTAAATATTGTGAATATTTTAACTGTTTTTATTTTTTGTTAATAGTTCTTATTTTTTTATATATTTCTTTATGGTGTTTATATTTGTTATTTTTTATGTTGCTTTATTTACATAATTGTTTTATTTTTTTTATTTTATTTTATTGTAGATTTGTTTTTCTTTTATTTTCTGTTAATTTGTAGATTTGCTTTTATTGTTTTAATCTTTATCTTGAAATTATTTGCTTTTAATTGTTTTTAATTTATTTTAAGTTTTTTAATTTAGTTGTTTCTATTTATATTTAGATTTATTTTGAAATGATATTTTTATTTGTTTATAATTTACTTTTCTGTTTTTTTAAAGAAAAAAAAAATATTCTATTTTTCTCCCACTAATATTTTGCAGGAAGATAGCAACATGGCAGAAGAACAAACACCACTGCTCTAAGAGGACACTTGGAGATTATGTCATGTACCAAGGGCCAAAGAATTTTTCTAGTATTGCAATACCTGCAACCGCCAAGGCCTTGGAAATAAATCTCGATTTTCTCACTCTCATTAATGTCTATCAATTTATAGCAATGGAACATGAGGATCCATATACACATTTGGATATATTTTATGAATTGGTGGGAGCAATGGGCTTTAAACCAAGTGATGTTGAAAATGTTTGTATGCACTTATTTCCTTTTTCATTGGCAGGTAAAGCCAAAGAGTGGCTCAAATCACTTCAAAATTAGAGCATCACTAGTTCGGAAGAGGTAGAGGAAAAAATTTTAGAAATATTTTTTCCAATCTCTCACTACATCAAAGCAAAGTCTAAAATATTTATGTTCAGACAAGGAGCAGATGAAGTCTTCTGTGAGACATGGGAAATATTCAAGATGATATTGAGAAAATGCCCAAATCATGGGTTTGAAGATATTGCTCAACTGAGTATATTTTTTAATGGTCTCAGATCTGACACAAAGATGCTCTTAAATGCTGCAACTAGTGACACAATGATGGCTCTTGATGTAGAACAAGAGACAAGGATTATTGATGCAGTGGCATCAACTGATTATCAAGCGCCACGTGATAGACAAGGTATTTAGAAACTTTTGACTCAAAATAAAATTCTGACACAACAGATTGAGCAACTAATCACACAAATGGCTAAATTGCCCTAACAATTACATGTTGTTCATTCATATCAAAGCCAGGGTCAACCGATTAGGTGTGATTTTTTTGGAGGTGATAATCCCAATGGTCATTGTTTCTTTCATAACAACTTATCTGAAGGATAAGTAAATTACAAGGGTGATCAGGGAAGGCAAGACAGTTTCTCCAACAATAATAATTATTCTCAAGGTTGGAAAAGCAATCAACATCAAAATTTTGGATGGAATCAAGATTATGGTTCATCCAATATGCAAGGTCCTTTCGAACAACAACAACAACAACCCCTATATCCTTCAGATACTGAAAGACTAAATAAATCGGAAGATACCTTGGAGAAATTCATGAAAGCTACTATGGCTAGTCACAAGAATAATATGACGACATCCAGAAATATAGATATTCAGATGGAACAGACGACCAAACAAGTAGCAGAAAGACAAAGTGACAAATTCTCAGCCAACACTAAGGAGCATTGCAATAATGTAGTGGATGAAAAAGAAGATGAGACTGAGGGGAATACAAATGAGAAAGAGAAAGAACATAAAAGAAGTGAGGAGAAAAAAAGTTAAAATAAGGAGAGAAGTGTCCTTGAAAAAGATTTATCATACCCTCGAGCTCCTTCAAAAAAAAGAGAAAGACAAAACTTTTTTTGACAATTTTCTCCCTAAAAATTATTTTGCAGGAAATCTAAAGCAAGATTCAACACTTGAGAGATTTCGAAAGAATAGGAGTTATATTGGAGAAAGAAATATAGAGCTGGAGGATAGATACAAAGCCATTATTCAAAAAGGCTTGCCTAAAATATCCTAGGACCAGGGAGACTTCCTGTGTCTATAGGTGCTTTATTTGTGGACAATGATTTACTAGATTTGGGGGCAAGCATAAATATAATTCCTTTGGCAATGCTGAAGAAAATAAGTGATTTGGAGATTAAACCCACCAAGATGACTTTAAAGATAACTGATGGAGTAACCAAGTATCCATATGGTGTGGTTGAAGATGTTCTCGTCAAGGTGGATAAATTCACATTCCTTGTGAATTTTGTTGTGATGGACATGGATGAAGATGAGGAGGTTCCCTTGATACTTGGAAGACCCTTTATGAAGACTGCTAGAATCATAGTTGATGTTGACAAAGGAGAACTTCAAGTTAGAACTCAAGATAAGGAGGTAATTTTAAATCTTTTTTATGGTCTAAAAAATTTTTAATGCAGGGGAAGAATGTGTATAGAAGGATAGAACAAAGAGAGATTTTCACCTTAAATTAAACAGGCGTCAAGCTAGATGACGTTAAACGAGCGTTTATTGGAGGCAACCTAGTCCATATTTTAGTTCTATGTTGTTTTGTTATTTTTGTTTTGATTTTACCTTTAAAAATCATGTTTTCTTGCAGGGATTCTCGCCTAGGCGAGTCAACTCTCACTTGAGCGAGTTTGACGTCGAAAAATAGAGTTTTCGTGCAAGGAATTTTGCTCAAGCGAGTTTGGCGTCGGAAATTCTCGTTCAACCCTAGTGTGCAAGATTGAGAGGAAAACACCATTGAGTGGATTGTAACCCAATTGGGAGAATGGAAGGTGCTAGAATTATACATTGCTAATTCTACCCTTTGAGATTGGGAGTAATCTACTCAAACTCTTATGTATTTGAGGTGATATTTAATATGATAAAATATTATGTTCTTGATTGATTGTTGATTGTTCTATTTCTAAATTTTTGTGACAAATTGAGAATCTTAAATATGACCGAGAGGTATTTTTAGGGTTCTGACTAAACAATAATACTTAACATATTTGAGTGTTAGAGATAGACTTGAAATGTTAATTTCCATTAATGTCTGAGTCTGATATCAAGTTGTTTTTATAAGTATGCGAGAGATCAATATTTAGGAAACATTCTTAAGAAATTTATATGCGAGAGATCGATATAAATGAATTTTCTACGGGCATCAATTTCAATCAAAGAACTTAATATCGACATGCTAATAAAAAACATAGAAGTGAGGAAGATGAAAATTAATCCCTATTTTTCAAACTTGAAGCAACCAATTTTTTGTCTGTTTTCTTATTGATCACTGCCAACAAATTCACCATCAACAATCTTTTTTATTGTTTTGTATATATTTAACAGAAATTGTACTTGATAATTCATTGTTCCTTATGGGATTGATATCCGTCCTTAGGAACAAATTATTACTTCTGACAACGCGGTGCACTTGCCACAGAAAGTCATCGGGTGACAATGTTTGTTCCAAGTTAGGTCATCTTACCATGCCTACTCGGATAACTATGTCTGCTCCTAGTTAAACCCTCTCGCAGGGCGCTTACCCGGGTAACAATATCTGTTTCGAGTTAGGTCGTCTTATCATGCCTATTCGGATAGCTACGACATTCCGAGTTAAACCGTCTCGTAGGGCGCCTACTCGGGTAACAATGTTTGTTCCGAGTTAAATTGTCTCGCAGGGCACCTACTCGGGTAACAATGTCTATTCTGAGTTAGGTCATCTTACCATGCCTATACAGACAACTACGAGTGCCCGAGTTAAATCGTCTTCGCAGGGTGCCTACTAGGGTAACAACATTTGTTTCGAGGTAGGTTGTCTTACCCTGCCCTCTTAGACATCTACGATTGCTCCAAGTTAAACCATCTCGTAGGGCGCCTACCCGAGTAACAATATTTGTTACAAGTTAGGTTGTTTTGCCATGCCTATTCGAACAACTACGACTACCCGAGTTAAACCGTCTCGCATGGCACCTACTCGGGTAACAATGTCTGTTCTGAGTTAAGTCGTCTTACCATGCCTACTCGGATAACTATCTTCTCATAAATTTCCAAAAAACGAATTAAATTTTGGGTGACCTCATTAAAAAAAATCCCCTTTAGGAAAAAAAATATCGCTAAAGGAAGCAAGGAAACGTTAAAATGTCTGGAAACATATTATAAATAAATTTATGAACTTAAATAGAATCTGAGGCTTGTTGCATCCCACGTTCGTGGGATGATTCCAATGCGTAGAATTTCCAGTCAATAAGCTTCGTCACCCAACACTTCTATGATCCTATATAGTATAAAAGTTTGGTGTTGTACTGCCTTGTACTATCAAGCTATGGTAGGACATAATCATTTGTCATTCTCAACACATGAGTTATGGCAAACTTGTCAAAGCGTTTGATCTTTGTTGTACGTATCTCCTTTGTTTCTTCTTTTGCCAAAGAGTTAAAATCAAAATATACGCTATGAATAATAATGTTTACAGGAACAATGATTGTAGATTGTGAACTACTACACTAGGTAAGTTCTCAGGAAAAAGAGAGGTGAGTCACCAATGGACGCGCTAAATACCAAGTCTTTCCTTGCGAGAACTTTCCTATACATGTACTTTTACACCACTACACTCTAAATCCAGTATAAGAATAATTTCTCTCATGTGAGAGATCATGATAATGATGATGATGAAGCGACATCTCAGTTTCTACTGGAACAACAATTGTAGACCATGAACTAGTACCCCAAGTAAGCTAACAGGAAAGAGAGGTAGGTCACCAATGGACGTGCTTAAATACCAAGTCTTTTCTTGCCAAAATTTTCCTAAACATGTACTTTTACACTACTACGATCTATATCTAGTAACAAGAATAATTTCTCTCATATGATAAATCATGATAATGATGATGATAATAATATCATAACAGATTTAAATGATAATAAACATTTGTGTTATTTTCATAATAACATGATAATAGATTTACAGATATCTGTGATTTTCATAATAATATGATAACAAATTCAAATAATAACAATTATATTTGTTATCTCCAGAATAATGACACAACAGATTTAAATGATAATTAATCATTTATGTTATTTTTATAATAACATGGTTACATGTATAACATTATTTATGTGATTTTCATAATAACATGATAACAAATTTAAACAATAACAGTTATATGTTTTATCTTCAGATCAATATCACAACAGACTTAAAAGATAATAATCATGTATGTTATTTTCAGAATAATATGATAACATATTTAAATATATATGTGATTTTCATAATAATATGATAACAAATTTTAATATATTTGTGTTTTTTAGAATAATTTGATAACAAATTTAAAACATCATAGCAGATTTAAATGGTAATGATCATTTATGTTATCTTGACGATAATATCATGACATATTTCAATACCTATGTGATTTTCATAATAGTATGATAACAAACTTAAAACATCACAACAGATTTAAATGGTAATGATCATTTATGTCACGGGTACTTAGCGGGATCAGTTTTACCTGCGTCATGGTGGATGCCAAATGTTCTTGCTGGCTGACCTAGATCGAACCTTGGTGGTGGACTCCGGGATGAATTTTCTTTTTTGTTGTTGCTGCTTTGATATGATAATAATTCACAGTGAGAGGAGCTCCACCTGTTGATTACAGGCAGAGCATTATCTCTAGCTGTTTATTTCTACTGATTTTAAGAATGACATTTGTACTTAACTAATTCGGTTATTCCTCTGCTATTTTTTTATGTTTTCAATACAGACTCCCAACTGTCTGGGATGACCTCTTAACGCATCATTGGGCTTATCATTTATCTTGGACCGAGCTAAGCATTCAACTTTTATAAACTAGGTAGATCAGGATGGTGAGCTTAAGTGCTCAGATTGGGCCTGAGCACATTCGACCGCTACAAATTCGAAAAAGGTTTGTGCATCACGTTGTTACGAAGTAAGTGCAATAATCTGCCTTGACATAAAAAAATGAAGATGAATTTTTCAATATGTTTTTTATGAGTCATGTGCTAATCTTTGGTGGAATGTATACGTTTTCTTAAAAGTATTGAGTGTGACAAATTGCTATGAATCATTAAAATTTAGTTGATGATTTGTGTAATCTTAAATAATAGTTGAGGTATAATTTGTTGTTTTGTTCTCTATAACAAAAATGTGATAAGTAACCAAGTATATGTATATGGTATATCATATATAAATTATTTAAATTATTGTTTTTCGTTATCTGTGTCATGTAAACTATTATAATTATATTTGATGCAGAAGTAAATGATATTAGTAAATGATATTATAGAGGTTGGCTAATTTAGGATTTATTAATAGAGAATCATTTTATTGGTATAATAGGCTTCCATCTAGTCTATTCTTAGAATTCTTTATGAATAGGTATAGTCTACCTATGCATTATTTTTGTTAACATGAATTTTGGTCTAGTTCTTCATATCTTTTTTGTATTTTTTTTAATAATATTTTTTTATGTGATGACGGATGATTATTTTTACTTGAGATGTCAGCCTATCTGAGATGTCAAGTTATAGATAACATGAAAGCTTTTATAAAGAAGAATATATATTATAAAATAATAGAGATATAGCCGTAGTTGAAGGGATTTACGTTCTCTTTACTATTTTTAATTTATTTGTATATATTCTTTTGAGGAATCTTAAGTTCTGGTGTCTATATATATTTATTTATTAGTTTAACTATTAATATAATACAATTTTCATAATGTTACATTTTATACGAATTGAAAACAATAATAAGTATATTGTATGAAATAATTTAATTAAAATAAATTTTAATTTCCTAATACATACATTAATTTTATTATGATAAAAAGTAATTAATTAGATGACAAATTAAAAATTTATTAAAAATTGAAAATATCAATCAATTTGAATTTTTCCAAAAAAAAACTATAATTATTAAAGAATTGAGGGAATATATCTTGTGTCTTGTAATAATGATTATAATTTTAACATTTAAAATAGATATAAGTTATAAATATTTTTTATTATTATTATTCTTGATATATGTTAAACCTTAAACAACTTTATGAGGGAGATAATATATCGATTTGAAGTAGGGGTGGCAAAGCGGACCAGCCCGCCCCACATTGGCCCGCCCCGCACATGGTCCGCAAAAATGTCGGGCGGGTTGGCCCGCCCCGCAAAATTATTGTGGGTCAGAATTCCCGACCCGCCCCGCATAAGAGCTGGCCTGCGGGTTTGCGGGCTAGCTCGCGTTTTTTTTTAAATTAAATATTATTTTTTTTATATTTTGTTCTTAAAAAATTGTCAAATTAAACCTATATAATTGTTACTATCAAATCCAAATTTTTTTTTTCTTTCTTTTCAAACATAGTCAAACATCAAAAAAATTAAACATTAAGATAAATATCAAATATCACTATTCTTCCACTTCCAAAACATTAAACATACCTAATTCCAAAACATAAAACATAAACATAAACATTAATTAAAAAACATTAAACATAAACATTATTGACATTCTTCCATTTCAATAACATTGG
>Ga0123342_1004242_pt1 | contig 22106 bp, 13 predicted proteins | sample Turbeawhitnodule_FD_89960 | JGI IMG/M metagenome (GOLD analysis project Ga0123342, IMG submission 89960) | Root nodule microbial communities of legume samples collected from Mexico - Turtle bean Mexico white nodule | ecosystem: Host-associated > Plants > Roots > Nodule | place: Mexico: Nepantla... | reverse complement strand
TTTTATATATAAATATATATATATATATATATATATATATATATATATATATATATATATATATATATATATATATATATATATTTATAAAATAAAGATGCTAATTTAGGTAAGAAGAAAATAAAATATTGTTCATGCAATAATTCATATCTGATCTCCATGGTTTAGAATTTGAAATAGCATATGGGGCCACGAAAACCAAATGGCTCTGCAATTTGTTTAATCAACTTCTGCAATTATTATTATTCCTTTTTTTTATCAGATTATTATTATTATTCCCTCTCATCTTACTCTTTAATTACATAATTAGCAAACCCCTATGTTTCATATTTAATGCTTTCATATTGGTTGAAAATAATATTGATTAAATTAAAACTTAGGTTTGTTATGATAAGCTTCAAATACAGGCAATGCAATCTCCTACACTGCATTTTTAATTGTTTAAGTTCTTAAAGTCTCTAACAAATCTTGCAAAGGTTTTTTTTTAGTGTTAAGAAAAATTATGTAAATTAATTAAATAATATAATTTATTGAAATAGTTTTGGGATTTTTTTATTTAAATATGATTTAATAAAATAAAAAAGTCATCAAAGGTTATATATATTTTTTAAAATTAATAAAATTTTAACCTGATGATTAAAAAAATATATGATTTTTTCCGTAATAAATTTTATTCATGTCGACCATAAAATAAATTAGAAAGAGAAAGATTGAAAAAAAAAGTTAAAAAATATACTTTAAGAATTAAAGTATTTTTAATATAATTATAAACGAATATATAAGATGTGAGAATCATAAATAAATTATAAGATATTTATGATGTATGTATTAGATTTTTACATTAACTAGTTTTCTCACAAATATCAATTTGACAAAACAAATGAATAAAAATAGAGTAAAACAAATGTTTATTTTATACAATTAAAATTATCTATAGTAAATAAATACTTTAAAAATATAAATTATAGTACGATTAAAATTTGTAGTAAATAAAAAATATTTTTGAATATATAAATTATATTCTAGATTCATGAACACACACTGTAATAGTATAATATAAAATATGTAAAATAAGAAAATCATATATATTTGATACAATCCTTAATGCATGAGTGGAAGCCCTAAAAAGTTAAGAAAGTTGAAATGATTTAGAAGCGTAACATTGTTTTCCACTCTTTCTAATCTTTCTAATATGTATAAAGACATAATGCTTATCTTTGTGATAAAGAATATTGTTGATGAATTAAAAGGCTAATATTAGTGCCTAACTCAATTACTATATAATTGCACTAATTCACTTTCAAAAATGTCCAAACTAAAAACCTTTCTTTCAAATCAAATCAAATCAACCTCAATCTTATTCATTCTAAGACATATATTAAAAAGTTATTTAAATTAACTTATAAAACTGAAGTTTATATAAAATGAAGTTTCCATTCACTCTCATTTGATTACCATAAGTGTTTTATTTCTAGTTTGCATGTGACTTTAATAACATATGTATTACCTTTTTATATTTTTATTTTAAAATTTATATTTAGCTTTTTATATTATGTTATATTTGTTAATTCTTTATATTCTAAATGAAATGTTAAATAATTGTTTCAGGTAACACTACAAGAAAATCATGAAATAAAAATTAATTTGTAGAAACCAAAATAATTAGTTGCAATAGTAACTAAATTAGAGACCATTTTAGAAACTAAAAAGAAATTTGATTTCTAAATTAGTTTCTAAATTGGTATTATTACGAAGTGGACTTTAAGCCTAACTCAATCCCATAAAACCGGCTCATAGGGTTGAGGTTTGCACTCACTTATATACTATGAAAGGCTCTCATCTCTAGTCGATGTGGGATCTCCAACCGGTACCTAATTAGCAACCAATATTTTTGCTACCAAATTTAGAAACTAAATAATTGGTAGTTAAAACCTTAGTTGCTAATTAGATACCAATTTAGAAATTATTTAACAATAATAGAAACTAATTTAGAAACCAATTTTTTTTTTAGTTTCTAAAATGGTCTTTATTTTAGTTTCTATTGTAACTAATTATTTTGGTATCTAAAAATTGATTTCTATTTCATGTAGTGTAATAATTTGTATTAATATTTGCGTTATCATCTCCTAATGTTACTTATTTTAATTTTTTAAGAATTTTTCAAATAAATACTATTAATTTATAGTTAGATCATTAAGAATGAAAAATCACGATTTCAAAATTTTAAAAGAACAAAAAATTTTAAAAAATATATATTTTACCTGAAACTATATTTTATTTATTTTATTAATATTAAAAACAATGATTTTAAATTATTGCAACATATAAAATAAAATATTTATATAAAAATTAAAATATGTGTCTAATAATAATTTTTATGTGACAAACTTAAAGTATTTTTTAATCATCTACATGCAAACAAATAATTATTTCTTTTTATCAACAAAGAATAAATAAAATAAATTTGCACAACCCTTTACAAATAATCCCAACACATCACCTAACCAGATGGGAATCCATCAGACATTACAACACATCAGCTACAATAACATACCATATCAAGATACAAGAGCACATCAATATAAAATTACATCAACCATTCAAAGGAACACATTCTCAAGACAAAACACAAAAGTGCACAACTAAACTCAGTCTTTATTAGCAAACAAAACTAAATCAAATACCTAAGCGCCTAACCCATCAAATTGACCCTGCAATGGGGATATAGAAGCCAAAAAGAAACCTGCACAAAACACACCACGTCTTCCAAATCTGGACAAAGTGTTAAACAAGAATCGTCAAACATCAGTCTCTCAAACATCTCACGTAACATAAAGGTTCCAAACACCAATCTAAGTAGGATAAATCAACTAATATTTCCTTTACCATAACCCAATACCAAAATCATCAAACAAACCCTACCAGGAAGAAACAAAAGCCAAGAAAGCCTGCACAAAACACACCACAACTTCCAAACCTGGACAAAATGTTAAACATAAATCACCAAACATCAATCTCTCAAATATTTCATACAACAAAGGGTTCCAAACACCAATCTGAGTAAGAGAAATCAACCAATCTTTCATTTACCGTAATTCAAGACCAAGTATTCCTTTGTACCACAGTAAAACCTCAACTAGATAAATACGTCCATTCTTAAAAATCACCGTATTCCTATGATTGTAAATTTTGCCTATAATACCTACCCAAATCACCCCCAACACCTAGAAATAGCATGTTTCAAACATAGGCTTAAACATCTTAAAGTGCATTTGTGCATCACAATGTAATACCAAATAAATCCCTAACCACTTGAGACACAATTCCCAAATTCTCCAAGAGACCCTACACAAAATAATTATTATTATCATATTCATAATAACAAAAGATATGGATACAAGATTTATAGAAAAAAAATTAATATTAATTTTATCTTTATTAATTTTCGGTTATTTCTCTTTATATATGTCTAGTCTTTATTTTATTTTTAATTTTAATTTTTATTGATTTTTTATTTTACATTATGTATTTTTAACAAGAGTTTTAGAATGAGTGTAGTGTTTCGTACTCTTTGTTTTTATTTGAATAAAAAAAAGAAAATAAAAAAAAATTATCTCAATTCCATTTTTATAATACATAACTATTTATTTGTAGCCACGGGTCTTTGATTGGATTCAAACAACTCCTGGAGTTTTTCATAATAAAATTATATTTATGTTCACTCAATATAAAAATTTAAATCACCTTTTGACTTCAATGAATTTATCTATTTACATTTTGTTATTTATAAAATTTTAATCCAAAACTTGACTCAAAAAGATTTATGCAGTCATGCATTATGAACTACTAAAAAATAGGGTAGTTGACTTCAACAGAAAGAGAGAGTAAAGGTGATGCATACAGATGAATTCACGTTGTTTGCGGGTTGGGAGATTTGAAAAGAACAACACAGTGTCTCTAAATTATTTACACCAAATGCTCCATCACATTATACATTTTTGAAGTTCCATTGTCTTCAATTTTCATACTGCACACTAAAATGTTTACATCAACCATCAACTTTGCTACACTTTCTTGTTTTCTCACCAGATGAAAAAGTGCTGTAGGGCACACTCACCACCAACACCTTTGTTTCTACATCATATTATTCACTCCAATATCTTCTTTTATACATGGTTATTGCCGACTAATTAATATTTTAATAATATAACAATAATGTACCTTTTCTTTTTTGTATAATTGCTTTAATTTTTTTATTTTTAAATGAAAGTTTAAGCAAAAAATTTTAAAAAAACTAAAAAAATGTTAAATGCATCTCCATGAGACAAGAAAAAAATATATTAAAATATGTAATTCAGAGACAAAAAGAGTAATTTTAATTTATAATATACAAGTGTATAGTTTTAAAAAGACAGTCACTACCAAAAATTATTATTAAAAAAAACTAATTTTAAGCACAAAAATTGTTCCTTCTCTCAGGTAAACGTTCAGGCTTGAGTTAAACACTCAGTTCAGGCTTCAATGTTTGAATTAAAATAGGGTTCTTAAAAGGACATGATACATTGAGAGTGTTTAAACACATTCTTAACAAACAAATTAATTAATATTTTAATTATTTTAATTTTAATTTTTGTATTGGCCGGGAGCGGAAAGCAATCAAAAGAGGAAAAAAAATTACATTTACATTCTACTAGAACACACTTAAATCATAACACTGACTTGAACGCCGGAGTGCAATTACAAATACCCCATCAATCGATCGAACACCAGCGTGATAGGAAGGAGACTTAAAGAAATATGAAGAACACCGACACATCAGCAATTATACACCTAGCAACATCTACTACCTGGACCTCTTTCCACATACAAGTTTTAATTTAAAATATATAAATGGTTTAAAATATATAAATGGTTGTGCAATGTTAACAAAAGTTCTTCCTTCTTAAAAACAATGAAGCAGATGAGTGAGGTATGGCTTAGGAAGAAAAGATGTAACGATTTGGAAGAATTGCTCTTAAATTAGAGAGACATATTATGTTATTATCAACAAAAAAAGCATTTACGTGAGTGGAATACCTTTCCTTTCCAAATGAACTGATAATTATCTTGTTTCATAAATCATGGAAGGGAACAGAGCTGCCAAACACAAGGGATATGCACTTCTGTTTCCTTTATAGATCAGAAAGAACGTGGACAACCACTTCCGTAGTTAAATTGTTTTCTCTTTTTCAACTAACTAAATCCATGAATTCCCATGGTTGCTTTCATTACATTAATATGCAACCCAACAAATTTTATCCTACACTCTCTAATCCTCTTCAATTGCATCCTAATCCTATCTATAATCCTTTGTGGATTGCTTTTGTTTCTGCATGAGGTCAAATCTTGTCACCTCACTGCTGTTACACTTCAAAATTTCATTAATCTTTCCAAATTCTATCCTAAACCATATTATTTGTCAAACTAATCCTCACTTTATGGACTAACAACTTTCTGCATTAAATAAATATAAACTACTTGCTTTGGACTTAAAGAATCTGCCAAAATCAGAAACTTCAAATAAAAGTATCAAAAACTTAAACTGAAAGGTAAAAGTGAGTGAAATGGAGGGAGGGTAGTATCAACCATGTTTCTTTTCATGTTCACAAAACTACCACAACTTATAGTATTTAATGATCCGAAGTTGTTGAGATTTGACATTGTTTGTTTTTTTATGATCAGCAGAAGCTCATTAGTAGAAAGCATAGAAAAAACTGCAAGAATAAAAGAAAATTTAAGACTATTCATGTGGTTATTCCAATTATCAAAATAGTCAAAGCATGCTAAATATAATAGGTTGTGGTGGTTATAAGTTCCTCTCTAAGTGTTGACTAGAAACAAGTCCTCCAACTATTAAAACTTTTAGACTCTACTACAAATACGCGTTTCAAGTTCATGAATGTGCTTTTACAGTACAAAATAATAGTTTCTAAATGTACTGGTTCATTGTTTCAGAACTTGGTATTCTGGATGAGAAGCTGTATAACTGTTTTTTTTCAATCAGACTGAATTTCACACCATACAAAAAATTATCAGAACAATTTAGACTAAAACTTTGTGACAAAATGAGTGATGTCAAAAAAAGAGATAGAAGAAATGCATGTGAAAAGTTGTTGCAAAAAGCTAATTGTAAGAATACTGTTACTTACTTTATTATACAGTAGCAAGAAAATATATATTGATGAATAAGTGTGGAGTACCAGTTGATAGCTCTCATTGATGTGTGTCATTATGAGGCCATATATCCTACCCCAATTCCCATCACATCCTCCTAAACATAAGTTCAGGACGTTTTTCTCTTTATCATATGCTTTGTCCAAGTGTTGTATGATAACATGTAAAAGCTTTTGATAAGGTGAACCATTCATGTCGAAACCTATCTATGCCATCTTTGTCACATTTCCAAAGGTCACCAAATAAATGTCACGAAAGTAAGCGTTAATGTGTCTTTCACCCTCCAAGTTTTCTTCTCCTTCCCAATTGACAAAGCATAACAAACATTTATTTACTTCAAAAAAAGGAAGTTCCTTCTCAAGAGGAAATCAAAGTAGAAAAGCACACCATAGATTGATGTATCATCATAAACCAGATAAACTCTAGTCCCTCGTGTACCCAACTCCTTATTAAACCAAGTTATCGCCGTTTTTGGCACTGTGTGGCCTCCAAATCCGTCTATATATTAACAATGTGCTCATACTCTTCATGAACACCACCAACTACCCATTTGATTTTGTGTCCCACCCTTCATCTTAGCAGAGCCACTCTGGTTACCACAATGTCCTTGCTACCTTCCTCTTTCTTCCACCTGGTTTCTCTCTTCTCTTTTCTTTTATTCTCAATTGTGATTCGTTATAGTACTGCTCAGGGTCCACCTCTCCCTGGCTACTACCCTAGTTCCAAAATTAGTCCTGTTACCTTTGGTGAGGGATTTAAAAACCTTTGGGGACCTCAGCATCAGAAACTAGACCAAGAGTCATTAACAATCTGGCTTGACACTTACACAGGTATGTAAAATGTCTCACATAAACCCAACCACATATGCTTATTTATTTTTCTTTATTAAAATTTGAAGTCCCGTTTATTCATTATCACTGGTTAGTTACTACCTCTTCACTGGCACTTTTTTGAAACACAGGGAGTGGATTCAAGTCACTTCACTCATACCGATCTGGATACTTTGGTGCTGCAGTTAAACTTCAACCTGGTTATACAGCAGGGGTCATAACATCTTTATACGTGAGGATTAATCTGTAGCTTGAACTAATGTTGAAAATTGAGTATATATACATTATGCTATGTATAGTTACTCGTCGCTTTTCTTTGTTGTTTCATTTGGGAATTGTAGCTTTCAAACAACCAAGACTACCCGGGAAACCATGATGAAATAGACATTGAATTCCTTGGTACCACCCAAGATAAGCCATATGTCTTGCAGACAAATGTATACATCAGAGGAAGTGGAGATGGGAATATTATAGGGAGAGAGATGAGGTTTCACCTTTGGTTCGACCCAACAGAAGATTTTCACAACTATGCTATTCTATGGGAACCCAGTGAGATCATGTAATATCTTCATGCACTACCATGATACTCATAAATTTTCCTATAAAATCTAACTTAAAGCCCTTGCTGTAATTTTTTAGTGAACATTTTTCTTATATAATAAGAATGAATCATCTAGCTAGCCAATTAGGCAAATAAGGTAGGTTAAAATATTTCACTGAAAAGGCCATTTCTATACAATAATGGAATGTGGTGGTCCCCTTTCAAATATACCAATTAACTTTTTTATCATGTTTCTCAAAGTGAGAAAAACTGTGCATTTTGTCAATCAATCATTCATAGCTTATTATGGGATGACAATGTATTTTTTCACGGGAGTAGGTTGATTATGATAAAATCTAGCAGAATCTGGATTCTGTGTTGCTTGCTAGTTTTAGTAATCTAATCATCTTACACTGGGAATAATATATGCAGATTTTTGGTTGATGATGTCCCAATAAGAAGGTATCCTAGGAAGAGTGATGCCACGTTCCCCACAAGAGAAATGCATGTGTACGGATCAATATGGGATGCATCTTCATGGGCCACAGAGGGTGGAAAATACAAAGCTGATTATAAATACCAACCCTTCATTGGTCAATACCAAAATTTCAAACTTGAAGGTTGCACCACAGAAGCCTCCACTTCATGCCAACCACCATCAGCCTCACCATCAGGCCATGGAAGCCTGAGTCCTCAGCAACTTGCTGCAATGCAATGGGTCCAAAACAACCACTTGGTGTATGACTATTGCCATGATCCTGGGAGAGACCACACCCTTACTCCAGAATGTTAAGGTTTAACATATATATTTGGATTAAAGTTAGGAAAATACTTTCTTAAACTTTAATGCACAACTGCAAAATTTCAATATACACAATGAACAAGGAATATCTTGTTGCTTTGAAAATAAAATTATTTTGAACTCTGCCAGCTTAAATCATGGTTTGGTTGAGGTTGGCATGTTCCAAAGTTACTTTTTTACTTTTCACATCCTACTACCAGAAGAGTTTGTTCATGGGGGTGGATTTTGTGATGGTCCGAATTGCATATGGTAAGTGTAATTGCAACAACACTGAGCATCCAAGCCCCTCCATAAAAGATTGTGATATTTTCGTTGTTTCTGTAATTATGTTATTTGTGCCCCCACAAAAGATTGTGATGTTTTTGTTGTTTCTGTAATGTGATGCACTGTTGTTTAGTCTTTTCCTGTTGAAATAAATCTATTTGGATGTTTTCCTAATTCGTATTTAGTTACCAGAAATGAGATAAAGGACCTTTGTCCCTCTGAAAGTAAACTGTTGAAAGGAAACTTCTTATGGACTTTTGTTGCAGAATCGGACAACCAAAACCATTATTCAATCTGTGACTCCATCAAAATAATAACTAATCTTATATTCTGTTGTGTCAGTAGAATGCCCGTGTCAAGGACTATTGCTTGAACCTGGAAAACATTTAAGAAATCAGAGAAGAGAAAAATAAATATAATTATGAAGAATAAGTTCATGATGATCCTCCCCTCTCAACTGATAAAATTTAATTGTCACGGATTTTTTTGAAAGTATTAAAAAATACTATTTTTACGTAATTATCATGTTACACCTGTAAAAATTTATTTGACAAAGACTTCTATGAAATCATGTGAACTATGTAAATTGCATCTCAGTCTCTTGCTTTGAATTTTCTAAATTTCATCTTGTGAGTGGTCAGAAACATTACTTTATCGTACTATTTCTTGTCCAGTTGTGGCATTGTCAAATGTCACATGAACGAAAATGGATTCAGGATTTCAAAGAGCATCTACGGTGAGAACAATGCAAATCACACTACAATTATTAACACTCATTTTCTATTTATATTCTGATTATTGTTATATAGTTGATTAATGTATGTGTGTGTGTGGAGACTTTAATTTTGATATAATGAGAGTGTAAAAACTACACTACCAAGCAAAAATGTCTATTTATCTAATTGTTTTAAGCGATGTGTAAACCAAATCTAAATAGAAATACTTTTAAACGAATTCTCCAATTATTATTTTTGCCTTAAAATACTATAATTATGTTGGAAAGTAAAAACAACGAAATACAGTTAATAGCAGCACTACGAAGGTTGAAATTAGTTGGGGAAATATAAAAGGTAGAGCAAAAATCTAAATACTAAAGAAAGATAAACAAATTTGTTAGGGCAAAAATTAAAATTTAATAGGGTGACTGAAACTCAGGTTACGAAAGAATAAATTTGAAAATCAAATTGAATTTTAATTTAATTCGAAACTAAAAATAAATGAACTAGCTGATCAATTTAAATTAATTTGTTGAAAATTACTTCGTAGCTTCTTTTTTTTGTCAAACCCAAACAGTAGTGCTTCGATTGGATTTTCCATCGCTCTCTTTCAAGACTATTTCTTTCTGCATCTCCATATCTTCTTCTGTCACTTCCATACACAATATTAAAATACATTTTTATCCTTTTTGTGTCACCTCTATAGAATAGTTTCCGGATAATATAATCCAGAAACTCATTTAAAAAAAGACTTCCGAATTACATAATTTGAAAGAAAAAGGGCTTCCGGATTATGTAATCCATAAGCTAATTACGAATTTGAAAAATGACTTTTGAATTACGTAATTCAGAATATTATAGAGAGACATTTTTGAAAAATCGAAAATTTATGGAAGTGAGATAAGAAGGTATGGAGATGCAGGGAGAAACCGTCCTCTTTCAAAGGATGAACCGGAAAGAGATATGTGGGCCTTGAGGCCCAAAATCCCAGCCTGGCTATGGTACTTGAGACCTAATACAAATGAAATTGGTTTCCAAGGGAGTCAATTGTCATATGCTATTGTCACACGAAAAACCATTTGAAGAATATGAATGTAAAAATAAATTATTCAAGATAAATATATTTCAACTTGATTTGGTTTGGTTTTAATTTTATATCAAATTTGAATCACTACAAAAAGAAAATTATTAGATAGAAATTAATTTTAGAGACCAAAATAATTAGTCATTATATTGACTAAATTATAACCAAAATAAGTAATCATTTTATTGACTAAATTAGAGATCATTTTATAAACTAAAAAATTATTAGTATCTAAAATAATTTTTATTATTGACAAAAAATTATAAAATAGTTTCAAAATTGATACCTGACTATTAGCTATCAAGGTTTTAACTATTAACTACTTATGTTCTAAATTAGTCTCTATTAGTCTTTTAGGGGCTAAATTATAATCTAAAATATTAGTAGCTAATTTAGATACCAATTTAGAAACCATTTTATAAATTTTATTAATAATAGAAACTACTTTAGATATAAAAAAAAAAATCCTCTCTAAATTAGTATCTAATTTAATTAATATAGTGACTAATTATTTGTTGTCTCTAAATTTAGTTATTATTTAATGATTTTCTTGTAATGAATCAAATAAAGTTTAACATTTTTTAAAAAAATTAACAAATATTTTAAAAAAATATCAAATAAAAAACAATCTAATTTTTGTTTTAATTAATATTATATTGTTTTAAATTTATTTATCGTAATCGTATAATTCAAAATTACCATACAAAATTATTAACATATTTTAAAAATTATAAATATGTATAATTATTGTATCATTAATTAGTCTGATCACTTTATAAAAAAAAATGTAACTTATATAAGAATCAGTTATAGGCCTACTAATCATCAATAGAGATATTTAATAAAATTAGTCGAATCTTAAACAAAAATCAAAGACTAATTGTTTTGAAATAATTTGAGGAAAATACAAACTTTGATTGAGTAAAAAGTCAAATTACCCTAAATTCACTATGAGCTATTTCAACTCTAAGACTTAGAAGAATGATATTTTGCAGCCTTACATCAAATAATGCAGGTACTTCATGAATTAAGAAGACAAAATATGGCAAGACAACAACGAGTAGAGTAGAAGAGGCTTATAGGCCTCAATAAGACTTATAAGTCGAGTTTATAAATGAGATGACTTATGAACCCAAATATGACTTATCAATCAAGTTTATGCATGAGGTGCCTTATAAGATTCAATATGGACAATTGGTTGAGTTTACACATGAGATGCCTTATAGGACCCAATATAATTTATCACTGAAGTTTTATACATAAGGTATCTTTATAGACCATAATATTAATATGGTTTATCAACTAAGTTTATGCATGAGGTGACTTATAGATCCTAATATAACTTATAAGTCGAGTTTATGTATAAGGTGGCTTATAGATCTCAATATGACTTATGAGTCGAGTTTATGCACGACAAGATTTATAGATTTCAATATGATTTATCAATATTTTCAATGTGTACGTCATTTAATAATGAATTTTTGTCTCCTATTTCTTGTTTAAAATAATCTAGTAATTTATAATTTGATGTTTACTCGCCCACAATTCAAGTATAATTAAACTATATTCCTTAAAAAAAACTTGAGCCCGAGGGTTATATAGTATTAATTAGTCTAATCTTTTATTAAAAATTATAACTTATCTAACAAATCAATTATAAGTCTACTAATAATTAAGAAGAAATTTAATAAAACTATTCAGAAATTTAGATAAAAAAAAATTAACTGAGTATCATCCTATTATATTTAAAAAAATCAGTTTAAAAAAAATATAAATTTTAGATTTTAAATAATATTAATTAAAATTTAGAGATATAAAAAATAAGTAACCAGGAGTTATAAGATACACATTTTACTATAAAAAAACACAAAAATTTGGATAGTGTCCTAATACAACCACAAATGTACTTTTGATTAGAATAATTACAATAAATTAAAGTGAATTAGTATTTAAAAGTTATATTTATTAGTCTTTGTTAGTTGCTAATGAATTTTAAACATAATATTATATTTAATTATAATAAACCATTTTGTTAGAATTTTTTTAATTCAAATAAAATTGCTGAATTAATAAAAGTAAATACAAAAAATTGATATAAAAATTTAGAATTCATTTTTAATTTTTCGGTTTTCAACCTATACTATCTGTCGCCATCAATAGTGACGTTTACAACCATTTCAATGATCCGTGCAGCTTATGGCAACACAACACAACATTAATGGCTTATCTCATCCAACGCCAATATACATCACTGAGGTGAAAAGGTAGAAACCATAGACGAACGTTATATGCAAAGTTGTAAAATTGAAGTGTCAGAATTTGCTTACAGAGTTTTTTGAAGGGTGTTTTAATGACTTAATTAATGCAATTCATAATTAATATTGGATTCTCTCTCCTTCAGCATTTGATTTTGACAGCCATAGCCATAGAAAGAGCATAGCATCCATATCCGTGACCACTGACACCTTCACAACTTCCCATAATTTTCAATAAAAACACTAAAAAGTTCTGACACACATCTCAACCACTCAACCATGTCGCTCTCCCACTTCCAAAAACTCTTCCTCACTTCGTCATTTCACTTCCATGCCAACTCATATATCAGAAACAGTAAAAAATAATAATAATAATTTTTTTAACCTAACCTACTCCTATAATCTATAATAATCTATATACACAAAATAATTTCACAAAAAAAAATGCCAGCTGTCATGAGCGTGGGAGAAAGACCACCATATCCAATCCAAAATCCACGCCAATACCCAACTATTACGTGTCACTCTCTAATTCGTTATTAACCATAGACCTTCGGTAAGACCTACCAAGCTTCTCACTCAAACTAACCATAACTTGCCACGTGGCATCGCCATGCTCCATCTCCTTGTTGAAAAGCAGGGCTTGCCTTGTCCGCGGGTCCCACAAGTTCCTCTGTATGTCACTCAGGTTCGTTGCCGCCACGCGCTCAAGGATCTTCCCTAACTTCGCCACGTCCCTCTCCGCCACCGTCAGCGATATCTCCGACCAACTTACGGTGGAGGAAAACGGTAATCGAATCCCATCCGCGATGATAACTGGCACACAACCCAACGCAACGGATTCCACTAACCTCGGACTCCACGGAGCCCACCCTAACGGACACAAACAGAACACCGACCGAGCAATTTCCAACTGGTAACCGCTGAACCTGTGCCGTTGCAGGTAAAACCTCCGGTCACCGTTGAACTTCCGCCAAATCTCCGTCCTCACTCGCCTTCACAGAAGAAAAAAAGAGGGAAAAAACGGTCAATTGTTTTCAACCAAAAGGCAACATTAGTTAATGATTTGACTACGTTACATTTAAGTTTAATTAATGCTGAGTGGGGCCACTGGTAATTACTTGCTGTAAAACCGTCCAGTGACATTCTTAGGATGCAGTTCCATTTTCCCACGGAAAAAAGCCCAAATATCTCTGGGTCCGTTAACCGGAAAATTGTCCAGCGTGCTCCGTACGCTTTCCGGCGAAACATACGGCGGTATGACCACATTCTCCACGTCTTGGCACGGATGTCTGTGAACAACGCCGAATGTCTGCAACACAATCGAGTTCTTCAAAATTTGGGGTATTCCATTAGCCATGGCCACATCCTCCTTCAAAGCACAAAAAGTTAATCAGAAAAACGAGAAAGGAGACTAATTTATCAGACATTATATTTAATCGATGTGGGACATTGACTTTTTACCAGGCTGTGGAAACACGCACCGAAGTCGTGGGAAGCGACGAAGACGTGGTCACGTCCGTTGCTGCGGTTCCAGAAAGGGTATTCCGCGGACACGAGATTGACGGCGGAGGAAATAAGAGCGCGCGCGTGCCCAATCGCGGGGAAGCCGTTCACGGCGCTGAAGTTGCAGGAAACGTAAACGGGGACGAAGAAAAAATCAGCTTCGTAAGGGTCAAACGTGCGAACCTCGCTCTTCAACAGTGCCCTGTGGATGGCAACTTCCGCCGCGAATAAATGGTTGCCACACCTCTTGTTCGCGAGCCAATCGGTGTTGTACTTTGGAGGAAGCTCGTACACGAACAACTTCAGATTCTTCAGCACCCCTACAACGAAAGGAGTAGAGAAATAAATTTCAAAAGCAAAGAACTATTGAGCTGAAAATGCTGAACAATGTGTTATGTTACGCTACCTAGAGAGTTGGTTGTGGTGTCGATAAAGGTACGAGGAACAACGTGGGAGGATGTGTCGGGAGAGGTTGGTGCGTTGTTGGGGTTGCTGGTGATGAGATAGGAAGTGAAGAAATAGAGGGAGAGAGAGAGCCAAAGAACCCATTTGTAATATGCATGAAAGAAACTGTTTTTCTCTTGTAGAGGCTTGTTCCCTGGTTTGTGCAGAAGCTTCATCCCAACATAGATAACCCTGCTTTTGGGGGGCTTCTTTTGCTCTGACATTTCTTTTAAAATTAAAACATTTACAGAAAGATAGCAGCAACCTAGCTTTGAAGAAGTGGAACTGAAGAAATGAAGAAAGGTTTTAGCACCAAAATATGAACAAGTGGGGATATATTTATTAATCTTAACGAATCCTTTGAAACTAAAATGGTTGCAGCTTTGGAATTCCGAAATCCAATTCTTCTTCCCTAAAAAGTGAAGGTGAATTTAACTGAGATGGGTTTGATTCAGAGATCACATGGCGATGATGGATGAGCATGTAGCTCGGCGGGGGCATCGGTCACTGTGCTGCTTTTGGTCCTCTCAGTATTTGTCGTCTTAAATGATTGGTCCAATGTGGTTTCGGTTTTTCCTTTGCTGCCATGTTATTACTCATATTTTATTCATCGTATCTTCATTATTATATAACTATAACCTAAGAATTGCATCATGGTTTTAATAAGCCCAACATCATATGAACCTCTCACGAGATGCTACCACAGTAACGTGGCGAAGTGAAATGGTTGGAAACCGTAGAAACTTTATGTCTGTTTAAGAAATTATTGATAAAAATGTTGGAGATTCAGTACACACATTAATAATATATTATTAAAAGAATAGAGCTAATTAAAAAATGACAAGGAGCGTTGAAAGAGGAGTTTGAGCTGGAAAAAGTTGCAGAATTTGTTTATGCATTGAACTTAGAACAGTGGTGTCACCAGATATGGAGGCAAACACAAAGATTGGAAAGAAACATGAATTCATAGGGAGTGCTGCACCTAGCTAACATTTAAAAGAAAAAAACAAAGTATAATGAGTTCAATTATTTTCAAAAATTAATCTCCTAAAACAAATTTATATAATTAGATTCCTAAAAAGTTTAATGATAATATTTCTCTTCTCAATAATTTTATTTTGATCATTCTATTTTTTTAAATATATCTAAATAAAATTGATTAATAATGGTTAGTAGATAATAAGTATCTGTCAGTTGAATATACTTGTTTACCAATAAATAGATAATTAAAAATATATGTATTCATTACACATTAATATTCGCAAAAGATATACATTTAATATCCATTATAAGTTTTATTCACATATATCCGCAAATACAAAACTTTTTACCATGTTTAATAATTATTTTGTACACCCTTTCTAACATTATAATATACATTGGGCTAAAAGAATTAAATAATATCAACAGGTTTCTTTCTTTAAAAAAACTTGCATATCTAGTTTTTAAAATAGTTTCCGCTAAAGCCAGTTTTTTTAATTAGTTTTAATTATAACAAAAAAAAATCATTTTCTTAATATTCATTTTTAAAAAGAGTTCTGACTCAATTTTGAATTATGCGAACAAATTCCAAGTTTAAAAACCGGTTTAGAGATATAATCTGATCTTAAAATCCATTTTGAACTAAATATATTTTGTCCATATAAACCTATTCCAAAATTGATTTAGTTTTATAAGATTTGAACCCACGGAAAGAATTAAAAATAATTTAAATTTGAAATTAAATTCATATATTTGTATTTTACACATAACAAAACTAGACGTACCCCAATGTATAGTTCATGTTGACTGCAATTGCAAACTCCTTAAAATATTAAAAATACTATTTATTCTACTGTTATTTATCATTTTTAAATAGATAATTCGAAAAAATTTAAATTATAAAATTAAAAATATATTGGATTCTGTAATCTAGAACGAGCTTCTTTAAACAAAATACATTTTAAATTATTGATTCTGAAAAGTATTTTGGATAACAAAATCAAAAATGTATTTTTGAATCTGAGAATACCTTTCATATATTTTTTAAATAAAAAAAAAAAATACTCCAGATTCCACAATTTGGTAGGTATAAATAGAAAATATACATTTTTTATTGTAAAATCCAAAATAGATTTTTAAAAAAATAAAATGATCTTTTCACCTCATCTTTAGGGTGTTGGAATAAGCTATGGAGTTGCAGGAAGAAACAGCCCAATATCTCACCTCTTGTGGCCCACATTATAAGAAGTATTGCTCAAAATAGGTATTTTCACAGATGCTGATGTGATGTCCATTTCCATAGTTCACCATCATGACGCAGGTGCAAATAGTAATTTTCCCGTTAAACGTGGGATAATCTTACTAGAAGAATCAATTTTGGCAGATTCTTCCTACACCAGATCATTTTGGACTGTACCAATATATGCAAATAAAAAGACTAAAATATCCTTAATGAAATGAAAATTAGGGTTTAGGTAAAATGTGCACCCAACTCACATCCAACCTACACCTAACCCAGCAGCATTATATCCTTTTTTCTGTGATCATGGTGAGAAAGCAGCGCGCAGAGAAGACTGTGAGGCAGCGCACGGAGAAGGAGACGAAGCCACTAAAGAAGGATTGTTGCCACACAGTGATCACAGAAAAAAAAAAGGGTGCAATGCTGCTGGGTTGGGTGTGGGTTGGATGTGAGTTGGGTGCACATTTTACTAAACCTTAATTTTCATTTCATTAAAGGTATTTTTGTCTTTTTCTTTATGTATATTGGGTGCAGTCCAAAATGATCTGCTCTAGAGAGAATCTGCCATCAATTTTATTACACTGTTTGGGTTTTCAATATTTTTTACGAAAATACTTTTTAAGTAAACTAGTTTCTAGGTTATATTCCGAAAGACATGTTTTGTAATGAAATTGTTTTACAATATAGAAATTAGTTTCTATAAATGTAATACAACATAACTATAATAAAGAAATAAGTTTCTTCAATGTTAAAGTGAGTGGTAAAAGGGGTCTTTTGGGAATGTAAAGAAAAATGAAATATTAGAGGGTGTGAAGAGCCAAAAAAAAAGCTATTATATACTGGGTTGTGATTTAAAAGTCAGCGCAACAGAAGCACTGGACTCTATGGGATTTCTTTTTGTACCACAGTCATTTCTTCCTGCACTTTCATTGGATGTGTGAAAGATTAAAATGTCCTTATTCTTTGTCATCTTCTTTTACATTGTCGTCATTGGTTCTTCCACCACTGTCCTTCCAACTTATTATGATCCCACATTTTTTATCTTTCATGTTTTCTTTACTGAGAAGTGTTCAATATATCACATAATGTAAAAAAATACTTTTAAGTTATGTAAAATAGAAGTTAAAAATACCTTTTGAATTAAATAATTTAGAAAAAAAATTATAAAAAAATACTTACATATTATGTAATTTAAAAGACGATTTTGACTTATAAATTGGACAATGAAAAAGTTTTCAAATGGCAAAATCTAAAACAAAAAACTTTAAAGCAAAAGGGTAAAATAGAGATTTCATTTATGGGGTGTAGAAGGGAAATATGCGTGTAAGAAGAAATTTCCTGGACACCATTATATGAATAAAAAAGAGACCCAAAGATATAAGTTAGTTAAAAAAACAGAAAAAAAATTCGAGTTGAGCTTTTCAATGTTTAAATCTGGAACTCAATTTTATTATTGAACTTGGCTTTTCAAAATGCTTTCGTGATTGATACTTAAAATTTTCAAGTTCTTGATTATACATTATTGAACTCAAATTTGCTTTTGTTGATCAAACTTGCTCACAAAATTACACGATATTTTAAGACAATTCATGAAAAATGGAATGCAACCATTTCAATAGTATTGTTATGGAAACACTCGGCTCACTCGACTCAACCTGGAAACAAGCCAACTCGGCTAGACATCGGCTTGGGCTAACTCAACTTGGGTCCGGACTGACTCGGCTAGACCTAGGTCTAGGTCGACTTGGCTTTACATGGGTTCGATGTCGAATCAACCTTGGTTCAGATCGACTCAACTCAATATGGATATAAACTGACTAGACTTGACATCAACCCGAGCTAACTCATGTTGACATCGGCTCAACCTCAGCACGGGCTGACTTGACTAGACATCGGCTCGGGCCGACTTAGCCTGACATCAGCCCGGGTTGACTCAACTCGACCTCAGTCCGAGTCGCCTAAGCTTAACCTCTGTCTGATCTGCCTATACTTGACATACATCTGGACAACCTCGGCTCGACATTGATCTGGACTGACTTTACTCGACATCGGTCCGGGCCGATTCCACTCAAAATCGACCCAGGTCGCCTCGGCTCGACATCGGTCCGAGCCGACTCCGCTCGACATCGGTCCGAGCCGACTCCGCTCGACATCGGTCCGAGATGACTCTACTAAACATTGATCCGGGTTGACTTTGCTTGACATCGGTCCGGGCCGACTCTGCTAGATATCAGTCCCGGCCGACTCCGCTCGACATCGGTCTGGGCCGTCTATGATCGACATTGGTCATGGTTGACTATGGTCGAAATCGGCTCGTGCCAACACCGCTCGACATCAGCCCAAGTCGACGTTGCTCGACATCAGTCCGGCTCGAGTCTGCTCAACATCGACCTAGGTTGACTCTGCTTGTCATTAGCCCAAGCTGACTCTACTTGACATTGTCCTGGGTCGTCTAGGCTAGACATCAGTCTGCGTCGCCTCGTCTTGCCATCGGTCCGGGCCGACTCCGTTTGACATCAGCCCGGGCCTCCTCGGCTCGACATCGCTTCCAACCAACTTTGCTCGACATTGACCCCGACCAACATTGCTCGACATCGGCCCTGACCAACTACGCTCGACATCGTCTCAGGCCGACTCTGCTCGACACCGGCCCGGGTCGACGCTGCTCACCTTCGACCTTGGTTGGTGTTGCCTGACATTGGTCCAAATTGAGTTCTCTCGATATTGTCCAAAATCGACCTAGGTCGAGTCGGCTTGACATGGGCCTAGTTTGACCCGTGACGACTCGACTCGACATCAGACTAGATCGACGTGGCTCGACATTAACCCGGACTGACGCGGCTTAGCCTCATTTAGGGTCAATTGGGCTCGACATGGACCTGGACCGACTCTGCTCTATATCGGCGCGAGCCGACTCAGATCGACATGGGCCTGGGTCAACCGGGGTCGACTTGGCTTGATACCGGCCTAGTCCGTTTGGGATTGGCATCGTCCTAGGCCAACTCGGCTCGACATCGGCACGGGGTGACACGTCTTGACATCTGGTTAGGCTGATTCAACTTGATATTGGCTCGGGCTGACGCGACTCGACATCATCCCTGGTCAATTCCGCTCGATATGGGCTTGGACTGACTCGGCTCGATAGCAGCCCGTTGCTGATTCGACTCAACATCGGCCCAGGCCGATTTGCCTTGACATGGATCCGATCAACTCGGGTTGACTCAGCTCGATATCGACCCTGGCCAACTAGGCTCGACATTGTTTCGGGCCGATTTGGCTCGAAATCAGTCTGGGTCGACTCAGCTCAACCCGACTTAACATCGGTTTGGGTCGACTCGGCTCGAAATCGACCCGGTCTTATCCTAGGTGGATTCGACTCGACCTGGGCCTGGACCGACTCAGCTGGACATCGGCTCAGGCCGATTCGACTCGACATCTGCTCGAGTCGACATCGACTTAGGCTAACCTTACTCGGCATCATCCTATACCGAGTTGGGCTTGGGACGACTCGATTTGACATGGTTCGAGCCGACTTAACTCAACATGAACCCGGATTGACTTGATTTGACGTGGGATTGGACCTAGACAAAATCCAACCCAAAATTCAATTTGAATCATTCAAAAATATATTCAATTTATATCAAATCCATCCAATTAAATCGCTTAGACTTAAAATTAAAATTATAGATTTGAATTAAGATAAATACTCTTAAATAGATTAAAATAATACGAATTTGAATAATTATCTATTCAATTTTTTAATTTGAATTTGTATATCCTTAATTATTTTCAATCCTTTTTATATTCAACTCAAAAAGATAAAATAATATCTTAAAAAAAGTAGGTCCAAAAATCCCTCAATCTTTAATAACAACTTCCCGCCCCCATATAACGAATCCTTTATCTTTAAAAGTTAATAAATTTGAGTGAACAAACATTAATGATTTTACATTAAATATTTAAGTTGTCTATTCATACAAGTACCATTTACAAACAAAAGTCAACTTTTTGAGGAAAAAAAAACTCAATTAAAACCAAACTCTATCTAAGAAGTTGACATTGCTGGAGATGTAGGAAGAAGCAAGATAAAATGTTGTGTGACCTATGACTATCCACATATAAAATTGAATGAAAATTTTTGATGGATGATTAGATGGAAGAGAATAATGAAAGAAAAAAAAAAAAACTCTCTAGGCTGTTATCTATTTTTTTATTGTCATTAAATATCATATAAAGTAGTATTTATTTTTAGTCTCTAAAACATAATTTGCTCATTTTTTTCATGGCACTTATTATGTTATATGTAATATTGGTAATGATAGAATATGAAATATGAATTGAAGAGAATGCGAAAGTAAAGGGTAGGACCATGGCTCTTGTACGTATTGTAGCTATTTATTCTCTTTTACTGCTTTCACAAACACTGCAAGAAAAGAGAAGGTTGAAGACAAAAGGTTAGTTCTCTCTCCATGTCAAACTCATCAACGTATTCACTTGTTTCATTCAAAATGGGTCACACAAATCCAATCAATTGACTAAAACAAACAATTGCTACCTCTTTTTTTTCAACTCTTCATCCAATTTTTTTAATTTATCATGGTCTAACCCATTTAATTAGCATGACTCATTTTACATTAATTTTGTTAAAATGGAATGGATTTTTTTTTACAATTTTACTACAAAGTGTTTTAAATTTTATTATGTCAAGATTTGATTCAATGAAATATATCTTCAAAGTTTATTAAATCGTGTAGAGGCATTAGACCGTATTAAAAAAAATAGATCATCTAATAGTTTAAATTTGTTTATCTAAATCAAAACTTTTGAGTAAATCGTCTACTACATTTTTCGCTCTTACACTAATCATTTTGTACGTGATTTATCAATTATTTGACACATCTTTTATTAGAAGTTAAACAATTTTATGTGTATAAATATAATTTTATAATGAACAATTATTTATCGTTACTTAAATCAATTGAGTTTCACCTAAATCATATAAATTAAATTGTTCTATGTGATTCTTTGTTTAATCTTCTCTATTTTGTTATTTTCTCTATTATTGCATATTCTCTGTTATCATCTAATATTTTGTAAGTATCTTTACTAAACTATCATATAAGAAAAACATATAAGAAAAACATGAAATAGAAACTAATTTTAGAAACAAAAAATAATTAGTTGTTATAATGACTAAATTAAAGACCATTTTAGAGACTAAATTTTTTTT
>Ga0123342_1004241_pt1 | contig 22109 bp, 12 predicted proteins | sample Turbeawhitnodule_FD_89960 | JGI IMG/M metagenome (GOLD analysis project Ga0123342, IMG submission 89960) | Root nodule microbial communities of legume samples collected from Mexico - Turtle bean Mexico white nodule | ecosystem: Host-associated > Plants > Roots > Nodule | place: Mexico: Nepantla... | reverse complement strand
TATTAGTAATTCGAAAATCCAGTGAGATAAAGGAAAAAGAAAAAGAGTCTAAAACTCTTCCCTAAGATAACAATACTCTTCTAACTCATTTCCACTAACTAACTCATTCTCTCTACTAGTGTGGCTCATTCTCTTTCTCCTTGGATACACTTGTTGGGTCTTTCATTTTTCCCAAGTATTTAAATGCATAAGCATCTCGTTGATGCCTAGGAGTCCTATAAATGCTTTCCCTGACATAGCAACTTCGTCCTCAAGGCTAATATCAGGAAACTGAGTATGCAACAGAGCTTCATCCTCCCATGTAGATCATAGGAACAAGGTTCTTTCCCTTCCATCTAACAAATCATTGCCTAACCAATTTATTATTAGTAACATGTAGAAAAAGGAATATCAGAGGCTATATTATTAGTAATTCAAAAGCTCAGTGAGTTTGGGTGACTCTACAAACAAGAAAAAAGAAACAGAGCTTGAGACTTCTTTAAGAGAAAAAAATACTCTTCTAAAAGATTTCTAACAATAATTAAGTCTAATTCTCCCTACTCTTCTCTCTTCCCAAATATCGAACTTCTCACTACATGTCCATCATGCCACCTCACTCATTTACTAACTAAATCTTATTCTCTCAACTTGGAGACTACTCTTTTTCCCTTAATGAAAACTTGCCCTGTTATGAGCCTGTCAGTTTTTTTAGAGTATATGCATATACTACCTCGATGGAAGCTGCAGCGCAAATACTGATCATAGTGACGGGACCCGTATATGCTTCTGAGATTAGAGAAGCAAAAATGAACAGGAGTGACGATAGACCATCTTGTAGATTTGTTAAAATAGCACTTAGTGGTAGATCCTCCACCACCTTTGACTCTGCGTAGTAATCCATCATAGTAGAGAACACCGAGAATTCCACAATGATGTAGCTTGCAGCCAAAGCTGAAAAAAGTTAAGGGTGAAAGAGTTAAGTTAAAATTTAGTTCCCATAAACAAAGCAATTAGTTGCATACTTTAATGATTACCGCCCATGAAGAGTAGGGTCTTAGAGTTGACGAATAGATGACGGAGTTGACTTAAAAAATTCTTCATTAGAGCAAATGAGAATTTTATTTCTGAACCGTCTTCTTGCAGCGCCATGGAGATGAACGTCAAATAGAAGAATGAGTGATAATAGCTATGAAACTAGTTACACAACAGAGGTAACACAATAAATAAACTTTTGAGACAAGTCTGATTTGTTCACCACTTGATATTTTATCGTAGTTCCTTCCTGGTGGAAGCTGAGAAAGACAGAGGAAATTTTCATGTTTTTCTCATGAGAATAATGTGTGGATCATAATTGTGAGATGTGAGTAATAAATTCGAGAAACATGTTTCGACAACTCATACCTAAAGTAATAAATTCTACACACGTTTACGAAAAAGAAAAGTATTGTTAGGAGAAAATTCATCATTTGGATACCCGAAGGGTATATAGAGGGCAATAACGAAGCTGCCTTTTAGTTGACTAAATTTTTCGTTGTTACAGTAGTCGGCAAGGAGAGAAGGGAAACATAGGCAACATGGTTACAAAAGTCATGAGATGATTTCCCACCATCATCTAAAGAATTTAGTATATTATGATATATTTAAAAATTATCGAAAGTAACCTTTTAGTTCGGTAATATAATGATAACACCAAAAATAAGTTTATTAATAGTAGGTTCCAGTTTCAAAAAAGTTCACTATTTTTCATAATTTTGGAATATAATTTTGTTTTTCAAATTCTACCATTTGGAAGGTATTTTTTGGATTTGAAAATGCATTTTAGAGTTTAAAAGGTATTTTCGAACTCAAAAAATAAATTTGGAACTATAATACAATTTTATTTCTTCAAATCTAGAATTTAGAAGGTATTTTTGAATCCAGAAAATATTTTTTGAACTCTAGAATTAATAATAATTCCAAATTTTAAAGTTTAGAAATATAGAATTCAAAAGTTAGAAAAAAAAAAGGGTATCATGAAAAAGGTGAAAAAAAAGTATTTTGATCGGTGCAAAACTTTAATTTCACATTTTTTTTATGGACGTGCAGGGAGAAAGTATGGAGGTACAAAAAGAAATTGACCTACTCTACTAGACATCAGGACTTCGGTCCAAGTATTTGGTTTTGGTTAGCTCGACTTTGGGCCCAAAAGCGGGTCATGGACTCGATCCAATTTTAATGGTAAGTTCAGTAAAAGAACATAAAATATTAAGTTTGGTTATATATTATTATAATTCATAAGTTAGTTGAATATATAAAGCCGTTAGTTAAATATATATGGGAATATAAAGTTGTTTGTTCAATATATATTAATGAATATATAAGTTGTTAACTAAGTAGCAAGCACCTGTGAATAAAGGTGCACAAAAGATTATTTTTTGTTGTTAGCACTGTGAGTAAAGGTATCTGTAGGGAGAGTATTTTCTTGTTATATATGCTTTCGGTTGAGATTATACTTTCAATTGAGATTATATTCTCATAAGTGAAAAGTGTTAAAGGGATATCTATAAAAGGGGCTTGAGACCCTCTAAAAAAGTACGCTGCTTATAAATACTTGAGATTGAAATTGTTTGTTATTTTGTATGTTCTCACAGACAGACTTGATCGTCGGAGTGTGATCAACAGGTAGAGTCTTCTCTATCTCAACGAAGTGTTGTTCCAGTGCATCAAGAGAAGACAGGCTAGAAGCGAAACTCTTCATTCAGTCCAACCAAAGGTCAATCGGCGAGAAAACTCACTATTATTATAATATTTTTCACATTTTAAAAATATTCTTTAAATGTTAAAAGTCAATAATCATGCTTGTGTGAAGTTTTGAGTATGTATACAATGTGAATATTATATATTAATATTATTTTAGTTTGACTACGTTAGTTAGTAGTCACATTCCACAAAATAAAATTCTTGTTACGGAAACAGCATGTTTAATTAAGTCACTTCCATTTCCCCACATATTTTGTGACACGTGTAAAAAAAATAGAAGATGATTTGATAAAGATAAATTGAGTGCTTGTGCAGAGAAAGAAAGAAAGGAAAGAAGAGAATGAAAAAAAAAACGAAAAATTTCAATGCATAGGAAGAAATATACTGATATACAACATAATTACGTAGATAACTTAAATAATTACATTTTTAATATTTTTTTATAAAAAGCTTTCATGTTAGGTATCATTATACTACTTGACATTTCAGCTAGACTGACACTTCAAGTAACAACAATCATTTGCCATCACATGAAAAAATATTATTAAAAAAATACAAAAATATGGGAGATTAGACCAAAACTCATATGTTAACAAAAACGATACATAGGTAGACTATACTTATTAATAAAAAAATTTAAGAACAGATGGAAGCCTATTATACCAATGAAATGATTCTCTATGAATAAATTTTAAATTGGCCAACTTATCAACACACGCATTCCCTTCACGAAAAACATGAGTAACCCTAAACCTGATTTTTTCATAGTAATTAAGACAAGTATTTCATCGATTACGAAGCATCCAAGGAACATTTGTCCTAATAGTAAACGCACCACAAACCAAGGCAGAGTCACATTCCAACCAGACATTAATAAGTCCCAACTTTTGAGCTTCCTCCAAAGCATATATAACTTTATAAAATTGAGCAACCAAAGCAGTCTGAACGTCAAGAAACGCAGAGAAAGCTCCAATAAACTCCCCCATACTCCCACGGAAAATACCTCCACAAGCGGCAAAACCTAACCCCTAGCAGCCCCATCAGTGTTAATTTTAACCCAGCCTGGTGAAGGAAACTCTCATCTAACAGGAAGAGGACGAATAACTTTATCAGTACGAGTATTAATACCGAAAAACTTAATCACACTAAAATCCATCGTATCATTCTTTATTGAAGCTTTAGAGGACTTTCCCACTAGACAAGTTAAATCTTTAATACCTGAAATAGCCCTAGAAACCTCAATCTTATCTTGAAAACGAGCATAATTCCTCATATGTCATAGCATCCAAATAGAAAAAGTTATCATAGCAAGCTTAATTAATTTAACCAAAGGACTACCATCACTCTTAATAAAAGAAAGAAGATCATTCTTATTAGAGAAATGAGAAGTAGGAAAAATATGTCGAACCCAACTCCAAATATACAAAGCATTAGGGCATTCAAAAAATAAATGATGAATAGATTCCTCATGTTTTTCACAAAGCGTACACATATAACAAATATGGAGACCTTTATTTTGAATATGCTGATCTATAGGAAGCCGCCCATGAAAAACTTTTCAAAGGACAAGAATTTTGGAAGGTGGGTGATAGTTGTCGTTTTGCTGTCAAATTAATATGATTCTAGCGTAGACTAGTCCAACACTAGAGATATGATAGTATAATTGTGGTCAGATGACCCCAAGTCGTCTCCCAACGAATCCAATAGTAAAATCAGTAGATCAGTGTTTAGAATCTATCTGCAAGCAATAAAAGTTAACAATAACAATAACAAAAAAGGGGTTTAGATAGTTGTGTAGAAAAATATAAAAAAGATTAAAATAACAAATAAAAAGCAGTTGATCCCAAGTTCTTCCACCATTGAATTCTTCACAGGTTCTCTAAAGATTAATCTTTTCTCAATCCTCCAATAGAGCAAAATCATCCTCCAGTCCTTCTGGTTTATCAGAAGCAAGGTGACCCAAGGGTGACCCTACATTAGCCTCGCCAGGAACAACAAAGTTTGAATTATCTATGGGGCCTTCCACGAGCTTCGGTTACAGATCTTTCTTTTGATATTCTTGACGTTGTTTAGGAGCCACAGTCCTCCCCTTATCCCGTTCATCACAAACTATCTTCCGGGAAGGTTTTGTTGAGGCCCAGGAACACGACCCAGATCATGTATGACCCGAAACTGAGCAAGCTCATGCCCTATCAACTTACAATGAGAGAAAAAAGGAGGTACCCATTAATATTCTACACCAACTACAAAAGTGCAGTCTGAACGTTCAACCAAGAGTTGATCGGGAAGATGGAACAACATATCAATATCCACCAACACTCTAGCAAACATACCCCTATTCTTTCTCATAGTATTCTCATTCAAATACAAAGGAGTACAAAGACCTTTGATGCTGGAAAAAATCGCCCTTGATCTCTAATACTCCAAAGGCAACCTATATAGTCAAACTCAGGCCCGAGTTTTGGTACTCTTCATAGTAGCTGGAACAAAGTCTTTTGTCTAGGCAAACAGTCTCAAGAAACCTGAAGATAACTTCAAGGAACCCATCCCGAGGGCCCATCGCATGTCTTCTAAGGAAGCGAACTCAAATTCAAGAAACCCTTTCCGAGAGGAATTGCTTTCTAAGGTCCAAGAGCCTTCCACATCGGCTGCAATTTTAGTTAAATTCATATGTGTAAGGGGTTTATCCCGCTTAGAAAGAATAACTCGACCATGAAGATGGGTCTTGCAATCCTCAAGTTCAGCCAAGTAATCTGCCTCATCTATCTGGACCACAATCATGTCTCCCTTAATACAAGGAGTGGGTAATTCGGACAAAGGAATATCACATGTAGTTCTCAAAGCCTGATCAAAAGTTTTCCTTTGGCCAGGCTTATCATATACCGTCTTCGCAGGAGATATTTCACAATCCTTCAAACAAGTCCATGGGATAAGGAAACCCTTAGAACTCTCCGCCATTCCAAAAGTCACTACTCACAACACCACCCCTGCACAACTGTACCACCACAACACCAAATCTTGAGTTGACCACAAGTTTTGACTTTACCACAAATTTTGATAAAAATCTTGACTTTACCACAAATTTTGATAAAAATCTTGACTTTACCACAAATTAGAAGTGGCTATATGAAAAATGTGGAAACTTTTTGTGTGCAATAGAAGTTCCAAGAAGAAACACCTTTATAAAGAAAAAGATTTAAGGAAAGAATACACCTTATACGCAGACGTAGAGAGTCGTCGCGCTACCACCAGCGTCTTGGCAGACTATCGCGCTGTCGCCGACTAGCATCCACGTCACCTGCGCCACCACCGTCCACCACCAAGTTGAAGAATGAACCGTCACCCACACAAACCCTAACCGCACCAAATCCCTTCGGAAGAGAGAAAACAGAGCAAAAATCTTATCTCCCCTTTTCCTCATTTTTAAAATTTTATTTTAAATACATGTTTTTTTATATTTCAATCAAGGACTATGTGACACTCATATTCATTATGATTATAAAACACTACAATTAATTGTAGGTGTTTCTTATATTATTTTATTATTTTAATAATAAATAATGTTCATATTAACAAATAAAATTATTAGTAATAAATAAAAAAACATATTTTTCACTTAGTTTATTTTAATCAAATAATCTCTTTTCTTTTATTTATTTCTTATTTCTTCTTCCTATTATACCATAAGTAACTAGTAATATGCTAGAGAACCATTGAACAGCCTTCTGAACCCAAGCCAAGTGACCTTTTTAAGATAACAAATATTGCAAACAGTTACTCTTATTTCGAAGAAAGTCTTAACCTAAGGGGAAAAAATGTAAAAGAAAGATACGAAAGCATAGTGTTTAATTTAAATTTAATTAGGCTGTGCATTTCATAGCAAAGGAATGATAACATTTGACACACTATTTTTAATGAACTAATCTTACAAGAAGGGAGAGACAAAATACTATATAACAAAGAAAAAGGACAAAAATAATGCAAAACCCAGCCAGCACACACATCATACGAAGGGGAAGTATATGTTCACCATTTTCCCCATGTATAATACAAAGTATTAAAGGAATTGTGATTGTTGCTGAACTCTACTATGTTGAGGTGAATGAGTCAGCTTTAATTGGGTCTAATTATGGGCATGAGGGGGTGCTGCTGCCACAACATGTGGTGCTGGTCGAGGGCACTGGTAGCACTTAGCAAAAAGCCCAAATGAGTTAATTTGCCTTATGAAGTTTGTAATGCTGGCCCATCCTCCAAGCCCAAATCCAACAACAAAAACCCACACAACAATGAATGCATTCAACACATACATTGCAGTCCAACTTGGCATGAAGAAAGGAGGCTTCTCTGCAGCATTCTGCAAAATTAGGGTAAAAGTACTTAGATACTTGTTAGGGTGCCCCCACCCTACTATTCTTGTAACCCTCACAAAAATCCCAAAAAGGGGCCAACAATAATGCAAATGAAGAGATTTAACAAGATTTTCAAATATAGTACGAAGATAAACTAAGATATCTTAGGGAGGCCCCCCCAAATACCATGTCCAAACCCATGGGGATTTTTGTCACTTCCATCATTTTCATAACCATCATTTTGAACCCTCTTACAAATCCTCATTTTAAGTAAATACCTTATCTTATAATATAAATATTTCGATCTCAAAATAACATGACTAAGGTCAATCATAGCATTTGAGATATTATATGCTCTAAAGTTCAGAGTTTCGTTACGATTTTGTCTTTAAAAATATCTTGAATGACTAATCAAGATAGATGTATATAAACGGTCATTGATTTCAAGTTCTAAACTATACACTACAAGAAAATCATGAAATAAAAATCAAATTTAGATAAAAAAATAATTAGTTAATATAGTGATTAAATTAGAGACCACTTTAGGGACTAAATAAATTTTTAGTTTTTAAATTATGGTTTCTAAATTGATATCTAATTAGCAACCAAAAGGTTTTTGCTATCAAATTTAGAATCTAGATAATTGGTAGTTAAAACCTTGGTAGGTAATTAGATACCAATTTAAAAACTATTTAACAATAATAGAAACTAATTTAGAAATCAATTCTTTGTTTAGTTTCTAAAATGGGCTCTAATTTAGTTACTATTGCAACTAATTACTTTTTGGTCTCTAAAAATTGGTTTCTATTTCATGATTTTCTTGTAGTGATATGAATGATTAAGAGAAAAAGATGTATATAAATTATCATTAATCTAAACTTGGAAACTATGTGAAACTATTAAACGTGTATAAAAAATGTTAATGACTAATCTTGGCATCAATAATTTAGGTAACTTGTTCTTACTTCAATTTTACAAAAAAAAATACTGAATTTCTTATGATTTTATCTTCCTGTAATTCTAGTTATAAGGGATGGAGATGAGTGAATTGGTGAGGAAGGTGTAGGACAGTACATAATGAAGGTGTAGTGAACAACTGTACGAAAATGACCCACCACCAGCTCCAATACTTCTCGTATAATTTCCAAATCCAAGCCTTAAATGCGTTTGTACATTTGTTGCTACGTTCCACTCTCCCACCCAACTCTCTCTTAGTACATGTTTTAATCTTTTACTTTTTATAAGAATAACAATGTTACTACTGGTACATTAATGAGTATCTGAGATGGTTGTGAAAGGGAAAGAGAGTGAAGAAGAAGATTTACCTGTCTGGCAGAGGGTTTTCTGTAAGTGAGCATATGGGCTAAGGAAGGGATGATGTAGACAGTGAAACTAACTAGAAGAGATCCAACAGCAGAATTAATGGGACCAAAGAAAGGGAAGATTATAGCCAAAAACCAAATAGGTATCACCACCGGCAACCGTGCAAGTGCCCTCAAACATATGCTTTTTGTGTCGTGCATCCCAATCACCTTCTCCCACACAAAATACAATGGAGTGCATGCAAACCCAAATGTTATGAACTGCATCATTCAGCATTACCTCAGTCATAAACTTACTATAACAATTTACCATCATCATTCAATATATATCAAACTTTCTAAAAAAAAATTAATATCTGTAGTAGATCTTGGATTTTTCAATATAGCTCTCTCTAAATGAAAACATCAACCATGAATCAAATTGTAATTAATACGGTATCTCCAACAAAATTGATGAGAAAATTTGATATTATAACATGTTGTTGGTGTAATCAATGTAGCATTGTTCTTAAAGTCAGTAGCTTATGTTTTTGTATTTGCTTGGTCCAGAGTTTTTACTCCAAGTTCTTCTGTGGATGGTGTTGTAATTGTGCAGTCATAGTTTTGAAGGAAGTTATAAATATTTTTTTTATAAGGATTTAGTATCCCTTAAATACCTTTATTTAATTTTTTTAAATAAAAAAAAAACTAATTAAGTTTGCATTGATCTACATCTTATAATTTAACTATAATCTAGTTGTTATAATATTTTCGAGACATCTATTCATGTTAAGGATATCAAATGTAAGAATAGAAAAAAAAAATCGATAACAATTTCAACAAATTTCATTAAATCAAATTTACTTTAATTATATCTTAAATAATTTGGTCATATTCAAAGAGTTTGATGATAAATATACATTTAATGTGTAAAAAGAGTATGAATGTATATTTAAATTGATTCCACCTAATACAAAAGATGCATATACAATTAGTTGGTGGATGTTTTCTTAAAAAGATTAAAATAATATACAATTAAACTTAAATTTTTTTGACGTGTAAATGGAAAATAGAATATTTATTTTTACATTGATATTTCTATAAATAATGTTGGAACTAAAATAATGTTAATATGCTCTTTTAGTATAAATTTATATACAAATTTAATAAAAATAACATGAACTATAAAAAATTGCGCGTAAAAATAATTTAAAAACTACGCACATGCACTCTAACGATCAAAGTACAATAAAATGAAAGCTTTGACTTTGGTGTACAAAATCCTTTCATACGTTTTACTTATCAAATCAGAGTTAAATTAAAAAACAATTCAGTGCTTAAAATATTTTCCATTCTAATTAATGATGTGTTGATATGTATTTAAAATATATACACTTATTAATAAAGTAAAGCATATGAATTTGCTGCATATTATAATAATAAGCTATTATATATGAAAAATGATTATGATAGTGAATACGTTTGCTTGTGTTTATTTGAAAAAATTATTTATTTAATAAAATAATATACTTTTTATGTGTTTGTCTAATCTATTTATTTAAATATTTAACTATCATATCAATTTCTCAAATAAATAATTATTAAAATTTAAATAAGTTGTTGACAAAACATGTCAGCAGTAACGTCAAAATAAAGCACTTTTAATATGCTTAAACCCATTTTAAAATTTGGCATTAGGTTGTTTTGTTTTACTTGTTATTTATTATTATTATTATTATTATTTTCTGAAACAAAAATAAAAATTGTTTTAAGAAGTGACTTGCACTTTTTTTAATGAAAGAGGGAGAAAGGGTAGGCGTCGGTAATTTACCTGGTGAATGAGCATGAGGATAACGGCGGCGTCACGGAAGGCAGACTTGGGGAGGAGAGCGAAGGCGTTGGAGTGGTCAAGAAGCATATCACCAAAAGCCCAATAGACGGCGACGGCGGAGGGAATCGTTAGTGTGTAAACGTACAAAGTGGCCAGCAGGTAGATGTACTTGAACTTTTGCGGCTTCCACATGGCATGCATGATCTCTCTGCAACATTTGTCACCATTATCACTTTATCAACAGAAGATCTAGCAAAAATATATAATCACAAATAAATTGCACACTCAATTTTTTCTCAAAATGGACACTGCCATTAATACTATAATATGCCTCCAGATAATAATATTAATACTCTTTTTAAAGTGTTAAATAAAAATCACATCATTAATTAAATCTCCCATTATATGAAAATCATGACATGACAATGAAAGTTATTAAAGATGTATTTTTAAAATTAAAAAAAAAATCCCAATTTTTTAATCTTGATTTTTAACTCTAAACACATACAAGATTAGTTTTTTTTTTCTAATTTTGTAACAATAAATAATTTTAATTAAATTTATATATATATATATATTAAAAAATTACATTTACTTATTGAGTATCAAAACCAAATTTGATAAAAAGAAATAAGTACTAAAAAAACACTTTTTTGGTTAAAAATGTGATGTTTTGTATGTTTGTTTTTTACTTTATTGACATGAACTTAACTACAAGTAGAACTTTGTGAAGGTAGGGGACCGACCAACACGACCCAATAAAACTGTAAATTTTGATACATAATTCAAAGTTGAATTAATTTGGAAAGTGAATACATTGAATCAGAAAATGGAAATAATGGCCATTGAATTGTGGAATCTTCCCAGAGATAAGGAGGGACAGAGGTAGTAACACTTTTGAAGCCAAAAAAAACAAGCAACACAATGGAAAGCAGATTTTGCATGATTTTTTGTTTTTGCCGAGAGATCTCGAAAACCAAGATAACCGGCAAAAGCTGCAAAGAGAAGCAGTGTGAAAAAAAAACAGAGATGAACAAGGGAAAGAGGACAGAAGGTAGATCGTGATGAGAAAAAGGTGAACTTACACAGTCACAGCATGTCCTCCAAACGTGTAGAGTATGTTAGTGGCTCCAGTGAAGTAGAGCACTAGCTTTGCTGGACCCGAGTGTGTGACATTTTCCACCTAAAAACATGATTTCCAAGTGTTGAGTATTATTATGCGACACTCAAATTGACCAATTGTTGTGGTCGTTTGAATCGAAGGAGTGATTTGGTGAATTATGTATCACCTGGCCATGAACGATAGATGCTACAGCGAGGTACCAAGCCGTGTAAGTGGTCATTCCAAGGCCCAAAAATGACCAGATTCGGTAATTGTGGAAGGAAGGTATGAACACAGTGGTGGCACAGCAAGCTCCAAAAATATAAGTCCAAGTCCGTTTATCCAATTTGTCATTTATGTAATAGATGTTACTGTTTGTATGAGAAAAGAAAAAGAAAACAATGTTGTAAATAGAGGAAAAGTTTAGACCCACTTTATATTAGTTCTAGTTGCCTTAAAAATGGAAGCAAAGGTGTTACCTTGCACATGCTATAAGCTGTATCACAGATCCAAAGAGGAGGAAAGTACAGTTGAAGGCTAGCCCCACTGCTTTCCAATATGGACCAAGTAACCCATCAAGGACTTCGAACCACTGCAATCCAGAACAGTTCAATTCTATTTAATCACTGTTGTTTCTCTTTATACAGATTAGGAACCAGTGGTAACAGACCAACCTGAATGACATGGTTCTTGAAGCTGACGTTTTCCTTTTCCTTTCTGGTGCGGTACTCAACGTAGAGGACACTGATTAGATAAGCAGTCCAGCTTCCAATGATTCCATAGAACACCTGAAACAAGATGCCTGAAAGCATGCCAAGTTGAGAGAAGGAGTATGGGAGTGTCAAGAGCACTTGAGCCACCTATAAAAATGGAAAATTTTCTGAGTTAAACATGGCCTAAAAGGGACTACTTTTCTTGCTGTTTTTGGTGATGAATATTAATTATTTGGGTCTGATGAATGGGGGGATTTACTTGATTTGAGGCACAGCTGAACCATGCATCCCAAACAGAACCACCATGCCAGAGGATGCTTTTGAGGCTGAACATGGAGTGGTCTTGCTCCCTCTCTTCATCCCTTGTTCTTCCCACTTCATGTTCTGTCTCGTTGAGGTTTGTGACTATTGCTTCCTCTGCTTGCTTCTGAGACAACATTGTCTCCCTTATCCACAAAAGCAGTGTCTAGATCTGAAATACATAAAAGGACACTAAATGAGACAAAAATCATGATATAAAACGCAGCCCCAGAAAACGAAAGCCAAGAAAGACCCCAGATCCACATAACTCGAAATTCCTTTGCAGAATTCCAAATAAATAATAATAACAAAAATAGAACAACTTCAGGTTTCTCCCCCACACAAATCCAAAAGAAAAGAGATGCTGGCAAGAGAGAAAAGAAAAGAAAAAGAAAAACAAGTGGGCACAGACTCCTTACATATACGTTTTACTCACTAATAAGAGAGCAAAAGCTGAAGAAAATCCAATATTAATAATAATAAGAATAATAATAATAATCGCTTTCTAGTAACCTTGGCAGAGATGTCTCTTTCTCCTAAAGCTTGAAGGAAGAAAATTCAGATGACAGATCCTCCTTCTTCTGAATGTCTTGGCTCTTAGTACCCTTTTTATTTATTTTCTTTCCCACCTTACTTTTTCTTTGTTCTCAATTGAGCTTAGTTCGCTGCCAGTGATGGGTAGTGATGATGACTATGATATGAATCTCTTGTTCATAGGATGTGCCAAACTTTAAACCATGCCCTATGGAGCTTGCAAAAACACGAAAACTCAGCACAATAAAATAGTCACCGTTATAAAGCCGCCACCAATTGACACAAAAACTGCAAAGCAAAATCCCCCAGAGACTGCCAAAGCAGAAGGGAGAGAGAAGAGAAAACTCTGCAGAGTTACAAAGTTGGTGGTTTTTGTTTTTGGTTCAGAGACTCAGAATGAACTATATAAAAGATCCTTTTCGTAACTATTCAATCAGATATATATATATATATATATATATATATACATATATATATATATATGGCGAAGAGGGTGTTTTTGTTTTTATAATATCTAGCCAAAAGAAAAAGCAGACTGTGAAAGTGTGAAGCAACCGAGCAAGTACTGTGTAATAATGCTCGTGTTGCTTTTTGAGGCTGTCTTTTTTTCTCTTTCTAAACTCAACGGAGAAAGGCAGAGATGAGAGGGATGAAAACTCAATTCACTGATTATTCCAAATTCTGATTCGATTCTTGGTGGTGATGACATAGTATTTGGAAAATCAAAGGGACTGAGACATTGTTCTAATCAGTAAGAATTGGAGTGACCAAGGTAATGCCATAAACACCCTCAAAAGCAGTTTCAACGGCTAAGATAATAAATTATTATTCAAATTAGTAATTAAAAATATGGTAGCCCACTTGATCATCTTCTTTTAGATCTCATTTCTTCTGTTTTTTTTTTTTATAGTCTTGACTATTTTTGTGTATTTACAGTTCTTCTGTACAACTATCTTTGCTTGTTTTAGCGAAATTGAGTGAGAGAGAAATAACACATGTAAAGTCACAAATTCTCGACATGCATTGTATACAAAAAATCAGGATATTATTTAAAAGATTTATTTTGAAATTTTGTGGAAATTTATGATCTAGACATTATATTTAAAAAATTTATTCAAACTTATTATTCAGTAATTTTCTTATACCGAAATTGAGTTGAGATCGTTCAAGGTGAATTAGAGAGATTTTGAGAAAATTGAGTTAATTCTTTTTCAGAATGATTGTCGAGCTTTGTTAGTGAAGCACCAAGTGGAGATTTTCATGCAGAAATTTTTTTGACATTCAAGTTAATAAGAACTTAGAGTAATATATGAAAAGTATGTAGTGATTTATAAGGTTTTTAGCCTAGATTAGTATCCAAATCAAATACAGGTCGTTACTAGTTATTGGGTTGTTTAGTCTAAGTCAATCTAAGTTATTTGAATTTCCAAGTGATTTTACTCTGACTCTCACAAGCTAGTAATATAATCTCTTTAAATTTTAATATTGGGTGGTGCACAAAACCCCTAAGCTCGTCACCCAATTGAAAGGGTGATCGGACTTTAGTTTGAATTCATTCAACTCAAAGGTCATTTTTTTCCCATGAGCTTGAAACACCTTTTCACGACTAGCTTTGGAGTTGAACTTTGTAACCATTTATAGTTCAAAGAGTCTATCTTGGTTTAATTATAACCTATTTTGAAACCGTATGAACCCCTATAAGCATTAATGAGGGGTTTTCATACTTAATGATGAATATCAATGGTTTTGAAGCTTTATGTCACTTAGGTGGTTGATGTTCTGATGTTTCACTTAACTTGTCATGTTGCCCTACAACACAACGTTCTATAGTCGTAATGTTTCACGTTTAAAAAGACAAAGCATTTTTAAACACTTCATCTACCCTTCGCTTTATAAATATCATAAATCCTTTATTGTACTTATGCTTTTTTTCACCCTTTTCCTGGCTTATGAGTTATCGCTAATATTGATATAACTGGTTCTGCGGGATCAAAATGCATCCATATTGGCGGGTGGGTCTGCATACAAAGAGTCCATAAAAGTCTCTGGATAAAGTCATACTAATAGAGAATGCATCACTACAACTGGATGAAATAGGGAATGCTAGTGGATGCCTTAGACAATTGAGTGTCGTAGGGGCTCAACATCTCCTTGAGTGATGTGTTGAAGCGAGGGTGAGCATGTGACCATCGACTTGTAATAAAAAAACCGAGTTAAGAACCTAATGCACAAAGTATCAAATGAGTCAATGGAATTTTGAGGCAAAGAGTAATACCATTTGAGGGTTGGTCTCTTGAGAGTAGTGAGAAACAACTCTTCAGAAAAGGTTGTCTTGGGTGAGATAGGCTTTGACATGTCCCTCTAGGTTCAAGTATTTTTCAACACAGAACCACTTCCATTTGTCTGGGAGTCAAACTTTCATGACTTCGGGTGTGAAAGGGTGAAATCAGCTAAGTTAGCTCACATTTTTGCATCCAATGAGGGAATCGACAAAACTTTAAAAGACATATGTTGATTTCACGCTCGTGATTCCTTGTGTGTAGTGGACCCTTGGATCCGACCTACCGATTGTGCTAAGTTGATAGTTTTGTCGGGAGCTCAGGATTAACTTCTAGTCTAAATCCATTGGGTGCATGATTTTGTAGCTACCCTTTTTCGTCAAGAACCATGTGCTAATCGACCCATATCCTCGGCCAATTTATCAAGGAAAATAGAATGAGACTCAACGACCTGCTCTGTATGTTGTGGTTGCAATTACTTTTTGGACTAGTGTGTAGTCTGATTTTGATGTAGTATGACATTTGCAAATGGAGAGCCTACATTTCACCACTGTGGGTTTGCATCTCGTCACAATGTTGATTTAATAAAAGTTCCAAGTTCTTGTTGAACTTATCTTGCATGCCAACAATGGTGTTCTGAATGTTGATTTCATTCATCTAGAGAATAGTCTCCATATGAGCTTTGAGAGCATCAAGGAAAGATGAATCTCCCGATAGGATGATGTTGACGTGATAGTTTGACTTCTGGTGAGTACCATAAGAGTTGTGGTATGAGAATAGTTTTACCTAAGTCTCACAATGGGCGACAAATGTTTTTACCAAAGCTAAGCTTGAACCATCTAAGGTGGATTGTGAGAGACTTTAAGAAAACTGAGCTTTGGTTGAGTTAATTCCTCTTTAGAATTGTTGTCGAGCTTTCTTGATGAAGCATCGAGTGGAGATCCACTTGCAAAAAGAAGATTCTTTTATGCTTAAGTTAGTAAGAGTTAAGAGAAAAAAATATCAAAAGTACTTAGTTAATAAGAAAGAAACCAAGTGAGTACTTATTGAAGAATAAAAACTACTCTTTACCAGAAACGCATGTCTCCACAAAGTCGTAAGACCATGTATGAAATTATATTTATAGACTTTTAGATCTAGGTTAATATATATATACAAGTCACTATTAGATATTTTGTTTAATATGTTGTAACAAAAATTAATTTTCAAATAAATTCAAATTATTTTAATTTACATGTAATTTTTACTCACTTTCACATAGCGAAGTATATCATCTCCTTATATTTTAATATTAGATTATATATATATATATATATATATATATATAATTTGTTTATTTATCTAGATAAAATAAAGTAGCTTTTTTATGGTCAGTGTTTTTGAAAGAAATATCTAAGCTTGTAACATAAGAGTAATGACGGCTAATTATACCAATTTAATAGGCAAATTAAACTTGACGTTATATATTTATCTTTAGAAAAGAGAAACCAAAGCTTAACCGATAATTTCTATGTCATGTGCAGCAATATGTCACGTGCAGCAATTGAAGAGAGATCATATTTTATTGTGTGTACTTAATTTTGATAAAAATAATTAGGATTGTTTATGTACCTTTCTTTATAAGAATTGTTAGGGAAAAAAAGTAAGAAAAAGTTAAATAACTTTTTTATTAAATTAAAATTAGCTATATAAGTTAAATAGAAGTTCTTTTGTATGGTTTCTCTAGTTATTTTTTATCTTCTTATTTTTATCCTGGAATAGTCTTTATCGATAATTTATCCAAATAATTCATAACCTTAAAAGCATGGATACTTGAATCCTATTGAAAGAAATTCAATCTAGCGCCCGAATTAAGCTAATTATTTTTTCTTTCTTTCATTATTTTTGCATTCATTTCATTTATTTATCAACTATATAGGTAGTTGGCGTTTTTTATTTTAATAAAAGTTTAAATCAGCAAACAAAATTTTGGTAAATATTTTAAGTAGTTTTATATTGAATAAAAAATTATACTAAATTATGCTAAAAATATTTTAACATAAACCACATCACATCACATCACATCAAAATTAGTTTTAAATAATCAATTTAGCATACATTAACTACAAAAACACACCAAGTATTTGCAAAATATTTAACATTGAGCCCTTTATACTCATTTATTATTTTAACATTAATATTAATATTATTATTATATTACATATATTATTTGATTTATTCTAACTTTTAAAAGTGGTATTTTAAGCGAGAATTATTAACTTTCATCGCACAAATAATACATCATTTTCCTCCTTAACTTCCGGTCTCAAATCATAATTTAGTAAGAACACTAAACATTAATTTCTTTAATAAATTTATTTTTGGAGAAGTTACAAAATCATAAATAAAAAATTGTTTAAATTCTCATAATATAATAAATAACATAAAAAAATAAGTTTATAAGTTGATGATGTCCCAATTTGAATATGAACTAAATTTATTGCAATGGGAATACATGCACTATGTATACTCAACATTCTAAGAATGTAAGATTTTACTTTTAAACTATAAATAGTATGTTCCAATACTTTAATTAAAAAAAACTAAATTTAAATGTTACATTTCTAAGTAACTTTCTTAAATTTTAATTAATCTCATTTTTAAAAGAAGTTTCAATAAAATTAATGCAATTGTTTCTTTCACAAATAAGAATTTTAAGTCTCTCTTTTTTGTGACATAAATGGAATTTTGAGTGTTATAAGTTTGATAAGAAATAAATATGAGAAATAATGAATTACGTTGTTAAAAGAATAAGCGTTTTAAAGTTTTATAACTCATAATTTATTACGGACAACTATAATCGATTGTAAGAGTTTTTCTTTTGCTTTTCTTTCGTTTAATTATAACATTAATAATAATAATAAATAAAATCATTTTATTTTTTACTAGTTTTTATTCTCTTTCAACTCATTAAAAAACTTCAATATTTACTCTAATTATATTCCTTTTTTCCCATTCTCTTTCACACCATAAGAAAGCACAAAAACTAAATGCTTCAATTCAACTTTGACTCAATTTAGCTTCAAATTTTAAGCATAGTCAACAGTGAGAAGAAGAACATGTTGCTTAGTTGTCCTTCCGCGCCCATGCTCAGATCCAAATCTGAGTCAAGAATTTAATTATTTTCCGAGTTGAACATCCCAATTAATAATTTCCTTTTATCCGAAGGAAATTTCTACAAGATCCATAAAATTATGTGCCAGTATTTAATATTTAAATTGGGTAATTGACACATATTATTAGTTAATACTAGTTTGGAGAAAGATAATTCGGTAAAACATGTATTGTTAGAAATATTAATTGTATTTAGGGTATGGTTTATTTTAAAATTTAGTGACTACCATACAATTTTATCACATCTCTCTATACAATTTTATCACATCTCTCTATGTATAGATTTCGATAAGTTTAATATAATCTCACATCGTTTAGGAATTGAAGTAAAAAACAATTTAAATATATCTTTCTCTATTAACCTATTAAGGTGTCTTTTAAGAAACAAATCATGATGGAACTTGAGCTTCGAGCTTCAAAGCGACAATGCGATTGATATAGTGATGATATCTCAATAGACTTGAGGTCGAAACATTGATATCGGTTATGGGATTGAAAACTCGTTCCCTCATCTCTCGACTAGGGGTTTGTTCTAGTACGTCCTACATAGTTCTGCATTGTTTAAGAGTCGATGTCAAAGACAATTTAAAAACACATTTCTCTCTTAATCCACAAAGACAATTTAAATACACATTTATCTCTTAATCCATCAAAACATCTTTTAAAGATAATACCGTGATAGATAGATCGTGTGTACAATAAAAAAAAATGTGCCTAAAATAAAATAAAGTTAATTTTAGGAAATATCAATAATAAATGCTATTGAATTTCATAAATACTAAATATAAACTTATTTATAGAATTTATGTAGATACTTTATCTAGATGGGTCTATATTAATATTATTTAATGTAATTTTTCCAATCTCAAGTCTGAGAGATAGAATCTAGAAGCCTTAAAGTCAATCATCGCATTCAAAGTATTGTCCTCTGTGAGTTGAATGAGAAATGAGTATATAAAATGTATTTGACCTCAACTTTTGAACGATGTGATACTATATTGGTAGCAGGAACAAACCCTCAGTCAAGGTCTAAGGAAAGTGAATTCTCCGTAATTAAGGGGCTTGAGACACATTTTCGACCCTACGCACCACTATTCTGACCTTAAGTTCGAGAGATAACATCGTTAGATTAGTCACAGCATCTAAACATTGTAAGACTATATTAATGAAACAATGTAAGACTATATTTGTGGTGGTAGAAGAGTAATTAAAGTGATTATTAATAGTTTAAATTTGTTATAGGGGTGTTTGACTTAAGGTGATATGTAATATTGTGAGTATGATGTTTGTGGAGGCACGGTGAGATGAGTGAAGTTGTTTAATTGAGGGTGGTTTAATGATGAAGTTGTGTGTGTTCCCTCATCGATTGCAAGACAGTGACTCACTCCATTGTCCGCATGAGGCGCGTGACTCACACTCGCAATCCAAAATAATTGATGTGCCATAATTTATCAGCGAAACCAATGCGATCACGCTTGGAGTCAACCGTCCCATCAACTGATGCTATACCTTCTCTTTTAGTACAATTTTACTCTTTTTTTTCTATTACATATCAAATCATATTAATCTTTCTATATAATGACAACTTTCTATTAATACTTTCTGCTTTCAAGTATTACCAATAATTAATTATATATTTACTCACTCTATTATTATCATTTATGTTAAATCTTTATATTATTATAATTAATTCATATGGGACGATGAATGATATTTAATATATAATTATCAATTGTCTGCATTACTGATATAGTTAGTAACTGTCGAAATTATTATAAAATAGCCGTTAAATTAGGAATACACTATTTGAAATTATAATTAAATGATTATTAGGATATGTTATGGTTTGATTACTTATATGAGTACAATTGAGGAAGTATTTCTAAAGACTCTGAAATCTCATATTATATATAATTAATTTTTTTGCTTGAACGTGGGAGATTTTTTTTTTTTTTTATGTAAATTTTCACTTAATATTTAGTGATAAAGTTTGGCAAATCAAGGTGGAACTTCATCAAAAACTTAGACGAATTATCTGGGAAGATTATCACCAATCCAGTAAGAACAATTTTTATATTTTATTATGATATTATAACTTTTATGTATTTTATAATCAATAATATAGCATAAAAGATCTTATAATACTATGTGATATTACAAGACTTTAATAGATGTTATTATGTTAGATAAATTTTAATTCTAAGACGTTCTTATAAAGGGTGAAATGTTATCAAATTTATATTTTTATATATATGTTTATATTTTAAATTTTACAAGTTAAATTTTAATTTTATTATTATAATAAAAAATATTTTAGTACTTATTATCTTATTTAAGATTGATATTTCAAATTTAAAACTTTCATTATGATACGTAAACATATTTCGTCAATTTTTTTTATTAGATTTCTTTTTAAATTTAAGATCTACCTATAATTATACATTAAAAATGCTTAAATATATTATAAAAAAATCTTTTAAAAAAATAGTTAAATATGTTTTTTCGTATTATAAGACGAAATTAATTTTTCTCTTTAGTTAAAACTTTAGACTATACAAGTACCTGTAGTATGAAAATGATTAAAAAATTATTTTTTATGTGAAATTGATTCAATTTGAGGTTTCACTTCATCATTCCATTGAAAGTAGTTATAGTGGACATTAGTTTGCAATCAAAACAACAACGAATTTTGAAAAGAAAAAAAACTAAGAATTATTTCACGTACAAAATGACACATTCCAAATCATTTCGTATTACAAGTATCTATAAGGTGTAAAGTTTAAACCAAAAACAAAAATTAATATCGTGTTATCACATAAACCAAAACTATATATATATATATATATATTTATATATATAATATTAACTATTGTATTTACAATCAATTTGATCAATTTGTGTATAATTGAATTTGACCAACGTTAGTAACACTCAAACCAATAACATAAGACATCAAATACAAAACCATAACCCAATCAACAAGAATGCACACAAGACAAACAAAATCCCTTCATCCAAATAGGACAAAGTAAAACACAATGAAATAATATAAACACCAATACTTCTTTCCTTCAATACCCCGAAGTCCACCTCAAAAACTTCCAACAAACATCAAACCCCTTTGTTGGCCAAGACCAATGCTAGTAACACTCAAACCAAGAACATAAGACAACAAATACAAAACAATAAATCAATCAACAAGAATGCACACATACCTACCGAATCCTCAGGAGCTTCCTCCCACTGGGACCACCCACCTACGCCCTTACCTTTTAATTGACTTCAAACAAGCCTTTGGATCCAAACACCATTGGACAAAAGTAAATGAAATGCCACTAACTTTACTCGTGAGCCATGACCACACATTGAGTTGGGCCAAAGTGAAAATCTCATAACAATCCACTCTACCATTCTTAAAGATGATGAGATTCCTCTGTTTCCAAATTTCCCCAACCACAACAATCCACATACACCCCAATAACTATTTATCTTTTATGACGCCCACCCTAGATAAAACTGTATAAAGTGGAACTAGCGTCCCAATGGTAAACTATAACCTTCCCAACTCACCTACTGCACATACACCATACCCTCCAAGCTACCTTAGATTTGAAAATAGCATGACTCCCAGATTCCACCTCTTCCCTGCAAAAGACACACATACTACTTTCCAAAACAATCCCTCTCTTCTCCAAGTTCATGTTAAGTCTATTAGTGTCTAAGTTCAAGAGGGGAGGGGTGAATTGAGCTTATAAAATTTTCGCAAGAACACACAATTTTTCAGTATTCCAGAGGCAAAAAGAACAGATTGTTTTTACATGAAACATAT
>Ga0123342_1004240_pt1 | contig 22112 bp, 15 predicted proteins | sample Turbeawhitnodule_FD_89960 | JGI IMG/M metagenome (GOLD analysis project Ga0123342, IMG submission 89960) | Root nodule microbial communities of legume samples collected from Mexico - Turtle bean Mexico white nodule | ecosystem: Host-associated > Plants > Roots > Nodule | place: Mexico: Nepantla... | reverse complement strand
TCTTTTACATTGGGAATATGGTTGCATACTCTATTCTTTAATTTTTATTGGATGGTGTTAGTTATCACATATAGTTATTTCTTAATTTAGGTTGGAAATATTGTTAAAAGATACATGTTCAGATTGAGGACCGAAACCTTTTTGTTGTCTGGATGTTTGGCAAAAAGATGGCAGATTTAGAGATTTCGTCCGTAGTCATTGGCTCAGTTATGAGATTCACGGAAGAGTGATGTTTGTATTTAAAGAAAAATTGAAGAAGTTAAAATTCGATTTAAAAATTTGGAATAAAGAAGTTTTTGGCAATGTTAACCAGGTAGGGGAGTTACTACAAAAGAGAATTCAGGAGCTGGATGAGTGCGACGAAGCTGGCGGCTTAAATAAGGAGGGAAGAGAGGAGAAAAAGTCTTTGTTGGCAGAACAAAATAAAAACTTCTTCAAACAAGAAGCTATTATTCATCAGAAAGCTCACATTAAGTGGATGAAAGATGGTGATCTTAATTCAAAGTTCTTTCAATCAGCCGTTAAATGGAGGAGGATGAGGAATGGGCTTAATGGGTTATTTATTAACGGGTGTTGGTGTGAAGATAAGGAGTTGGTTAAAGACAAGGTAAGAGAATTCTTTGAGGCTAGGTTTGAAAGTGGTGATGGTCCTCAAGTCAGGCTGGACAATGTACCCTTTAGTTATGTTTCTGATGCTGACAACGAAATGTTGGTTAAGTTTTTCTCCGAAGAGGAAATCAAGTTAGCTATTTAGAGTTGTGATAGTTCCAAAAGTCCTGGGCTGGATGGTTTTAATTTTGGTTTTATTAAATTTTGTTGGGATTTTTTAAAGGATGATATTCTTTAGGTTGTGAATGATTTCGCTAGGTCTGATAAATGGCCTAGGGGGACGAACGTCTCATTTGTGTGTTTGGTCCCTAAGTCTGAGAACCCACAACAACTTTGTGATTTTAGGCCTATTTCTCTGGTCGGGTGCTTGTACAAAATCATCATGAAGATGCTTTCGTTAAGGCTTAAAAAGGTGATTAGCAAAGTCATTGATCCAAGGCAATCTGATTTTCTTTAGGGAAGGGGAATCTTGGATAGTGTTCTTATGGCCAACGAGGTGTTAAAGGAGGCAAAAAGGAAGAGGAAAAGTTGTGTTTTCTTCAAGGTGGATTATGAGAAGGCGTACGACTCTGTGAGGTGTGAGTTCATATACTATATGCTTGGTAGATTAGGGTTCTATGAACAATGGATTGTTTGGATTAAATCTTGCCTGAAGTCTGCTTCGGTGTCAGTGCTTGTGAATGGTAGCCCAACTAAGGAATTTGTTCCTCAAAAGGGTTTGAGATAAGGAGACCCCTTTGCTCCGTTTTTGTTCCTTATAGCGACTGAAGGCCTTGCATGAGTGGTAAGGAATGTAGTTGAGAAAAATATGGTGGATAGTTTGGAGGTTGGGGCTAAGAAGGTTGAGGTCAATATACTTCAGCATGCTGATGATACTTTGTTCTTTCTGCAAAGCTAATATCAAAAGTGTGTTTAATATAAAGGTTATTTTAAGTTGTTTTGAGTTGGCTTCAGGACTAAAGGCGAATTTCTTGAAAAGCAGTATTGGTGGGGTGGGGGTCGATCATTATATGATTTGCCGCTTTGCGGATATTCTTAACTGTAAGGTGATGAAAACCCCCTTCAAATACCTTGGGATGCTTGGGGGGGGGGGTGCCATAGGAAGAAGTGTTTTGGGAAGGGGTGGTGGATAGAATAAAGACTAGATTGGGAAGATGGAAAGGTAGGTTTATCTCAATGGCCGAAAGGATTTGCCTTATTAAGTCTGTTATTTCTGTTATTCCTCTGTTTTATCTTTCTATGTTTGAAGATTGTGAAATTGCAAAGGGACTTCCTGTGGGGTTGGGGTCCGAAGGGAGAAAGATTGTGTGGGCCTCTTGGGAAAAGGTGTGTGAATCAGGTGATGCTGGAGGTCTTGGGGTTATTAATATTAAGCTTTTTAATGTAGCTTTATTGGGAAAATGGATTTGGAGGATCGGCTCCTCCAAGGGCGGTTTGTGGAAAAAGGTTTTAGAGTCCAAGTATGGAGGCTGGAGAAGTTTGAAAGTGTCCAATCCAAATAGGTTCGATCCCTTTGGTAGAAAGATTTGAAGGAGGTGTGGGCGTCGAAGGAATGGGGTGACAAGTTTGAAGACCGTGTTAAGTGGGAATTAGGTAATGGGAAGATTATTTTATTTTGGGAAGACATTTGGGTGGGTAATGTTGCTTTGAAAGGTAAATATCCGAGACTGTTTTCCCTGAGCGTTAATAAAGAGTCTTTGCAGGAGGATTGTGGAAATTGGGCTAACGGTGTGTGAAAGTGGAATCTAGTTTGGCGAAGAAGTTTGTTTGAGTGGGAGAAGACCCAGCTCTGTCAGCTTTATGAGGAGGTTTCTGGGTTAGGCCTTGTTCTGGGTTCTGATGACTGGTGGTCCTGGAAAGGTAGTGTGCCCCCTGATTTTTCGTTGAAATCTGCCTATTGTCTTTTGAGGGGAGAAGGCAAATGGGAGTTATCGTATTTTTATAATCTGTTTTGGAATTGTAAGGTCCTACCTACTGCTCAGGTTTTGGCCTGAAGGGTGTTGGAAAACAAGATTGCTACTAAAGTTAACTTGGATAGGCGTGGGGTGGTGGTTGACAATATTCTTTGTTGCTTGTGCGGGGTACAAGAGGAATCTACAAATCATTTGTTCTTTGGTTGTAGAACTACCTGATTACTTTGGAACCCGTGTCCTCGTGGTTAGGTTTGGTGTCGGCTGCTCCCATTGATCCCTTCTCAAATTTTATTCAGTTTTCTTTATGTAAGGCATATGTATCTGTCAACTCAATTTTGGGAAGCGTGTGGATTGATGTGGTAAAGGAGATCTGGAATCATAAGAATAAGATCATTTTCAACGGTGGAGTGGTGGATCACCTTGAAATCTTTTCTTTGGCCCAACTGAATGTTTGGTCTTGGGTTACCTATAAAGTTCCCGCTGCTCATTTTTCCTATTCTGATTGGTTTTTGGCCCCTATGTCTTGTCTCAATTTGTTATAAGTTGTTCAATTTTGTTTTCTTTGGTTCGTTTTCATGTGTGGGTTGAGTGATGGATGTTTGTGAGTTTGGGTTGGATGTTCTTTAAGAGGCTTTTAGTTAGTTTGTTTGTTGGGTTACCTTGTTATTCCCTTTAGACTATGGTTGTTTATGGGTTGTTTTCTGTTAGGTGGTGGTTTTTTTCCTTGTTTGGGAGTGAGTGTTTTGGTGAGGTGTGCTAGAGTGTCATGATATGTATAAGGGTTGAACCACCCCTGAAAGGTTCTATTTATTTATTATTGTTGATAATAAATAAATAAATAAATTATGCACCTTATATTCTCTAAAGGCTAAGGCCTTTTGAATTGTTCATTGTCAATGACAAATTGAAGGAATACCTCAACAATGTTTTTTCTATATTAAACTTTGACATATTATTGGTATTAATTGAATTGTGTACTACTTGTCTTCGACAGAGAGATTTCAAGATATACAGAGATAATATATAATATAACAAACAATCAAATATTTATATGTATATAATAACAAAATTGGTTATAACTAAGTGAATATAAATTACTTATTAATCAATTGAATATTTAATTTAGGCTTAAAAGCCTATAAATATAGATTGATTACACATGAAGTGTTCAATCAATTCTTTTTATTCAAACACTTATTCTTATACATTCATCAGTTTCTTTAACTCTTATTGACTTCTCGGAGAATCTTTTGCAAGTGGATCTCCCTTCGATCTTTTTCATCAATAACTCGGTCACATTCCTTGGACACTCAAGTTTGGCTCCCCCGAAGTATCACTCTTTCCATCCTAAAAAAATCACACTCCTTTCTAGTAAGAACATTTGGCACTAAATCTTAAAGAGTTGCAACATGGATGAAAACACAAGGATTTTAGAGTGACTCACAATCCCAAACCCCATATCAAAATAAGACTTATTATTAGTTGTATTAGTATTTTTTCCTTAACAATTGAGAACTATTAGTCATATTAATCGTATTAATCAAAATAAGACTTATTATTAATTATATTAATGAAAGTATAAATATATATATAGATTACTTTACATTATATTTGTTCTCACTTCCTTATTTTTGTCTCTTATATATGATGCAAATAAAAATATCAATTTAAATAGATGGAGTCTTTGGACTTTTCAAATTCATTCTCTGGGATTCTCACAATAGTTTTTCCTTAGAATAAATATATCATTGCTAATTCAATCACTTTTAGAGGGACAAGACTATTAACTTTAACATTTTCCTTTAACACAGAAGCTCCTGTAATTTTGGAAAGACCTATAATGATCACTTTTTATATGTCTCCTACCATCTATACCAACCTCTTAATTAATATATTTTCACCAACTACATAAAGAAACTAGTAGAATAAACAAAGGAAAAAATTATAGATAAATAGGACACCTTCTTTCTCCGAATAGTAAGAAAATTTGTATATGTGTGTATGAGGTCGAAAAAATATATAATCTAAAAATGAACATTTATCTCATAATTTAATTTTGTCGAAATTTGATAGAAATAAGTTTGTCGAAATTTGGTATAAGTAATTATCTCATAATAATTAAAATAATATATAAATAATTATCTCCTAATAATTAAAATAATATATTATTACTGTGAATAACAAGTGATAAATTATAAAAAAAATTCAAGAACATAAAATTAATGTTTTATTATAAAATGATGATGAATAAGATTGGAGTAATAAGATGAATTTATTAGAGAAAATGATTTACATTACATTAACATGCAACCTTTGAGGAAATTGGATTTAGTGGGAATTGAGTGTCCCAAGCATAGTTGAATTCGATAGCACCTTTCCAGACAGGTTGACCTAAACTAACAAGACAAACATCACCTGAAACTTTCAAAAGTGAAGACTCGACTGGTTCGACAGTTTTAAACCCTTTGCAATTCAATTGCACATTTTGTTGAACACATGCACACCAATTTGTGATATTCACACTCCATTCTGGCTTTCCACCTACTGTACGTCCTGTTCTAGATTGGGTCACATGAATATCGTTCAAATAGCATTGTCCATAAGCTAAAATCATCAAACACAAACACAAGTTATCAATAATGTTTTATAAACAATTACTATATCTCTTTCATTGGGAACAAAACTCACCTTGAGAGACAAAGACAATTAAGAAAGCTACAATGAAATTCTTCACCATTTCTAATAACACAAATAATAACTTCAATTATTCAATTGATTATCCCAAAAACTAACATTGAACACCATGTTATTTATAGGCATATTTGAATTAGTTCCATTAACTTTAATAAATAAGATTCATTTGAAATTTGACACCCTAAAAGAAGTAAATTAAAATTTAATAATCATAAGTTAGAAAAATAATCTAAATTAGGAACATATATATTTTTAATTATATACATGATTATATCAATAAATACAGAAGAAAATAATCACATAAAAGTAATAACTGACTAGTCATTCCTATCTGGATAAGATTATTCCAATAATAATGCAATTAATTAATTTCAAAATTCAACGGAGGTAATGCATGAATACATTTCATATTCTTTTCAAAAACACCTTTGTAACAATTAATTTCAAATTAAATTTCTTCTTAATAACTAATTTTGTTTCCATGTATAATAAGTAATTCATAAAAATAAAATAAAAAATGAATTAATTTAGTTATTATTTCTAAATTTGTTAATAATTGTATTTTCTAAAATTGTCTTTAAAATCATTTGGACTAATCATAATTGTTTCTTTACCCAAATATTTTCATTAAATTCTTATTGTATAACGGGGAAAATGTTTATGGAGTTATGATTCTTTCTCAATAATAATAATAATTATTATTATTATTTTGAAACAAAATTTATTTATTGAATAATTTATTATAAATTAATTAAGAGATGTTGAATTTGGGTTAAAAATAATTATCATATAAGATGATTTTTTTGAAATTTATTTTACAGAAATTATTATCTGTCTAAAATATTGTTCTTCTCTTTTCTTTCTAAATTTAAGAAATGGTTGTACGTTTTTTTCATGAGTTTATTTTAGAAATTTTGGTACAAATAGAACAATTTTGTGAGATTAAATGCCATTTTTTTAGTAAGTTTCTCTTTCTCCATTTTTTAGTTGGTTTTATGAAAATGGTGCATGTCTGTGATTTAGAGTTTTACTTTTATATGACAAAAATAATATTTATTAACATGATTCTTAGTCTAGATTATTTTTTAGAGTATTTTATGAATATGTTTAGCCTTCTTGTTAGAGCAGTAAAATTAGGAACTTAAGCCTTAATTATACTTTTGATAGCACTTAAGGTATGTGATTTAGGGGATATGAGTTTGTCACAATGTTAATGTTGATTTTTGTGTAGAGAATGCGTTTCGTTTAAGAATATTTAAAGTATTGAGTTTTTTATATGGATGGTATATTTAATGATAATTTTTGAGATATTTTTTTTATAGTAATTTTATGTTTGCAATATAGTGAATGTTTCTTATAGACATTATTTAGTAATGTATTATATCAACAAAATGTTGAATTGTTAAAAGTGATAAATATGATAAATTGTGTTCCTAAGTGTATCTTGCTTGATTATTTTATATTATTTAATTAACAATGATATATTAATTAATATTTTTTTTATTGTAGTTATATATACGTATTTATTAATTTACAATGTTTTTGGTTAGTAAATAAATAAAAAAATATAGGTATATTATTAGAAATACAATAAATATTAATTCTAATCAATATAATAATGTATCATGGTAATTGTTAGTACACTCATTAAAAACAATAAAATAATAATAGTAATAATAATAATTTAAATTAATTTATATTTGGAGGTTATCTTAGGATTTAAAATAATAAATATAAGCAAGATGAAATAATTTTGTATATTGTCTGATATTGATGGGCTTCTCGATCAAGAAAAGATTGTTATGGAGGAGCTTGATCATGTTCTTCATTATTAATATATGTTTTGGAAATAAAGAGTTAAGATGTTATGGTTCAAAGATGGAGATCGAAATACTGCTTTTTTTTCCATGTTGTGGTCAAAAGAAGAAATAATTCTAGTGGGATTTATCGTCTACGGATTGATAATGAGGTTACTAAGGATCCTAAACTCATTGAGGATCATATTTTGGACTTTTATAAAAATCTTTATGCTGAGTATATTTATAATGCTTCATATACAAGTAATATGGAAGATTTTATTGGTTCTTATATTTCTGAGCTAGTTTCCTCTTAGGAGAATATGATGTTGATTAAATGTCCCAATTTTTTGGAAATCAAGACTGTTGTTTTTAATCTTAATCATAATAGTGTTCCTGGTCTTGATAGTTTTGGTGGTGTTTTCTATCATTCTTGCTGGAACATTATTGGGACAGATGTTTGCAATGTAGTTCAACAGTTTTTTAAACAAAATTGAGTTCTCCCTGGAATGGACAGTAATGTGGTATCTCTTATTCCTAAGATTAAGGGTGCTGACTCCATTAAAGATTACAGGCCAATTGTTGTTGTTAATTTCAAATTTAAGATTATTTCCAAGATACTGGCGGATAGACTTGCTCTTGTGGCTGCTAGAATCATTTCTCCTAATCAATATGAGTTTGTGCAGGGTAGACAGATTCAAGATTGCATTGGTATTGCTTTTGGAGCTATTAACATACATTCTAAAAAGGTTAGAGAAGGTAATGTGGCTTACAAAGTTGATATTCATAAAGCCTTTGACACTCTGATTTGGAAGTTCTTATTATTAGTTTTGACACGCTTTGGTTTTCACCCCTCGTTTATCAGATGGATTAGTACAATTCTCCGTTCAGCTATGCTTTCTATCAAAATAAATGGTAGTTTGGTAGCTTTTTTCCCTTGCAATAGAGGTGTCAGACAAGGTGATCCTTTGTTTCCTTTACTTTTCTGTCTTGCAGAGGAAGTTCTTAGTAGATGTATCTTTAAACTTGTGAATGATAAGAAAATTTTAAATATGGCTAGTTCGCAAGGTTATCTCACTCCCTCTCATATTTTATATGTTGATGACATATTCATTTTTTGTAGAGAGATATTAAGTCTTTTAGAAAATTGAGTATTTTTATTAAAACATATGGTGATTTTTCTGGTCAATATGTTAATAACTCTAAAAGTAGTTTTTTCACCATGGATAATTCTGCAAAAAATTTCACCAAAATTCAACGTATTCTTTCTTGTAGTCTTGGTTGTTTTCCTTTCAATTATTTAGGAGTGCATGTTTTTGTTCATGCTACAAATTGTCAATTTCTTCAACCTTTGGCTAATAAAGTCAAATTGAAGCTAGCATCTTGAAAAGGTAAATCTCTTAGCATGATGGGTCAGATTCAGTTGGTTAATACGGTGATTACTGGATTTCTAGCTTATAGCTTTAATATGTATAAATGGCCTATTTCACTTCTTAACCAATTTGAGCAGTGGTGTCGAAATTTTATTTGGACTGATGATATTTTGAAAAAAAGGCATAGTCACCGTGAATTGGGATACGATTTGTTCTCCTATTGAGAATGGAGGTTTGAAGATTATTAATCTTCGTCATGAAAATAATGCACATCTTCTTAAGCTTGTTTGGAACTTTGCTTATAGTAACAGGCCTTGGTCTTTTTTCTTGAAAGTCAAGGTTCTTAAATCAAAATACAAATTTAGAATGGTTTACAAATCCTCATCTCTTTGGCCTGAAATTAAGCAGTTTTATTCTACTATACTTGATTATACTTCTTGGACTGTTGGTACAGGTTCTTTTATTAATTTCTGAAATAATAAATGGCGTTCTACTACTTCTTTAGCAAATATTGCAAGGTTATCTGATGGTGCTAGCATTCTTGATACAGTCTCTCAGTTTTGGACAGGTTGTGATTGAAATATTACCTTATCTTTAGAGCAGATGCCTCATTTTTTTAATCATATAATGATTAGTGAGGAACAAGATATTCCTAATTGGATTCTAGATGAGTCTAGTCGTTTCACTCTTAAATTGGCTAGGACTTTTTTCTTGGAACTGGGAGTTCCTTGTGGTTGGGGTAAATTCATTTGGTCTTCATCTATTATGCCTTCCAAAACTCTAGTACTTTGGAAAGTTTTTCATGGCCGGCTTCCTACAGATCAACATATTCAGAATAAAGGTTTGCATATATGTTCTATGTGTACACTTTGTGAAAAGCATGAGGAATCTATTCAACATTTATATTTTTGAATGTTCTAATGTTTTGCATATTTAGAGTTGGGTTCGACAAATATTTCTTACTTCTCATTTATCTAATAAGGATGATCTTCTTTCTTATAGTAAGAGTAATGACAGTCCTTTGGTTAAATTGATTAAACTTGTTGTGATAACTTTTTCTATTTGGATGATATGGCATAGGAGGAATTATGTTAGATTTTAGGATAAGATTGAGGCTTCTAGGGCTATTACAGTAATTAAAGATTTAACTTGTCTAGTGGAAAATTCGTCTAAAGCTTCAATGAAGAATGATATGTTGGATTTCAAAGTGATTAAGTTTTTTGGTATTAATACTCGTAGTGGTAAAGTTCTTCGTCCTCTTCTTGTTAGATGGGAGTTTTCTTCACCAGGCAGGGTTAAAATTAACACTGATGGGGCTGCTAGGGGTATTTTGGTCTTGCTACTTGTGGAGATATTTTTTATGGGAGTGTGGGGGAGTTTATTAGTGTTTTCTTTACGTTTCTTGAAGTTTAGTCTGCTATGGTTGCCGAGTTTTATGGAGTTATACATGTTATGGAAGAAACTCAAAAGATGAAGCTTACTAATGTTTGGCTTGAATGAGATTTTCCCCTGATTTGTGTTGTGTTTACTACTAAGACTAATGTTCCGTGGATGTTTCGTAATTGATGGAATACTTATCTTAATTACTGTGGGAAAATCAGGGTTAGGGTTACTCATATTTTTCGTGAAGGGAATATGCATGCTGATAAGTTGACTAATTTAACATTTATTCATAGAGAATCATTTCATTGGTATAATAGCTTCCATTTAGTTTGTTCTTAGAATTCTTTATGAATAGGTATAGTCTACATAGGTATCATTTTTGTTAACATATGAGTTTTGGTTTAGTCCCCCCATATTTTTTGTATTTTTTTTAATAATACTTTTTTCATGTGATGACAAATGATTATTGTTACTTGAGATGTCAGCCTAGCTAAGATGTCAAGTTGCATAGTGATGCCTAACATGAAAGCTTTTATAAATAAAATAACAATTTTGTATATTTTTTCAATCATAATGAAATCACACTACAAGAAAATCATTAAATAACAACTAAATTTAGAAAAAAAAATAATTAGTTACTATATTGACTAAATTAGATACTAATTTAAAGACTAAAAAATTATTGATATCTAATATGGTTTCTATTATTAATAATATATTATAAAATGGTTTATAAATCGGTATCTAAATTAGCTACCAAAGCTTTAACTACTAATATTTTAGATTCCAAATTAGTCTCTAAAAGACTAATAAAGACTAATTTAGAACATAAGTAGTTAGTAGTTAAAACCTTGATAGCTAATAGTTAGAAACTATTTTATCAATTTTTATTAATAATAGAAACTATTTTAGATACCAATAATTTTTTAGTTTATAAAATGATCTCTAATCTAGTAAATATAGTGACTAATTATTTTAATCTCTAAAATTAGTTTATAATTAATTATTTTCTTGTAGTGTCATATCAACTACAAAAGTAATTCATATCTTTTTAAAAAATAAATAGAACAGAAAATATTATGTTTTTATGCATGTTTCTCATTTTACAATCAATTGAACATTGATTTCAGTTAGTTGATTTTTATGAAATTTTCAATCTAACTTAAACATTTGTGAAAGTTGCGAAAATCTTTTTGAAAATAATTCATCATCCATCTTGTTTTTTAAGCCACGTATTCTAACATTTGTGTCAGTGCAAATTGCATGGGCCAAGCCGATGTAAGATAAACGCGATTGTTGGTCTGACCGATGCAAATGCTATCAGGGACGCCATCATACGTCAACCAAGCCCAAAAAAAAAAATTAAATACGTAATTGTGTCGGTCATAATTTAAAAAAAAATAGATTTTCCTTACACCACATCATTAAAATAAAAGATATAAAATACTGTAAAAATTAGATGCAAAATTTTAAAATTAAAAATCCACCTATTAATCTAAATTATAAAAATCATTATTAAAAGGTTTATTTGAGATATTAAGATAAAATTATAATGTTAATTAGCAATTATCTACTGAATTAATTAAAGAGTTAGTAACTCTTATTTACAATAAAATTCCCTCCCCACGGAATTCACATAAATGCCCACAAAATTTCCAAAACCAAACCAAAGCGAACAATCATAAACAGAAACAATAAGAAACCTATAAATTACTAGAACATAAACACCATAAAACTAGCATATAAAATTTCCAAACCAAAATTACCAGAATATAAACAACAACAAAACCAACAACTCAAATCCAAATAAAAAATAAAACCTTTCAACAATTTAAACCTTCGCCAGAGAAAATACCACGAAGAGGGAGTTGAAGCTTTGGAAAGGTGGAGTTGGAGCCGGAGCTGAAATAAAGAAATGAATAAATAAAAAGATTACATGAACAAATAAAGAGAAGAGAAAGATAGAAGCCGGAGAGAGAAAGGAGAGAATAGAACATGCGGGAGGACTAGTGGAGAGAGGGACTGCAATGATGGAGGGACTCGACGAGAGGGATGAAGGCATTGACAGCGCAGGGGGGAACGGGTGAATTTAAACCTCCCCTTTGTACAATGCGTAATCGATGGATGACCTATGGGTGGGGGAGAAGAGAAGAAGTTAGGGTTAGAAATTGAATGTGGAGGAAACGAAATTGATATTTATCAAACTCTTTGCATTGGCTCAGGCCGACGCAACGACTGACACATTCTTTGTGTCATCTTAGGCTAACGTAAAACAATGCAACAACTGACATGCACTTTGCATCAGTTGTGTCGGCTCAAACCGATGGAAAACGTCGCAATGACACACACTTTGCGTCAGCCAGGCCGACGCAATAACAACAATTCCTTTAGCGTCTACCATGCATCGTATTGACCCACACAACCTTTGTTGTGCGCGCTTATTATGGGTTTGACCGACGCAATTCGCATCCTTCTCTTGGTTAACGCAAATCTTACGTAGCTCATTCTTAATTTTCTTGCCGTGTAATTCTTTTCATTCAAAAACTCATATTGTCATATATTCTGATTGTGATCTTCCTTCAATTTTCATGAACAACTCGGTAATCTTTCATCGGATACTCAAGCTCAACTTCCCCAAAGTATCACTCTTTCCACCTCCAGATAATCACGTCCGTTCCAATAAAAAAAATAGTAAATGGATGGTTTTGCCCCTTCATAGGTTATGTACTTTTTTTCTATCTTAGATATGTTGATTTTGAACATATTATTGAATATACATGTTGTATAAATGTTGTTTGTTTACTTCTTTAATGCTCTCTGATATATTTCCTCATTCACTCATCTTTGCATGGTCATTTGTCAAGATAGATGAAGTGAACAAAGGTTGTGTTGTTGTTTCAAAACCAAGCCATGTCTGCATGATGCACAAATGTCAGCAAATGCTTTTTATGCAATCTTTGAGAAAATCTGATTAACACTGCTGGATGCCATTCAATATCATCTCTCAGTCTCTGATGAGACTATTTTCATATTATATCACTCTTAGAATGTTACATTCTGTGATTTCTGAGATCACATAAATTGCTTGGTGAAATTAAAGGATATTTGCAGAAGCTAATTGGCACTAAAATTCATCTGTGTTCAACACTATGAATGTACAAATATTTGCATTGAAAACAAGATGAAAGATGCATGAAAGGGAAGGCTAAAGGGCATTCTCTTTTTGATCAATGGAAGGGATATTCTTGAAGGCCATTCTTTTGGTGAGCTTGATAGCAATGAGAGCCAAGATGGTAGCTCCAGGAACAAAAGCAACATCAGGGATGGCTTTAATGACACTGAGTTGGGGCACAGTCTGTCCAGTTTTCTTAACTACCATGGCAAGTGGTGGAGTCACTAAGCCAGTGATCATCATAGATTCATCTGCTTTGCTCAGATTCACATTCTCATTGATGAATTTGGTGAAACTTTGCTTTCTCTTTTCATCATCAGATTCATTACTCCATTCATCATCATAACATTTCTGCTATTGTTAGAAACAGGTCAGTTAAGGAGGAATGGATATTACATTATTGTTCAACACAAAGGGGAAGAAGAGTTAACTCACCTTTATATCATCATGTGGTGGTGCATCATAATGCTTACCAGGCAAGGCCATGTTAATTGCACTACGAAAAATTAGTTAACAAACTATCATTAAAACTGATGTTAATGTTCATTTTAGTTTCTTGAAAAAAATTCTATAGTTTTTGTCTTTGTGGACTCTTCAAACATTTGCTTATGTCTCACCCACAACTATAGGATAATCAAAGTTTGAAAAAATTTATACTTTACACTAAAAAAATTTATTATTAAATACAAATTAATTTTAAAAATAACAAATAATTAATTACTATATTAGATAAATTAAATTAGAGATTAAGATATCTAAATTAATTTCTATTATTAATAAAATTTATAAAATATTTAATTAGTTACTAAAGTTTTAACTACTAATTTTTGAATTTAAATTAATCGGTAACTAAAATATTGGTAGCTTATTAAATACTAATTTAGAAAATAATTTATATATTTTACCAACAATAAAAATTAATTTAAATATCAATAATTTTTTTAATATCTAAAATAATATTTAATTTATTCAATATAACAAATAATTATTTTTTACTTCTAAAATTAATTTCTATTAAACTATTTTCTTGTAATATATATATATATATATATATATATATATATATTACTATTATGAAACTTGTTTCACTTTAGTCCTTTAGAAAAAAAAGATAAAAGATAATCTTTAGTGTAGGGACCAAATTGTTAATAAGTTTAATGATATGGACACTCAATGTAAACTTTTCTGCTTTTAAAATCAACTAGAGACTTTAATATATGCTTATTAATATAGAAATCAATAAAGTTGTGATGTTGTGAAAATTTGAATATTTTCTACTTGCCTCTTTTCCTTTTCTTTTACCAGGGTATGAATTGAAATGACATGCATACTTACTTGAAGATATCAAGAATGGCAGTGTGGAAGTCTTCAAAGTTTTCAATTTTTCTCTTTTCAATAACCCTATCATAGAGAGTTCCTGTTACCATAGTCATCCCCTTGCTCGCAAGCTCAACTCCTGATATATCCATTCATTTAAGATCAAATCATGTTTTTTACACACATGAACATAAACAGAAAATGATGCATTTTCTACCTGTAACTATAAAAAAAAGTTATGAAGAACAGAAGTTGGAATTCTGAAGCAAAATAAAAGCAAGAAAAATGACCTGTTCCTCCCATGTAACTCATAACCATTCCCATGATGTGTTTGTGCTGTGAGAATGTTTGAGTTTATGAGCACAAAAGCTTATGATAAGAGCAATATATATGAGAAGATACAACGTGGGTAAAGGAAATGAGTATATATGTTTGTTTGGTGAAAGTAAGGTATTCTTTCTATTTTTTATTTTTTTTTATATTTCTTTGTTAGATTCTTGCCTTCAATTGGCCTGTTGCTTAAAGCAGGCATATATGCATGATGGAGGGAGAGAGAAAGCTCTTTTCTGTAAATTCCAATGATATATATATATATATATATATACACACACGTGTGTGTACGTTTGAATTGTTCTAACTTTTTTATTGGAATAATGCAAAGGGAATGTGTAACAATTCAGCATGAAAGTCAAAATCTATTAAACTAGTAACAACTAGTTAAATCAACTACCTCAAAAAACGGTGAGAAAAAAAACCTACCTCAAAAGACTACATTAAATAATTTTTTTTAATTAAAATTGGTGTGATATAAAGTGAAATGATTTACTTAATTGATCGAATTAACAATTTGAAGTTTAACAATCATACACTCTGCAAAGAAAATTATTGAATAAAACTTAATTTTAAAAATTAAAATAATTAGTTACTATATTAATTAAATTAAAAATTATTGGAATTAAAATAGTTTCTATTATTAATACAAATTTATAAAATATTTTTTAAATTAGTATCTAATATTAACTATCAAGATTTTAACTATTAATTTACTATTTTATATTTTAAATTAATTTTTATTATTTTTAAATAAATTAATTTAAAATCTAAAATATTAATAATTAAAATTTTGATAATTTAGATACTAATTTAAAAATTATTTTATAAGTATTTATTAATAATAAAATTTATTTTACATATCAATAATTTTTAGTTTTTAAAATATTATCTAATTTAGTAAATATAATGATTAATTATATTTTATTTTTAAATTTGATTGTCATTTAATTATTTTTCTTGTAATGATATATAATTATCCTATCTAATGAAATTAGTGATGAGATTATTTAAATAATAAAAAATATACTCAATTTCTATGATTTGCTAAATTTATCGGATTAACGATAAAGATAATTTTTTTTTATAGTAATCAGAAGTGGACTTCCTATATCATCCACAAGTTTATTATTTAATATACCAAAAACCATGTCTTAAATGAGAATTTTCTATTTAAATTATTAAAAAAAAAAATGATTTTTCTATTTAATATCATTCACATGTTTACTTTAATTTAACTAAAACATACGGTTAATGATGTGAGTTAAGGATAAATATTATTTATTGATATTTTAAGATATTTATGATTTGCTTTACATATATTATTTAATATAATTAATTAACTTTTTTTTAACTGAAATGATTTAATTTTTATCATTTGTCAGAAAAATAATGGTTTATATTTTTTTAAACTCTCTCAGACAAAAAATAAATTTAATGAAATCTATGAAGAATCGAATCGGGCATATACGTAATAAAGAAATCCTCTTTTACCCTTTTTTTTTACCTTTTGCGTTTTGGATTAGAATCACTTTCTATGTTTATGATTTTTTTTTACTTAAAAAAATCGTTTTTTCAACCTTCTAAAACGCAACTTATAATTTTTTTAGCAATAATTAACTTCACCCAAACATACGTTCATTTTTAAACTTTTAATACACACTTTTCTCTAGCAGAGTTTCATTTTGTGTTTAAAAGAAAGTTTAATCTTGTGTAAATACTTATATAGTATTGATAAATTTTAAATAACTGTTACAGAAATTAACAACTTTAATATAAATGACATTTATGATTAAAAAATTGTATAAAACATATTTTTAAAAGAGAAAAATGAAAGAATTTTTTTATAAGTACAAATTAACTTGTGTATAAACTAATCTATAAAATGTTTTGTATAATTTTTTTACTGATTCTTTTTCTTCTATATTAGAAATATTTATAGACAAATTTATAAGAAAAACTTTTAAACTCATGAAAAGTCTATTCAACTGTGCATTTTTTTAATGTTAGAAATTGACGAATAATATGTTTCTATAATATTACTAGAAAATAATTAGTTACTATATTAATTAAATTAAATATTATTTTAGAAACTAAAAAATTATATTATTGATATATAAAGTAATTTTTATTATTGACAAATAGTTTCTAAATTGGTGTCTAATTAGCTATCAATTTATTTAGATTCTAAAGTTGAAGGTTTAGGGTTTAAAATATTGGTAATTAATTAGATACAATTTAGAAACTATTTATAAATAATAGAAACTAATTTGATATCAATAATTTTTTTAGTCTCTAAAATAGCCTATAATTTAGTTAATTTAATAACTAATTATTTTTCCTCTAAAGTTGGTTTCTATATAATAAATTTTTTTGTAGTGTAGGGAAACATATATCATATTGAAGAAAAAATATTGAAGACATTTGTATGTTTTCCATATATTTTTGCATTGTTCAAATCTTTATCCCTCTTTACACTCATAATTTAGCCAAACTATGTTCAATTTTGGCTCCTTATTGCACTTAACAATTAACAATGAAACATGTGTTGTGTGAATCATCAAAACAAACTATATATATAAACAATTATAGTACAAGCCACATAAACAATGTGCACCAAAGAGGAAGCAGAACTGCAGCACAGGAATAAGTTGCTAACATGATAGCTGAGCACTCACACTCACCAACTCCAAACATTTGAGTAATTGTACCTAGAACAATCATAAATTGAACATTTGTTTCAATTAAATGTGTGGATATGTCATAATGTAAAATAAACTATTACATGTGGATGTAAACTAAGTAAAATATATTGAGAATCCAAAGATTTTCAATAAACAAGAAGGAAATGTCATTATTTTAGTTAGGACAATGCTTGTTAATATCAAATTTTAGTGCATGCACTTTGTTAAGTGTTGAAAATGTTAAAATATGAACAAATATGATTACTGTATGGATGTTAAAAATTTTTTATATGAACAAATTTTAGTAAAATATCTTTGAAGCCAAAACAATAGTTTTTGAGCCTGTGATGTCTTGGTGCCATTGGAGTTTGTTTTGCTATAAATCTCAAAGTTATCACATCTTTCAAAATTGTTGGAATTTCACCATCAATTACTTTTGCCCTTTTCTTTAAGAAAAAGTTTACTACACACTCTATAAGACATCTAAGTGAGTTCATTCAATTTATAAAGGATAACACAAAAAGAAAATACTATTGTTTAAGCATCATAAACAACTTACTCACTACCATCGCAGGTGGAACGACATATTGAAGCAGTAAAACAAATTGATACAATGGATCATGGCGGATCAAGTTGAAATGAATTGCACTTTTGACAATGCATATGCCTATTACCGGCAAGACAACAAATTTAACCACAATGATGCCAACAATAAGTGGAACTTGTTGACCTATTCCTTTTAAACCTGAAAAACATCCAATTTATGTCCTCACATTTTCAAATATAACAAAACTCAATCTACGAGACAAAAGAAAAAGTTAAAAATTTAATTTTTCTAATTAATGAATGATTATTACCCTTAACAAGGTTTGCCCCAAGCAGTAAGACCATCGTTGGAACACTTGCATCCCTGAACACCAGGAAGAAGTGAAAATAAATATAATATACAACCAAATAGTTTTTTTTAATATATTTTAGTATATTACTCAAACATAGAGAACAAGTTATTACATGATCTCTAAGCATTACATGTTCATGGTCTTGATTGACCAACACCCATGTTGCATGTAGCTGTATTTTTAAATTTATGAAAAAGAGTTACATGAAACATAAATATTGATCAGGATCATGATGCTTGACCATACTATAATTTCTTGTGGTAGAGGTCACTCACCCCAACATGATTAAAGTGTCTTGAACCACATTGAAGATAGCCTTGTCACCAACTAGGAGTTTTCGAAATTGAGGCACAATACCAATTGTCAAACCCATAATCTACATACACAAAAGTGAAAGGAAGTGAAATTATTTTGAAAAACTAAATATGTTTGAACACATTCCATTGTCAATAAGTGGCACAAGGCTAAGTTGGTTTTGCTTTGTCTAACATTCTCATATCATGAAAACAATGTCTCATTTAAGCACTAAAGTTAAATATTTTCATTGCTATTTAGTGAAGCTTTTTCAAAAGGGGTATTGGTCTACAAACACCTTACAAGAAATTTGATTCCCATTAAGTAGATCACAAGTTTAAGTTGTGTATGGAAAACGTTGGTATTAGGAAGAGTTTTGCCTAGTTAAGTCTACCCTATTTTGACTCAAGAAATATCAAATTCAAATGAGCCATGGACTAAACAAATTAGAATTTAGGTGATGTAACTTTGTTTTGTAACTAATATATACATTATCCTATACTTTATAAATATCATCTCCTTCAAATGAATTTCTTAAAAAAAAGGATATTTGTAATGGATAAAAATGCTATCAAGATTCTTTTGAACACATTCTTTATTGATAAATAAAGTAAAAAAACTACAAATTATGAGAGTTTCATTTCTTATTTAATGATTCATGCTCAATATTTGATATTTTTCACTTAAATTTTAATCAATAATAATGATAAAGTAACTTTTTTTCTAATAACAACACAATCATGGACTTACTGCTGCTATAGTGGAAGGAGCAATTAGTGTCTTCATCTTTTTTATCTTCTCAGCTAATAGTTTCAACCATTTCATAAACTTTAGCTTTTCTGGTACCTGTAAAAATCTTAAATAAGATCTCTATCACATAAAAAATTTAGGATATGAAATCATGTTATATCACATATCAGTCTTATCATCTTTTTTTTATTTTTATTTCACTAAACAAGGCATTTTGCAAATACATTATGTCTACACCACCAATCACTCTTGTTTATTCCATACAATTTAACTCTGATTCAAACAATACAAGTTTTCTTACAAAAAGGTTTTAATTCATTTCATTGTAGTTGAGATTAAATTGATTATATAATTAGAGGACACAAAAATTCATGCAATACAAAAATGTTTACTTAAAGTAGTTATATTATATTAGAAAAGACAATAACCTTTTCTTGTCCATTAGCCACTTTACATTCAAATTTAGGTGGATCTGTACCACCATTAAGCTTTTCTGTATCCTCATTCATGACTAATGCTCCACAAGGGCATTTCAATAGATTTTTTGGGCCAGTTTCTGTTGTAGACTTTGGATTTATGGAGGATTCATCAACTTTGACTGCATCGATCTTAGGAGAATATATACGAACAACGTTAAATGTAAAACACCAAGAATAAGTGTATCCTACCTGAAAAACCAGAATCATGTGAAAAACTTTTAAATCATTCAAACCTCAACTCCATTGTGTGATGTAAATATTTACTAAGTGGTAAAAATCCAAATCTCTTATCATACAGCCATTGACAGAGAAGCATATGCAAGTCCATTTTTATGACAAATAGCTTCATCTCCAAAAGGGTTGTTTTTGTCTTCACAGATAGTTGGAACTATAATTAGAGGAAAACTAGCCAGATTTCCTACAGAAATCAAACACCAAATGGTCATATATACACGTTTATGCATAAATTATCTTTATTTATACCATGGTTGGAATTATTCCACTTAAATCTAATCTAATTATACCTAAAGTAGGATTTAAGTCTAACTTAATATTATATGTATTATATATATTTTAGTTATATATTTAGTTGATGTGAGATTTTCGACACACCTCTTTATACCAAAGTATAGTAGGTGATACAATAGACTTAAAAAACTTTAATATACAGGATATACTCTAATTATAAAATAGACTCTAATACCGTTTTAAAAAATTATTTTTTAAACCTAACTAAATCTCAAAATCAGATCATGAACATTGATAATATCATATAAAGTAGATTTTAACTAAACTTTAAAATTGACTATATATATAATTGAATTAGAACAAATTCAAGAATTAGGATAACAGTAAATTCTTATTGGTGTGTGTGGTATGATTTTTCATATTGGATTCTTTTTCCGGAACACAAACATTTTGTATGGTTATCTATTCAAAATCTATAAAATTTGAAATATTAAGCACCAATTTAAAATTATTACTAAAATATGATTTATAAGGTATGATTATTTATAGTGAAAAGTTTTATCCTACTAAGGGAGAAGCTTCATGAATATTATAACTACAATAAGAGGTCTAAATATAGGTTACATTTATTCATAACACTCAAATCAACACATCCTTATTTCATCACATTTACACATATCATATGTTACATTTAACATAAAATATTTAAACAAACCTACCTGCAGCACAGCATCCCAACACTAAACCATGCAGATGAGGAGGAACTCTAATTGTTTTGATCATTAACCATCCAGCAAATGTTCCAGTAATGTATGTTACAAGAATACTTAAGGGCATGAACCACCTTCACAACTCAGAAAGCAAATTAAGCATAAACCAATTAATCATACAAAACTTGGAACAATAATGGTGAGAAAAGTCATTTTATTATCTTGAATTGTTGAACTCTTAAACTAGATAAGGATATATATAAAGTATCTTGTTTTATTTTATTAATTTATTACTAATAAAAAAAATAATGATGAGAAAAAGTATAAACTTACAACATAACCATGCTCTTTATGGTTAAGGTATTAGAGATGCCGCTATAGATAAGAGCAGGGGTGAAGACAAAATACACCATCTGTAAAAAAAAATAAAGAACAATATAAGAGTCAAAAAAATAATTTATATGAAAAATTTGTTATAATAACTATTTTAAAAAAATATATGTATATTGTTTTTATTGATTTATAGTGTAATTTTTTTAATGTTATTACATAAAATTAAACTCCTGATTTTTTTTTCCATGGTCACAGATAAAAAATATTTGGATATATTTGGGTAGTGCTCTTCACTCTTACTTACGAAAATTATAAAGAAACATACATTTTCCAATTAGTCATTGTAAAATAAAATTTATTCCATGAACTAATTAATATATATCTATATATAATCCGCATAATGTAAATAATAATTAATTCAATACTAAATAAATATTACAAGGATCAATAAAACAAAAACCCAAAAGGATAAAATATCTATTTTCTGGCATTAAAAATTGTATTTTTTTGGTAAGGATTAAAAATGAATATATGGATTAGTCATGTTTATTTTTCATTGAGTATATATTAATTACAAATAAAATATGTTCTACAGACCTTGAACTTCTGTCAAAATTATTTTGTTAATGATGGTAACATACCAAAGCAAGGATGTTGTGCTTATTTGAAATGAAGAAAATTATGGTTTGATTAAGTGTTAACCACAAGAGAAAAATACATGTAGATTCTAACTAGTAAATTGGAAATAAATAAAAAAAATCAACAAAATAAAAGAGGAAGGAGTGAAATAAGCTCTAGAAAAATATAGGATCATTATTTATTTTGCATAAAATTTTGTTAAAAAAGATATCACTGTTAAAATTATGAAACCCAAAAAAATTATACTTACAGCATTAATGTGCTTTGTG
>Ga0123342_1004239_pt1 | contig 22112 bp, 18 predicted proteins | sample Turbeawhitnodule_FD_89960 | JGI IMG/M metagenome (GOLD analysis project Ga0123342, IMG submission 89960) | Root nodule microbial communities of legume samples collected from Mexico - Turtle bean Mexico white nodule | ecosystem: Host-associated > Plants > Roots > Nodule | place: Mexico: Nepantla... | reverse complement strand
GGTATGTTTATATAATTGTTTTTTTTTTGTTTTTTTTATAAAACATCGTAAACAGAACAAACACCCCCTTTCTCCCCCCCCCCCCCCCCCCCCCCCCATTCGGAAGATCCACCGGTGGGCCTACTAGACTAAGGCATCTCTCATTGAGACGTGCTTGTGGTAAGAAGACACCTCTCAACATTAACGTCAACACCAGAGTGGCTTCTGGTCCTAATGTTGACACTTTTAACAGCTATCTTGGAGTCGTTGCTCGTGAGAGGCTCTCCATATTGATAAATTCATGGGATGATGTGTCTGAGGTTGACCGGAACATGCTCTGTGAGGATGTTCAGGTAATGTATACATTATTATTGTTATCTTATATTGCTTTTTAATATTAATTGATCAATTTTAATTTCATGATATTTTTTTGCAGACGCATTTTGAGATCCCTAATGTGGAACTGTTGAGATCAAAGATTATATCTAATATCACCATTAAATTCCGTCAGTTTAAGTCAACTGATGACGAATTATGTTTTTTGACGTTATAAAGGCCAAAATCCTTGTTTAAAGTACAACAATATTGATGAGGAGACATGACATCTTTTTTTTCAAAGCCGTGAATCTGAAGCATGGTTGGTAAGTGAAGTTACTTAACTATTCTATCTATGGATCATAACATTAATTACTTAATATTATTTGTTTCACTTTGTTTATTTCATTTATGACAAGATCGTCAGAAGAAAGCTCAAGACATAACATTAAAGAATGTGACCCCGCACCTAATGTCTCGTTCGGGGTATCGTAAGCTTGAACAATCATTGATGATGGAAAATGAGCAATTGAGATAGGGATTGCTTTTGAGATTGATACAGGGGTCAGTGAACCTCCTTCACAATTCCCGCCACAAAAAATGGAAGATGGCTCGAATTAAGAAGTCAGGTAGATATAGTTCTAAGCAATCACGGATAGTCTCAGAAAAATTGTAAGTTATTTTTATCCTCTTTTGCATTTATTTTAAAGCATTAATTATATTAAAAACTTATATAACTCTGGTCTCTTGCAGGATTTTTTGGTTGAGCAAAGCTCCCAAGATAATTTTGTACCTCAAGGTCATCAAGATATCCTGATTAAAGCAATTGGACGACCTGAACTATAAAACGACGGTTATGCTAATAATTTCCTTTTTAGGATCCCATCTTTGTTGAGTCTAGGGAAGGTATAAAATGACGGTTATTACCATAATCGTCGTTTTATACCTCTTGTATGTATTGTATGTACAAGTGCAGGAAAGGTCTAAAACAACGGTTATGGTTATAATATATGTCATTAACACGGGGGTTAAATAGTCGACGTCTATGCCTAAAAAGAATAGACTACGTGTTAAAACACAATGGTCCAAAAGTCGTCGTGTTAATGTTAAAATAATTGTCATTTTTCACCTTTTCTACACTGGTGCTCATATAGTTCGTTGGTTACTAAATCCATTATTTCATTTTGGAAGGTAGTGGAGTTGGAATTGTATGGTGCTACTATACTCTTAACCCTTTAATTGTTTACGGTATGTGGTGAGACTTTCATGTTACAAGCATAACACTTTTTGACAATGATGATAATCTTGTTTTCTGCCAGAAACTTCATAGACATATGGGGATACAAGCGACAACCCCAAGTTAAATTATAATTAACTATCTAATTAGCACATTGTAAGAATTGTCGACCTCGACCAATATATAACGAACCTTCAGTGTTTGATTTACCTTACTAATGACAAAAATGAAGAGATTCATGTATCCTCTGGTGTGAACCAATTCACCAACAAACTCAAGTGGACTACAACTTTCAATAATTTGGGTTTTCATTTAGAGGTATCATTGCATTCATGATGATGTCCTATAGATAATCGCCATCATTGCCTTGTAGCTCATAAAAAAAAGTGGTCTAATAAATGGGATGAGTTTTGGGTTGAGGAGTTACATGAAATTTTATGATTACCTTTTAGCATCATGATTCATTATCTCTATTGATAACAATTGTTGTTTACTACTTCAGGTTAACCCAATTAACTGGGTCTATTGTCATAATTATATGTGCTAGGATTAGTGAGCATCATGTGGGAGTCATTTATGTATATCGACTATGCAAGATCAAAATTGAGTTTTCTATGCTCACTATTGAATTGTGGTTAGTGAACTGTCTATTTTAGATTTTTGAACCAGTGTTTTAGTTTGTTATACAATACTTGAAGTATTTGGAATTCAACCTAGTGTTGTTTTTAAAGGATTTTTAAGTCATATAGTACCTCATTTAAAACTACAAGTTGATTAAACATGTATTGCTTGTTTTTCTAGTGCATGGTTGTAGGTTTTTGTGCATACCTTCATAGTTTTTTTTTTCATATCTTACCTATGAACTTTAAGACTACTTATTATTAATTATACTTTCATCTTGCCATTAAGTGAAGTAGAAATCATTTTACTTCTTGTACAAATCATATACTTGTTTAACTTAACATTTTTATCAATCATTTAAATCATTTGAGTATATTTTTTAATAAGGTGGAAATAATTTTATCAATAATTTAAATCATTTAAATATGTTCTTAATAATGTCAAATTTAGATATCAAAACAAGATATTTTTAAATTACAGAATTAAAAACAAAACATGTAAATGGAAGAGAGGAGAGAAAGTGAGCAATTTAAGTAGAATAGAGAGACAATAAGAAATTAGCTAAATACGGTGTTAATGATAAATTGATCATGTAATCATATACAGTTGCCAATTTTATATTTATAAATTCTTACTACTTTAAAAAAATATTAATTAAAAATATTACAATTGATATTTTAGATACAGAAGCACATTGATTTATTATTTTATTATTGTGTAACGTTGCAAAGCAGCGTTTCAAGGAGGAGAGAAGAGGAGGGTGGCCGTACATAGGAGGTTGAGCCAGGTCTGAACAGTCAACACATAAATAATTTGATTCCATCACCATTTTGAAACCTTTTCCACACAACCTCCAATGTCTTCCAATCAAACACAGTACAACATTATTTAAGAACATTTTTAAGGAACGTGGGTTTCAAAATATAAAAATTTGTTTAATTTACCATATTTAATGAAAGTTATTAATATATATATATATATATATATATACACACACACACATGTAACCTTCCTTAGTAATAATCTGATATTGTAGAATTGAATTAAATCTAAATCTTACATTATGAATAATTATTATCTAGAGCATTCAAACGTTTAAACATTGAAATTGTTTTGACAGCTCCCTTTGCATCACAGAGCAGTTCAGTTACTTTTCTAAATCCACACTTTCTTTTGTCCCTTTCATGCTTTTACTTCAATGACCTCCCAAAAATAATAACTAGTTTGAACTTTGAAGCATTTGGTCAAACGTGTGACAATGTTTCAGGTGAGGTCACTTGTCTGGATTTTTTCATCATGTCCCAACAAACAAAAACAGTGCGCCTTAAAAGAATCACACAATATTCCCCACCACAAAACAAACAATTTACTTAAGGATTGAACAGCATAGGTTTGCAGTACATTTTATTATACGTGATAACAATATTAACAGTGCAACAAACTTCCAAATCACCCAAATGTTTAGTGTTTTCAAGGTTAAATGCACTTTACATTAAAGGGGTCTTTGAAAACATCCTTCTACAGATTTTCCTTGTTTCAATGGAACTAGTGTTCAAGGAAATGACTATCATTTATTCTGATCTTGTTGCTTCAGCATACTCTTGGTCCAAAGCTGGAACACAGGTCTGAATGCAAATCCCACACAACTTTGAACAAGTTCAAGTTCAAACAATTCTAATGAAGAAACCAAGTGCGTTAAGTGATGACATGACATATTCAAAACAATTCAAGTAATACAAGTTCTTGCCATAAAACTGAACTATGAATATTACCAGGTAAATGATGGGAATCATCGTGGTTGATCTTCATTGGACCTTGTCCGGGTCAAACGCCTTCGCCTCCTTGGGACAGGAGATGGATCTTCACCTGCATCACTAAATATCCTAAGATCATCCTCAATGTCATTTTCATTAAGACCCAGTAAATTCTCACCCCAAAGATAGCGCCGGCGTTCAGATGAACGGCGGTGCCTTGACCATGTACTTGCATGAGCTCTTGGTTCCCTAACGATTTCAATGGTACTATCCATCACTTGAAACAGTATAGTAGTGGTTAACCAAGGTCCATTTGCATTGCTGATGTTGCCTTCACGTTCATCTGATAACCTACCAATACCGTCTCCATTCTCAAGAACATAGTCCCCAACCAGCACAGCTCCAGGCATGGCAGACTGAATAGCACTCATAATATCGCCATATTCTCTCTGGCGCTCGAAATGTCGCCAGGCTCTTTCTCTTGTAGGATCAATGTCAGAGGGTCGAGAAGTAGGATGAACTCTCCTGGCATGCCGGCGCAATTCCAGATAACCACCAACAAATGAGCATGAGTCCCTTGAGCAACTTCTCTTCTTCACGTTCAGATAATTTCTAGCCTCTTCATCCACCTCCCAGCTCAGTACTGCACCTCGGCATAAAGGGCATTTCAATTTCAATTTTGACTCAGATGAATTATCTGCACCTAAATCCTCAAGCACAGCCCTGTCCTGCAAGGTCTCAGAATCAGCAGTTTCTAAAATTCCTTCATCATGTGGGTCTAAATGCCTACTTGGATCTTGGGCATCACCCTGTCTTGATCCTTGTGCAAGTCCAACAGACAATAGAGTATTAATTTCATTTTCATGGAGTTCATTAACATCATGCATGTCAGATTGCATAGTAATGTTAATATCAAAACTATTACCAGAATTGTTTGTGTTAACTAAAGAACTGGGTAAATTTTCGTTCTCCTTAGAATTGTCCCTCATTTTTTTAAATCTGTCCAGGCAATTTGAATGTCTATAACTTGTATCACAAATGTAAGATCTACAGCCCTTCTCATGAGAGCTGCAAAGTAGGAGAACAGCATTATGTGGATGGTCCATGCAGATAGGACATGAAACTTCATCCAATTCTTTGTGAAGAGCATGGATATCTGAATCACTACATAATCTTCTCTTAACACCAGCCATCTTCTTCGCAAGGTGTTAACTACTCAACATATTGAACTAATTAGAAAAGGATGCAAGTAACCAGACCATTTTTTTTCATTTTACATACTTAGATTTCATAAACACAAATTTTTGACATTAAATTAAAAATAAAAAACATGATCAGCAGTAGAAGAACAATTCTATTAATCTAGGAACAATAAAAATGTAACAAACTAAAACTAGATATAATACAAACTCCACACATACCACTTAACTTTTCCTATTGTGAAATGCTTTATGTATAATATTGCGTGTACTTCTAGTCACTGGCTTCCCTCCAATTTCTATGTATTCCTCTAATTTTAGTTCTACTTGCCATTACCAATTAAACATAAAAAAAGGAACAAAATATAAATGTATAACGTTTTCCTTTTATTACACACAACAGTGAAGCTTAGAGGATAATGTTTTGATTCTACGTGTGATTTTGAGATTTAAATAAACAAGGTATAATCTACATCTGGCATTCCAATATGTTAACTCTGCAGTGCATTATTTACAATTCAAAAGAAGTATATCACACTTTTTCCACTCCTCAAAAGTTCAAACTTTACTGACACAACCTGTAATATATAAGAAAAGTTAAAAATAAAATAAATAGATAAGAACAGACTGTTGACAACACAAAATGAACCGTAACTAAAAGGATTAGGTAGTCCCATTTACAAAACATGCAGTTACTTCTTCATACATCTCAAAAGACACCAATATAACATAATCTTGGATTCAAAACCAAGCATTTCGCAAGGATATCAATCATCATTCAAGTTTAATGGCACCTTTGTCGTCAGATTCTTTAAACTAAAAGACCAATACTAAAATGGTGTCATTACTTCAGACTAAACTAAAACTAATTTGACAAAGACTGACAATTACTCTTATCTGTTGTAACAACACTTCGTGTCTTTACCCAAATGTTACAAGTTATAACTTCCAAAGTAACGGCACCTTATTATAACTTCAAAAAAATTTCAAAAGTTTTACGATGTAGTGAAAAACAAATTAACCAAGACTTCCTTGTCAATTGCAAAATCCAGATTCTTCATAGAAGAAAATTAGGTATACCCATTGTAAAGTACAGCTTTTCTCATAGAAGAAAAGTAGGTATAAGAAAGAGTTTTAACTTTAAAAACGACTAGAAAAAAATTGTCAATAAAAAAATAAAGGACATGGGAATAACAATATGATGTGTTGTTTGCTTATAAACTTACCAGGGCAATAAGCTCTCTAGCTATATTCCCTACCAGCTTCTGGCTCAGTTTGTAATTATAACAACTTTAGATGACTTCACAAAAGAATCAGAGGGCAGTCCCTCATGCAATGCTCCAAAGTACGATACAAAAAATGAATCAATGTATACAATAATCTTGGACACATGTATAACTAACGAACACTTCTGTACAACAGAATCACCAACATGCCCCAAAATCTGCGGGTACACCATCAAAAAAGGAAGAAAAAGACTATGTTCAGCAACACAAGATCTCAATCCAGTAAATTTCAGTATCAATTAAGTTTAAAATCTAGGAATCGTCAATGACAAACAGAACCATATAAACAGAGAAATAAAGACACTTCAATCAGACTGATTCATCAATACAATACAACACTATACTTTGAATGAGATGATACCGGCAGAGTTTGCTATACTAACATGATTATACCTAGTATGCTAGATCATATTATCAGAGGTCAACATGGATTCTGTGATCCAGGCTCATCAGCAAATCCCGTTTATTTTTGTTTTGCATCTAAGATCAACCTAGGAGAGGATATGAATGGAAGTGACATTATGAAATGTTAAAAATGGGGGAATGAATTTTTTTCTAGTTATTTGAGCAAAACTCAAATGAGCATGCATGAAAATAAATAAGAAACAAAAGAGCTTCAATGCATTATTGTTACAGAAGCAACACTCCGGATATATCATGATGCTGAGGGACAGAAAAGTTAAGGAAAGTACAAAGACCTAATCAGGTTGAGTTGTAAATATGCAGGTGAAGGATTAATACATTGATAATAGCCACAAAAAAGTGAGGTTAGCCGGGTAGGCAGGAATTCTTCCTATCCGATACAACCAAGGTATCAACTATAGGTACCTATGATAATCAAATCAAATTTTACACTCTCAGGATGTCTATCCCACATACTCTTCAAAAGTCCTAAAGCATGGAAGCAATCAACACTATTAAGTCATATGATCAATCAAATGGACCTGGAGAGTATCAAAATTCGATTCTTTGCCCATATATCAAATATTAAGTAGAAACCAAGGCAATAAAAATAGGCATCAAGGAAAAATAACAAAATCCCATATAGCAATATCAAGCCACAAAGTTTTGCAAGTTCTCAAAGATTCATGAACAACAGAAAATCACTTATTTGCCCAAACAAGCCATCTACCACACAAATTTATATAGATAATCAAGAAAACTAGTAATGATTTCAAAGCACAAAGCTCTGTTTCAATAAGAAAACAGGGCAATTGCAGAACATTCCAATTGCACGCATCCAAACACCAAACCAATAACAAAAAATTAGAACAAAAGTGGAATAAAGAAACAGAAAGGAATCCCATAATAGATTGGGGATAACTAGGCATCAATTTCCAAAACCCAATCAAATCCCAAGGAAAGTCATACATGGCCGGCACTAACCCCAGATCAACATTCAACCACCACACCAATTAAAAACAAACCCTAAACCTAACCCCCAAACCCTGAACAAAATTCAATCACCAAAAAATTTGAAGATTTTTCTAGGGAAAATTAAAATCCAAACGTAATACAACACAATTATAAAACTGAGAGAGAAATATCAAATCCAATTATGATGAACAAAGATAAATTGCAGAAACTAAGAAAGAAAAACGAAATCTTGAACAGGACAAAAGGTGGGGATTTACAAAAGGGTTGAATTTTATATTTTATTTATTTCCTTCTTCTTCTGGGGTTGGTCTATGCAAGCGATCCCAAAGATACAGAGAAGAAACAAGACAACAAAGAAAATGGAATTCCAAAAGAAAGGCTTTATTACTTATTGTATATATATATATATATTGTATTATTTTTATATATAATAGAATTGTGACGAACAAAGATGAAAATGCAGTGTGCACCTATCAACAAGGATATTGTGTCACGGGTCCAAACACATTGGGCTTCTTAATCGTGCTTTAAATACTCACCGTCCATGAAACTCGTAGGATACGTATACAATACAATTACGGATAAGAATAATTGAACGGTCTGAACAAAAATCGGGTTAAGTTTCTTCTGAATAAATATTTAGGTTAAGTCGGAAATGTGGTTTGATGAATATTTATGTCTACTTTTTAGTATTAGTTTTTTAATAATCTTTATTAGTTATTCAAGAATTAGAGTTAGTTTGTTATTGTTCCTGTTAGGTTTCTAGGGTGTGGGATCCTTCTCGCCTTCATGTTACTTCTTCGATTCTCGGTATCGGGTGAATGTCAAATAGGGAAGGTACCTGCAGAATGCATTCAGACACTCAAGTCAATAAAGTGGGTGATCGGCACTCGGGTAGGTGCATAGTAATAAATGGAGTATCTTAGGGTGCGTGACTATTGGACTTCCCGAGGTGTGATGTGACCTCAAGCAGTGTGATGACCCGCATTAATGAAGGGTTTTTTGGGTGGGAGACATTGTGGACCGTTGGATCTGGAAGATCTAACGGTTGAGATCGTTTTGACGTTTCGTGTTTTTAGGTCCTTAGGCCCTATAAATAGTGGTCCAAACAGTGCCGAGACACTGTGTTTTCTTTGTGTGAGTTGTCTGATAACCGAGCAATATCTCGCCCAGTGCTCTGATAACCGAGTGATGTTCGCCCTTCTGCTTTTGTCCAGTCTCCTACTTTATATCAGGTTAGTCATGTCGACTGTTTCTCGTCCTACATCATCTTCTGATCGCCCTTCTCCTACTCTTGGTCTCCCCTCTTCTCCCCTTGGGCATTCTTCTTCTTCTTCTTCTTCTTCCTCTTCTTCTTCTTCTACCACCGACTCCTTGTCGATCGAGGTGGCCGAGGCGTCACCCCTAGTAGAGGTGGTCAGGGAGGATGACCCAGCCAATGCTATTGACCGATCGGACTCCCCCCCGATGGGCGTTCCTTTGGTGGACCTCAGTTGGGTGGACCCTAAGGTAGTGGGGATCTCGTGCCACTTTAAAACTGAGGCTGCTGTGACCAAGTTTTTGGCCAAGCACCCGGTTTTAAAGTCGGGCGGGCGTTTTGGCTACTTTAGCGTTTTGCCTTGTGAGCCCACCGAGAGTGTTTGCTTGGGGAGACCCGGTACCGGTTCCCCTTTCTTCTACATGTACACGTGCCTTTTTGCCGACCTACACGTGTCTCTCCCCTTTTATAGGTTCATAATGGGCATCCTTCGGACACTCAACAAGGCTTCCACCCAAACATCTGGGCGTCCCTCCAGCCCTTTCGCTTGTTGTGTGATGTCATGCGTCTTCACCCCTCTCCCTCTTCCTTTCTTTGTTATTATACTTCTCACCCCGCCCAGCCTGTGTCTTGGCACTCCTTGATCGTTCGGTTAGGGAGTGTTCTTTTTAATTCATTCGCCGTCTCTTTCAAGAGATTTAAGGAGAGGTTTGTGAAAGTCGTCATTCAGCCCGAGGCGACATCGTATTATTTTGACGAGGCTGGTCGGTCTTGGTTCCCTCTTTACTGGACCAGCCAACCTTGTGACTTTAAAGTGTGGCCAAGGCCAACGGGAGGTGCTGACGAGCTAGAGATTCTCTTGCTCTTTGACACACTCCCGAGGAAGCTTCCAACCAGGGGGCTGATCGGTGCTTATGTCAAGTCGGCGCGATGGGCGGCCGTTAAGGGTATGAGTATTTTACTTCTGTTGTCGGTGCCAGCGTCCTAGACAAATATCGGCAACGGGCGGCTGAGAGAAAGGGGCGTTGGAGCATCGACGTCCTACCTACTGTAAAGGGCTCGGATGCCCGAGCTAACAAGGGCTCGGTCGGCCCTTCCCACAAGTCCAAAAAGAAGTCGAGGGATGGGTGGTAACATTGCCACCACCACTCGTTCTCTTGGGTCTCTGCCGACACCACCACCTCGTCGGGAGGCAGTCGAGGTGGACTCGCCCTCGCCCAAGCGTGTGGAACAGGTGGCTCCTCCTCCCGAGATCGACCATGTAGAGGTCTCGATATCACCCCTCGCCTTTCTGGGGGGAGACTTGTAGTTCACACGAAGGGTGCACGTGGCCCTTCCAGAAGACACTCGGGAGGTGATCTGAGGTGTCCCTTCATTGGACTTGCTGAGGGGCTGCCTGGAGATGCTGTGTTGCTCGGTCGTGATGATCCAACTAGGGATCCGAGAGAGGAAGCGCCAGGACGAGGAGATATCTCAGCTGGAGCATGAAGTTGTCGAGGGCACCGACCGTCTGAAGCAGTCTTTGGCTGCTCACTCTAAGCTCTCGGAGAAAATTTATCGGGAGATGGTCGATAAGGAGTTGGCTCAGCAAGAGGCCATTGATGTTGGTCGCCGTCTGGGAGAGGCAAGGGCCGAGATGGACAAGGTGGCGACTGAAAACGCCAAGCTGAAGAGGATGGTCGAGGAGAGAGATGAAAAACTCTCGTCCTCGGCCACTGAGTTGGCCACCCTACAGGCCGCAAAGGACGAGGTCGAACCCGAGTTTGACCGCAACTTTGAGGAGACCGAGGAGTTGCTGAAGCAGAGCTTCCTTCGTGTCGTACGCCAAGCCCATGTGCTTTATGGGGAGTCGCCGACCTCTCATGCCTTTGACCTCGACTACAAGGTGTACCAGGGTCAACTGATGTCCAGTGCCAAGGCGAGTGCTTTGGCGGCACAGGAGGCTAGGCCAACCGAAGGCGAAGAGGGCGAAGGTCGTGAAGACAATCAGGAATAGATTTGCCTTCGGTCGGTTGTGACTTTTTTCTTGTTTTGTAGCTTTCTATCTCCTCCAAGGTCGGGGTGTGGCCTCCACCTTCTCTTTTCGTTCACTCTACTTGAATTTGAAGAAAAATTTCGATAAGTTAAAAATATCGGTCTTTATTTGTTTGGGCGGTCGACCATTAATGCGAGGACGTAATCGAACAAGTTGAGTTGGCTGTCGGCCATTTATGTGATTGCTTACTTGAACGAGTATAATTGGTTGTCAGGCATTACTGTGATTGCTTAATCGAACAAGTACGACTGGTTGTCAACCATTAATTGTGATTGCTTAATCGGACAACTTGAATGGGCGGTCGACCATTAACTGTGATTGCTTAATCGAATAAATTGAATGGGCGGGCAGCCATTAATTGTGATTGCTTAATCGAACAAGTTGAATGGACGACCATCGGCGTGAATGCTTCACCGGTTGGCCACTGTCGGCCATTAATTGTGTATTCATAGATTGATTTTAATCTTGTGTCCAGTTACAAGGGTAACTTGGGTGTGTTGATCGGTCTCGGCAGGGTATGTCGGTTATGGCTACATCCAGACCGATCCGAGTGAGAGGTGTTGGCAGGGTATGCCGGTTAAGGCTTCATCCAGACCAAATCTAGTTGATCGGTCTCGGCAGGGTATGTCGGTTAAAGCTTCATCCAGACCAAACCTAGTTGGTCGGTCTCGGCAGGGTAAGCCGGTTAAGGCTTCATCCAGACCGAGCCGAGGATTTGCAGGAGAACAATGCTAGTACTTTGAGAAAAACGCCTCATCAAAACCTCCTCGGTGGGGTGAGGAAAGAGTGCATGACTTTATTTATTCAGCTGTAATAAAATTTAAGGTGCGTGGCATTCCACGTCCTTGGTACAATTTTGCCTGAAAGTCATTCTAGGTGATAAGCTCCCCCCTTTGTGACTCCTCAAACTCGGAAAGGTCCCTCCAGTTGAACGAGAACTTCCCTTTGTTTTTTCTCGCATCGCTGCGCATCCTCCACACGAAGTCTCCTTTCTGGAAGCTCCTCGGTCGGACCTTTGTGTTGTACCATCTTGACGCCCGAAGCTTGCATGCGGCCTCCCGAATCTTGCTCTTTTCTCGAAGTTCGCTTACCAAATCGAGGTTGACCGCTAGGCTCTCCTCGTTTAGGGTGAGATCGAACATTTGCCTTCGTATGGTGGGCTCGCACACTTCGACCGGGATCATCGCCTCGGTCCCGTATGTCAGGCTGTATGGCGTTTCCTGGGTGGTTGTCTGGAGGGTCACCTGTACGCCCAGAGTACTTCTATAAGCTCTTAGGTCCATCGGCCTTTGACCTTGCCCATGCGTTTCTTCAGGTCGTTTAGTATGACCTTGTTTGCGGCCTCGACCTGCCCATTGGTTTGTAGTTTCTCGACCAAGGCCATGATTGACTTGATATCGAGGTCGTCGTAGAAGGACTGAAGTCCTCGGTCAATGAATTGTCGGCCATTATCGGTTATGATTGTATTTGGAACGCCATATCGACACACGATGCTTTTCCAGACAAAATTTTGAACATTTTTTGTCGAGATGGATGCAAGTGGCTCGGCCTCGACCCATTTGGTAAAGTAGTCGAATCCTACTAGAAGGAACTTGGTCTGCCATTTTCCTTGTGCAAAGGGATCGATAATGTCCATCCCCCAAATGGCGAACGACCATGGGGAGATAAGACTGTGTAACTCTTCCCGCCTTGTGTGGTGGAGAGGGTCGAACTCCTGACACTTGGCACATTTCTTCACGTACTCGGCACAATCACCTTGGACGGTCGGCCAGTAGTAGCCAGCCCTCAGGACCTTTGAAAGCCATCGTCCGTGCCCCCGAATGGTTTCCGCAGACACCTTCATGGATCTCGGTTAGGATGTACTCGGCTTGCTTGTTGGTGATACACTTCAGCAAGGGGCCGAGTATCCTTTTCGGTATAAATCATCGTTGATCATGGTGTACCAGACACATTGTTGCTTCATGGTTTTTTCTTGCTCTGGCTTGCATGTGCCATCCTCTAGGTACTGGATGATGAGTGTCATCCAATTATCAGTTTCGGCCTCGGCTATTGCAAGACATTTAGTCTCATACACACTGGGGTGCCTTGGTCTCTGATGGCTCTTCTTCTTGGTGACCGACAGCTTAGACAGGATGTCGACCCTTTTGTTTTCCTCCCTCGGTATGTGCTCCAATGGTGCTTTGTTAAACCGGGCTATGTTGTTTCGGGCAACATGGTAGTATCGTTGTAGTAGGGGTTCTTTTACCTCGAACTCTCCCTTGACTTGGCCGACCATAACCAGGGAGTCGCTTTTGCACACGACCTCACGTGCTCCCATGTCGTAGGCTAGGTTTAGCCCGACGAGCAAGACCTCGTACTCGACCTGATTGTTGATCGCCCTAAATCTGAAATGGAGTGCTTGCTCCAGGAGGAGGTCGTCTGACCCTTCTAGGACGACTTCTGCTCCACAAGCTGTTTTGTTGGATGAGCCATCTACATAAAGTGTCCACCCGATCGACAGGGTGGGTAGTGGTGTCAGCTCGATCGAGAAGTCGACTAGGCATTGGGACTTGATAGCCCCCTGTGGCTGATAGCGAATGTCGAACTCGGACAACTCAACCAACCATCCTATCATCCTCCCTGCAAGGTCCGATTTAGACAAAATTTTAAAGATTGGATAGTAGGTCAGTGATTGAATGGTTTTGGAAATAAGGGCACATTCGCCTCGCCATGAGGACCAGGGCGAGCGCCACCTTCTCGATCATCTAGTATCTCGTCTCGACCGTGTGGAGCGTCTGCTGCCAAAGTATATTGGTCGTTCCTCACCCTCGACCTCCTGCACTAATGCACCGCTGACTGCTTCATCTGAGACCGCTAGGTAGACCAGGATGGGTTGGGCGGGTCTCGGCTTCTGTATGGCTGATGGAGATGTTAGGAAATCCTTCAACTGCTTGAAGATTTCCTCGCATTTGTCGTCCCAGCTGAACTTGGAAGCCTTTCGAAGTATCTGGACCATCGGTCTCGTCCTCTCGGCCAGTTGGGAGGGCGGTCAGACGCCCTAGGAGTTGTTGTATCTCCTTGATGTTTTACGGGCTTCTTATGCCGACTATGGCTTGACATTTGTCGAAGTTGGCCTTTATCCCCCAGTGGGTGAGCATGAACCCATAAACTTCCCTCCATCAACCCCGAATGTTCACTTCTCAGGGTTGAGCTTCATATTGGACCCTCTGAGGGCCTTGAACACCTCGTCGAGGTCCTTCACATGTTGTTCAAAGGAGTCAGACTTCACCACTATGTCGTCCACATACACCTCTACCGACCGATCGATCAGCCCCCGAAAGATTTTATCCAAGAGGCGCTGGTAGATCGCCCCCACTTTTTTGAGGTCGAACGACATGACCTCATAGTAGTAGTTGGCGTCGGCCTCATGAAGGTCGTTTTCTCCTTGTCTTTGGGGTGCATACTTATCTGGTTATAGCCAGAATAAGCATCCAGGAAGCTCAAGATTTTATGGTCGACCGCCCCGTCCACCAGGCGGTCGATGTTGGGTAGGGGGTAGGAGTCTTTCAGACACGCGCTGTTGTGGTTTCTCTAGTCGACGCACATCCTCCAGTTGTCGTTCAGCTTGGTGACCATGACGACGTTGGCTAGCCAAGTCGTGTACCGGGCCTCCTGTATGAACCCGACCGATAGAAGCTTTTCGGCCTTTACTTTCGCTGCTAGGTGTTTTTCATCGCCTAGGTCTCTCTTCTTCTTGGAGATCGGTCAGGCTTCTTTAAATATTGGCAGTCTATGGGTGATGATGTCTGAGCTCACTTCTGGCATGTCGGTCGGTGTTCACGCGAACAGGTTCACATTCTTCTTTAGCGCGGCGTTCATGATCTCGGCCTCGGCCGTTGCCATGGTCGTCCCCACAACTGTGTTGTGTTCTTCATCCAGGAGCGGTACTTGCCTCAGCTCTTCCCACGCTTCTAATCTGTCCTCGGTCGCCCGAGGGTCTAGATCTACCAACACGACGGTTGTCTCGATTAACAGGAAACTTCATTGCCAGGTGAGAAGTCGATACGATGACCATCAACCAGTTGATGGACGGTCGACCAGAGAGGATGTTGTAGGAGGTATTGGCATCGATGACCAGATATCGGATCCTTATAGTCTTGTTGTTCTTCTCCTAGCCGAAGGTGGTGTAGAGCTCAATGTAGCCCTTTGTACCCACCTTCTCACCTAAGAACTCGACTGCATGGTCGCCGTAAGGTACCATCTCGACCTCGGGTATTCTCATGGCCTTAAACGTCTTCCAGTAGAGGATGTGTACTGAACTCCTTGGTCAACAAGGGTCTTCCTGATAGTGAATCGATCTATATCGACCGATATGACCATGGGATCGTCCTGGCGGTAATCCACGCCCTTGAAGTCTTCATCTGTGAAGGTGTCGAAATGTCACCGCATTCACCTGGTGCACCGCCCACAGGTGTTTCTTTCAGGTGTTGTTGGTGCTCCATCCGCCGGCTATAGTGTTGATAACCTCTCGGTTACCTCCTCTCTCGGCCTCCCTGGGAGGATCGTCTCTCCGAGGCCGGCAGTCGTCCCTACGGTCTCGGTCGTCTCGGCCTCGTGGAGGTGATTTCATTCTCTTGGAGGGTTCCTCTTTGCGAGGTGAGCGTCTTGTGTCTCGGTCATTCCTGATGAATCAGCACAGGTGTCTAGCTTGGATGAGTTCCTCAATCTTGTCCTTCAGAGCCTGACATTCCTCAGTGGAGTGCCCGGTGTTTTGGTGATACCGACACTACTTCCTTTGGTCGGTATTGTTTGGGTTGGCTACCTTTCTGGGAGGAGGGATCAGCTCGGTGTTGAGTGCCTCGTCCAGAATTCTTCCCCTCTCAACCGCCAGGGGTGTATACCTCAAGAATCGTAATGGTCGATCTCTATTATCTCTGCGCCTGTCTTCCTACTGGCCTAACCAGCCTTGGCGGTCCTTCTCTTCCTTGTTCTTTTCTCCAGTAGCCTCGACTCGGGCTTGGTTACGGAACTCCCTGAGTTCTTCCAGCTGCATATACTTAGCAGCTCTCTTCCTCAGCTCGTCCAGACTGTCGGCCGGCTGCATGCACAAGTTATCAGCAAAAGGCTCTGGACGTAGGGCTGTCAGCATGTGATGCATGGCAACATCCGGACTGAGGTTCCGGATGCTCATTGCCACTTTGTTGAACCTATCAACAAAGATTCTCAACGACTCTCCCTTCTTCTTACGGATGCCTACCAGGGCGATGGAGGTTAGTGGCAAACTGAGTCTCGAACTTTGTCACGAGCGTGGCAAAGTTATCAATGGAGTTAGGTGAGAGCTTGGTGAACCAGCTGAGGGTTGCTCCCATCAGGGATGTGGGTAGCACTCGACACAAAATTGCATCGTCCGAGGTGTAGAGACTCATATGGGTGGTGTATGCATCAATATGCTCGTCCGGGTCGGTAGACCCATCATATCAGTCTCGGTTGAAACCCTTCCACTTGTCTGGTAGGGGGACTTCAATGTTAGTGTTGGTGAACGGGTGTCGGTGGGCCGAGTCCGTGGTGATGGTCGTCTTGGCCGACCTGTTGAGAAAGGATTGTCCCTCCATCTCGTGGGTGAGAATCTTGTCTCTCGTCTCCTCCACTGGTCTCGGGTGGGGAGGAGAGGCGAAGGACCTATCAGCCACATTGGTCGGTCCAGTGGACGGTCCTCCCTCCACCGACTTCTTCTTCATCTCGTCATTCTCCCTTTGGAGAGCTTGCATCTCTTGCTCATTTTTCTGGACAACTTCATCTTTCCTCCTCTTCATCTTGGTCATCTATCTCTAGAGAGACAATAGTAGCGTTGCCTGTCGGCATTAGTCATCCTTTCCATGCTTCTGGTTGTGACCATCTACTTTCTCTCTTCAACTAGTTTCTCTCGGCCCCATAGTGGGCGCCAATTGTTCCTACTAGGGAGATGGGACCTAGAGAACTATTGAAGTCTTCGTCTTCCTCCTTCGGTTGGGCAGGTTGCTAGGGCTTCACTGGGATCCTTCTCGCCTTCGTGTTGCTCCTTTGGCTCTCGGTCTCGAGTGAATGCCAAATGGGGGAGGTACCTGCAAAAGGCACTCTGACGCTCAAGTCAGTAAAGTGGGTGATCGGCACTTGGATAGGTGCACAGTAATAAATGGCGTACCTTGCTCCTTGGAATGTGTGCTATTTATACTATTTTAATGGGTTTACCTCATTGGGCCTGATTAGTGGAATGGATCGCACTTATGATTGCATTACCTAATTCTTAATGGTAGTTTAGTTTTACTGACCTTGGTTTGAGCGTTAATGGTTATTTGTGTCGGTCAGCCTGGCCGTGCGTGGTGTCTCAGCCAGCTCGGTCAGGGAGGCCGAGCCACGCCAGTGTGTGTTTCTGTCAGCTCAGTCAAGGAGACCGAGGCACGTCAGAGTTTTGGTCGACCATACCAGTATAGTTACTATTAATAAACTAATATAAAATATATGTTATTTTTTATAACTAATTTAGAAAGAGAGGGACATAAAACTTTTTTTATGAAAATATTTCATCATATTATTTATTTTAATAAAAATTATTGTCTAATAACATATACGATATTTATAAAAAATAATAAAAATTTTAAAAACACAGTTTATCTCTCACTTTTTATATTTTTCTGATTTTTGTTTAGTTGGTATAAGAGTATGGTTGAGGGAGTGAATTCTTGATATTTTTAGAGAAGAAGATCAAACAATAAGCATGGTATGCAAGAAACCATAATTGATTGTAGAAGGAGTTTCTCTCTCTAAACCTTCTCATTTTATGGGAGAAGATATTTTATAGTGAAAACTCAAATGAAAATGTACATACAGTCCACACACTATCAACTATGACAAATCATCAACGAGGATGATATAAAGATTTCATCCTTAAGAGGAGGATTGGGACTTGGAAGAATACAACTAGATGCATTTAAACAACAAGGAAAAATATACTCTTATTTGTGCACTTTCTAAGAACCGAGTATAAGAAAGTGTGTAGAGTGAAAATTGCAAAAGAGATATAAGATTCTCTAGTTGCTAATTATTAAGGGAATAAGGAAGGTAAAAGAAAGGTATAACACTCGGAGAGAAAAGGGCTACAGGAAAAAACTTCCTCAAGATAGATGGCCAACAAAAGAAAGGAAGTCAAGGTCGTTAAGAGTCAAGAGAATAATGAAAACATATCTAGGGTGGAGTTAAACTATTCAATAGATGGAGAAATCTCCATAATATCTTAAAAGTTTAAGTAACTACTCAAACGAAGAGGGTAAGGAAACACAAGGTTTCCTCTTAGAATAAGAGAAAGCTCTTTTAGGCATAAAGATGAAGAAGCCCTACAAGACATCGTCCGTTTCGAGCACAATAAGTCTGAGCCAGTAAGAAATGAGTGTTCCAAGCTAAGAAGAAAGCATGGCTCAACCAAGAAAAGTCTAATGACAACCTGGGAAGACTCAGACTCAGGGTCAAACTCAAGCGCAAATGAACATGACAATCATTGTCTTATTGTAGATACAGAAGAGGTAATATATAAATCCAACTCCATTTTTTATAAAGTATCAAACTCACCACACTTATCATCCAATGAAGATGAAGATAATGGAATATCTTTTGAGGATCTCCTCACAAGATGTAACTCTATCTCTGAAAAATATCTTGAGCTAAAACAAAGGTTTTGTTAGAATTGTTGGCCTAAAATAAAAGGGGATGAATTGTTTTCAGAAGATTTTCGTATAAGATGGAGTCAAATTGAAAACTTAATTAAATCAATATATTGATGGAGTCAGTTTTTATGTTTATTTAACCGATTAACATATAGGCAGAAAACTTGAAAACAATTGATAAAGTAATTATGAGAGAAAGAGAGAGAAATTTGCACAGATGATTTATACTCGTTCAGTCTTACACAAAAAGCTACATTCAGTCCTTAGTAAAATCACTAAGAATTCACTAAACCAAGCACAAAGTTTATAAAAGATACAATCAAGAGTATAGATCTTGAACCCTACAAGAACACACACTCTTAACCACTCTGCAAAAATTCAGAAACTCTATCTAAATCTACTACACCAGAATACAAAGAAAGAAATAAGGTTTAAGAACACCTGGGATTTTACAGATGAAGCACAAAAAAAAAATAAAAAAATCAAACCCATAAAATATTCTTCAACCACACAAAGCAAAAATAATTTTCAAGAATGATTTCAAAACTTTCTATTTTTCTCTCTTACAAAAGTTTGTCATTTAAAATGTTCAAATTATTTCCTTAGTATAAGGTTTTAATGATTGTAAAAACGGTTTGATGAAAAAAATTGTATCAATTTAAATTTGTTTGGTTATAATATAAAAAAACTTGTTAAAACATTTAATTGATTTTTCGAAATAACTAATTATTTTCCTTTACTAGAAGAAATCAACAGTTTTTAAATTGGTACGTTTATGGAAATAACTTGTTGATTTCACTAAATAGAAAAGACAAAATAGGAAAATAAAATATTTTCAAATATTTTTGAAACTTCAAGTACTTTCAACCTATTGATATGATAAATCAATATGTTAAAAATATTTACTATAATCAAAATACTTTAATAAAAGTAATTTTAAGCGATAAAAACTCGAATAACCTGATTAAAAAATACAACATATTAAGAAAAAAAACTTTTATGGAGATAACTTTTGAAGTTAACTTGAACCATAATGTGTTGTAAAAATATGCAACAAAATCTACATAGACACACACAACTTTCAAAAATTCATGACGGATTGGATTCCTCAACGTAAGATCTTCTTAAGTAACAGGTTTAAAGTCTTAAGTTTAGAAAACAATAAGTTGACTAGATATCAAGTTACAAGGAGTTAACATACAAAAGTTAGATGCTAAAAAATAAAACTTCTGCAAGAAAGAGAGACATGTTATAAGCATGATTTTCATAAATTTGTTTGAGAGCCCAAAATTTCTAAATATTCTTTTTGCAACTTCAAGACATGCATCTGAAAAGTCTGGTCTCCGATATGATCTGTTGGAACAAAAGAAAAGAAAAACCATTTTATAAATCCTTTGGAGTTACTTGTAAAAATTGTGGAAACTCTTGGCATACAATTGTCAGATTCAAACATAGAAAACAAATCCAGAAACTAGTAAGAAAGAGAAACTCGTAATTCCCATTATAGATATGCTATATGGAAAAGGATAAGAAACAAAGTTGGTTCTTAGACAGTGACTACTTGCACCAAATCTACATTTCTAGATCTCTAGAAATATGAAGGTAAAAAAGTAGCCTTCAATGGAGCACGAAAAAGTCTTATTATATTTGTTCCAAATAATCTTAAGGGTTTTAAATCATGACATTCTTTTTATTCATATTTTTTTCATTGTACACAAGAATAGGAGAAAAAAATAATAATTTTAGAAAAAAAAATCATTATAAAGATTTATTAATGCACCCTTGAAGGTGTGAAAGGTGTGAGAATTGAAAAATAAGAAGAAATAGCATGCAGGAACAGTATGGAAAGGTTGTGGAAGAAAAGAGAGAAGAAACTAAAGGTGAAATATGAATTAACTATGGAGAATTGCAAAAGTATGAATGCACTGTTTTGTTTGGTGATGATGGAAACCATAAACCCTAAACTCTACACTATATGATTTAAAGAAGAATGATGATGGTGATTATGAAAAGAAAGAAACTAGTCAGTTTAAGGCATATTAAGTCAGGGATAAAGATGATGATTTTGAGCACACTCAAACTCTAGAAAAGGGTTTAGGTGGGTCAGGTTTGGGCACTTTGTAAGCAAAGGAACCAAGTCTTATTCAACTGATGCTAAGAGGAATGTATGGGTCTGGTTAAGAATTATAGTCCAAAATCATCCTTCTCATACTTTGACTGGAATTTCAATCCCATATTATGCATAAAACTATTCTTATAGTTGCTTAAACGATTTGTGAGATGAGTTATTGGTTAGTATTATTATCTCTGCATTTTCTTATATGGGTTTCGTGAAAAAATATGTATTTGTTTAACTTCAAATAAAATTCAATAATCCTAAACTCCACAACATCATAACACAAACACCATACTCAAAGAAGGATCAAACCTAAATAGGATACATAACGAAAAATCAAATTCGAAATCAAATCTTTATTACTATGTTTGTTTTTGTGGATAAAAACATGTATAAATACCCTTTCATAAAAAATGAGATGAAAGCTTGAAATTTAAAAAAGAATAAAATCGTCAATCGAAAAAGAATCAAGACTTAAACTTTCAGTTCAAAACTACAAAGAAAGTTTACAAAATTTTTTATCTTTAATAGATTAATCTTTTATAATATAATTTATTTTTATTAATAATTACATTTTTTAAATAAATAATTAAAATTAAAATAATAAATAAATATTAATATTTTATTTTAATAATATATTGAAATAAATTATTTTATTTCATATTAAAATTTAAATTAATTTATTTGAAAAATAATATGTACTACTTAATATCTCAATATATATTATAGAAAATAAATTTAAGGACCAAACTATGTGTTTAATTGATCCTTCACACTTATTAACTTATTAGTCTACCAACACTTAAGTTTTATTTTATTTGAATTATCATCTTCAACCTCACGAATTATTTTCTATCAAATTAGAGTATTATTATATATTTGTCTTACATTTAAACAATTCATTAATAATTTTCTTCTTTTCTTACATTTATTTTTCGTATATTAAAATACAACAAAAATAAGGAGGAAAAATAAAAAATAATTTATAAGAAAAATATCGTAATTTACATTTTATTCTTTTTTTATTAAGCGTCACAAAAATTGATTTATAAAAATAAAAATAAAACTAATAAATAATAAATTAAGATTGATATTTTCTTTTATTAATAATAAATTATTTAAAATATTTAAAGAATATTTCAACTCTTTTAAAAAAAAATATATTACATTTCATAATCTCTCAAATCATCGCAAATCATGTTCCTTGTAGAAACTTAATGGAGATGACATTTTTTTAATCGGCAAACAATAAATTAAAT
>Ga0123342_1004238_pt1 | contig 22114 bp, 9 predicted proteins | sample Turbeawhitnodule_FD_89960 | JGI IMG/M metagenome (GOLD analysis project Ga0123342, IMG submission 89960) | Root nodule microbial communities of legume samples collected from Mexico - Turtle bean Mexico white nodule | ecosystem: Host-associated > Plants > Roots > Nodule | place: Mexico: Nepantla... | reverse complement strand
TTTAATTCGGACAACGCGGTCGTCCGGTACTGACCGGTATACTTGTCCCACGTGTAACCATGTTCCTTGCTTAATTAGATAATTTAATTCGGACAACGCGGTCGTCCGGTACCGACCGGTACAACATGCATTAAGATTTTATAGGCTATATAACGTTTTTCCTGTTAAAAAAAATATTCAATTGAACTTGTAACGATTTGCATTAAGCTTAAGCTGAAAGATATAAATTATTTTGTAAGAAAAATAAACTGAAATGTTTCCAAGTTTTATTTTTAAAAACTAAGTTCTTAGAAAATTAAACTTCTAAAACTAAACTATACTGTTACACAAACATATTTATAATTAAATTTGTCAAAGTTAAAGTATGAGAATTAATATTCAATCAGAGTAAAAAACTTGAAGATTGTAACAATTAAGTAACCTATCTATTTTTATGATAACAACCTTATTTATTAAATTCGTCTTAGATAACATATAGTTTAAATATGTGATATTTTTTTATAGTTTCTTTTAGATATTATTTTATTCAGTCAATTTTTGTTGTTTAAATTTAATTTAAGCTGATATTGTTTTCAAAATAAATATGTGAAATACTTTTTTTTTTTATTAAAACTGTGGCATTTAATAATTTTTTTTTTAATAATTTTTAAAGTGCGTGTTTTATTAACTAACTAATTATAAATACTTAATTTTATAAGATATTTCTATATAAAAGATTACTATTTATAAAATCATTTGAAGTAGTTCAATCACCTTAAAAACAACTCAATTTAGTTTACACAAATTATTGTCATTTAGTTTAGTTTCTTGAAACTACATTTGCATTCAATATATTTTTTCATAGAGTTAAATTTAGTTCATTTTATCCATCCAATCTTATAATATGTTTTATGAAAACATTACATTATTCTTTTAGTTTAGATCTATATAAAAGTTTTAAAAATTCAGTATCATGAAAAAAAATCGTTTTTTTTATATGTAAAATGGTTGAAATATAATTATAAATTCACGAAGCATTTATATAAATTTTTATTAAAATAAATATCTTTTACTTGTCATATATATATATATATATATATTATAATAGAAAAATAATGGTCATACTTGGCACACTTAATACATAGTTATTATCAATTAAAGTCATGAATAAAACTCATAAATAAATTTTAGTTTTATGAAAAATTGTGCTTTCGAACAATATGAGGGTTATATATAAATCAAATGAAGTGAATATAGTTAGAAAAATTGAGCATAGCATGTTATTTTAGCATTAACTGATTGAAGAAATAATATATGCACGTGAAGTGGAAATTGTACCTCCTAGAGTAATAAATTGGAATTAGCTCGGTAATTAATAGGAATTGTACTTACTAGAAAAATGGTGAAACATAATTGCCACGTTGCCGAACCTTTCTAGAACACGTGTTATGTCCCACGTCGACATTCTATCTCCCTTACACCCACCCACTCCCTATATATGTGTTCCTCCTCATTTCCTTTCTCAATTCTCTTCTTTTCAATTACTCTCTGATCACAACGCCATCACCAAAACGCTACAAGGGTTTCAGGCAAGCCATCATTTCCCCCAAATTATAGTTTCACTTCTTTTATGCCAATGCACTTTTTCTCTCTTATCCTCTCTTCCTTTTGATTTTGCACTAATTCAAGCATGCTTAGCAATAGCAGTGCACGCATTGTTTTCCCTCTATCTTTGGTTAAATGGGTCAGCCATAGATCTTTCTACCGGAATCTATAATAGCTCTTTTGTAACCTTGCTTGTCGGTATCGGTTTTATTCAATTAACGCAAATATGCCTTTTCTCATTTTGCCTTCCGTTTCCGAATTGCTGGCTAGGAAGTTTATCCAAGTAAGACAAGGAATTTTGGGTATTTTCCTTTGTTTCAAATGGACGCAGTCGTTTGCAAAAGATTTTGACTTTCATGTATTTGCACTTCGTGCCAATGAAGCGTGCACTTGTGCCACGTTGTGTATCACGCACTTTGTATAGCTTTTTTCTGTGCATTCGTAAGACCCTTTCATTAGTCACTGTTGCTTGGTGTTCTCCTTTGGACCTGTTAGCTTTGTGCTTCAATACTCGGAAGGGTGATAATGTTGGTTCCTATTTTATTCACATAGATAGTGTTTGTCTCATTGGGGTGGAAATTTTCATCAGCTTAAGTATTCTTCTGTCCTTCTGAAGCAAGGGGTCGTTTTTGTTGCCTTCATCGTAGTTGAAGGATTACTCTTTACTGAGTAGGAATTTGGTTTAAGTTTGCCTGTAGTGTAAAGTTCTGCAAGTATGCTCTGTGATGAACAGAGCTATGTAGTATACACGTAAACAACTATGTCTGTGTTTGTGTTTAATTTTCCTTCTCCACTCTGTCCTTTTCTGTTTGATCCATGGGTAATGTGCATTTATTTCGGAAGAATAATTGCTTATTCTTTCAAGTGTTATAAGCAAGCTTTTAAAAAACTAGCTATTTCTCTAAAAGTAATCAAGTTGTTACCCTTCATACATACTGCCTCTCTTTTGCGAAGTTTCTCTTCGTTCTTTCTACAAGACCCCCTTTAAATTGTCAACTGCATTAATTGCTTTATTTTATATTTTTATAAAAAAACCCCAAATCGAGGGGCAGTATTTGTGTGGAAAGAGATTAAGTGAATGGAATTAATTTCTGTAGTCGAATGATATTTTGAACATTCAATGAAAAAGATAATTTCTTCGACTCTGCACTATCTTTATATGATATAGGGTGTCTTTCTTCACAGATGAGGCTTCTATTTATGGATTAATAGAGATCTTCTTGCTCCTGATTTTTGCATCAAAACAATTGCAAAGTTTCTTATACTTGGGTTTTCTGCTTCTCTGCATCATTTATCAGCAAAAGTGGTGAATCTTGACGGGCAAAATTATGTTTTGGTTTGATATGTAGGGCACCACCACAAACATTTTAGGATATATCAAGTTTCTAATCCTATTTTAAATTTAACAGAAATGAATTGAGCTTATATAGGCTGCACATCGAAATTAGGTTTTGTTTTTTATATCTTCTGTTTTGGGGAAGATGAGAACAAATATGTACATTGGCAGATATTAAATTTTCCTTATTGTATCTCTAGCAGGTTGAAATAAGTGATTTGTATAATCAAAATGTCATCTCCAAGCAAGAGAAGAGAAATGGATGTTATGAAATTGTAAGTAGATTTTATTATTGAGTGTTTATGGTTACATTATTTTAAACTGTTTGAATTATTTGTTGTATATTTTTTTCTATAAATGGGTGGCAATCGGTATATTGTTAAATTCTTTGAAATATATTATGGTTTGTTTGTTTTGATTGTTGGCATGACGTGATGAAGAAGCACATTTGGCACATTATAGGTTATCTTCACGAGGTATCATTTGATCTTGAACCCACGTCCACGTTCATAATGTGGGTAAATTTCAGTAAGTTTAATTTGGCTTAAAGAGAAGCCTGTTTAAACTAAAGTTCTATTACACAGAAGGACCTGGACTACTTGTTGAAATGAAACAGCCATTATATATAGTAGTTTGTAAGATTTATAAAGGATTAAAATCCGTCCAAATCCGTTGAAGTACACGCCTTTCCTAACTTACCATAATTTTTATTTTTGTTAATCACTAAATACCGTGTAGTGTTGTTTTCAAGTTAAAATATGACGTAATCCTATGTTGAATCCATGTAGCTTTTTGTAATTTTTTATATGTTGCTGTTTGATAGTCCATTGTGTGGGTTAAATGGATGAAGAAAACTAAATGGAGAAGATGAATTTGGTTGGTGAATATAGAAACTTAGAAGAGGTGAGGCCAACTCCTAAGTGATTCTAAGCTAGACACAAAACTAGTGCTAATGAGTGAGCAAAGAAGACAAATTGTGCACAAACTTGGACATCATTTCTTTATCAATTCTAAGCTCCTTTAGAAAAGGGTTAGCACTTGTATTTATAGTCCTAAGAGTAGTCAAGGTGCAAGTTTTAATCCTAAAAACTCTCCACTTCCATGGTGTGACAATTGGCTACCTCACTCTCACAAATTTCTAACTCCACTCAGTGTTGTTTTCAAGTTAAAATATCTGGTTAGTTGATCAGCAAGAAGGTAACAACACCCTGAAAACTAGATTTGAAGGGGGCTAATGTGATTGTTGGAAAACTGCCTTAATTGCAGTCACCCCTTGGTTGGAAAGGGCTACTTAGTGCGGCCTTGATAATGAAGGTCGAGTTGGGGATTATAGTGGATTATAGTGGTGGCCACCAGGACGTGTCTCCTTGATAGTTCAGATCTCTTATCAATTGGAGATATGAATCATGCAGTGCTTTTAAAGTGTAGAAACCCCTTAATTTTTGTGGAGTTGACTGAGTTCTTCATTCTAAGAGTAATAAAAAAACAAATTTTGGGGATTCATGATAAAGAAAAACTTCAGTTTTTGTGATGGTCACATGATGTGCACGAAACATAATTATTTGACTGTAAAAGTAATGTTTTCACTTAAAATCAAATTGAGGGCTAAGTGATAAAATGTAGACCTTAGAGTTAAGTTTAGATATGCAATACTTAATGGGAAATTTGTTTTACCCATTTATTAACATTCATGAGAGAAGGCAGGATTATGAATTGGCTGTTTCTGTCATGAAAAATCACCTGGAAGTGACAATCAAATTCATCACAGCATGATATGCCAAGCATAGAAACCAACTTCAAAATTAAAAAGATAAAAATTGCTTAGGATTCTCCATCACATTACGTTTTAGCATAAGCTGAATTTTAGTCATAACATAGACTTCACCTTTTTTAGTGGGAATAGGGATCTGCAAATTACTAAAACAATTGAGGAAATTAAAAAGAAGCGAAAAAGAACATGGTTACTTAGTCTTAGTCTGTTGGCAGTTTATGTTTTCCCCAGGGTGCCTTTTCTGGTGTCATACCATCATATTTCCCTGTGGTAGGGGACTAAACCACTGCTTTTTTATGATTTTATTTTTCAGAGAAACATTTTTTAAATGCTGAATGATATAGTAAACTTCAACCATGTAGTACTTAGTGAAAGTAAATTCATTATAAATCGATCCCATTCCCTCCATTTTCCTTTTTTTCCTCCCAAAAAATAAATGTCTTTAATAACATATGATACTTGTTATTCTTGACATCGATCAATTAGTGCAACTTTTTTGGTCATATAATGAGTTAATATAGGTATTTGACTAAGTAAGGATGATATGTTGGTGTCTTGGTAGCAATATCATTTATGCATATTTTATCTACCTAAATGAAAGTTGTTACGCTGAAAGAAGCGATAGTATTATGCGGTGCCGTATGGTACTTATAGGCTATGTTATCACAATGAACGCGTAGATGTCGTTATGGATGGAATAGCATGGTTGAAATTGATAACAGCAATTGAAATGAAGGCATATGGGCTTCATCTAATTTAGTAACTTGTGCCGAACAAAATTATCAAGTGACCTTTATATGCTTCAAATGCATTGCATGATTGGTGAGGTTTATGAAGTATGTGCATAAGACCCAAAAAAAAAAGTCGCAAAAGCCTAGTATGAATGAACTTTCCAACGAACAGTTATAGGAGAAAAAAAGGTAAATATACCTCTGTTTCTCTCGGAAGCTAAAATTAATTTTGAAGCTCAACTTTCAAAAGCTCTATCATCGAACTTCTCTTGAAGTTGACATATGAAAAGTTAATTTAACTTAAGGAGAGAAATTCCATTCATTTTTTCTCTTTTTCTGCTATAAGTACTTGTTAAATGTTTGTCCAAATGGTGTCAAAGGCTTGAACCTTTTGTGGGATTTGGCATTGATCAAATGATGCTAATGTACTATATTTTTCTAGAGTTAGAAAGCGTATGCATGTGCTAGTTTGTAAATTCATGTTGATGACTGTTCCTTATATCTTTCGGATGAACTTAGAGTCCAAGACTATCATTCTTGGCATTTTATTCACATGGTCATGTATGCTTGATCACTCCAGCAAAAACATTTTGTAGTCATATTTCTCAAATATTCCCTACTTTTTTTCAGGATGATGAGTGATTATACAGTGGAGACGATAAACGATGGACTTAGTGAATTCAATGTTGAGTTTCATGGTCCAAAAGAAAGTACTGTCAAAATTCCATGGTTAACCTACTCTTTTGTTTGATGAAATGAAACTGTAAATGTGTACTAAGAATTACTTACTATTTTTTTTCTTAAACCAAGTATTTCCCTTTTTTTCCTTTCTCATGAGAAAATGGGAGGACAAAAAGACTTTGATGAGAAGCTCCTTTATTTCTATCAACATAATTTTCCATATAATATTTGCATGTCACATTTCATATTCTAGCTTGACACTGGTTTCCTTGTCTTTAAATGGGTTGTGACCACAAAGACCAATTGCTTGTCTTTAATCTATTTGTTTGTTCCTTGATTGATCACATTTACGTGATTGTTGCAGGTCTTTATGAAGGTGGAGTCTGGAAAATTCGTGTTGAGCTTCCTGATGCTTACCCATATAAATCCCCTTCTATTGGCTTTGTGAACAAAATATTCCACCCAAATGTCGATGAGTTGTGAGCACTTCATATGCTATTAGTCAATCTTTAATTTTTTGGGTGAATATTTCTTCTGCTCTATGTAGTTTCTGCACTAATATGGGTCAATGGATTATTTCCTTTTTTATATTTGGGTTCCATGATACATGTCAGTAATTTTTTTCTGCTGTTTATATTTCATTGTTTTGGGATTTTGTGCAAGATATTTCTTAGGAGTATCAAGTCACGGAAACAGCTTGCTAATGTGACTGATTCTGCTTTGCACATTTCATCAACTGCAGATCTGGCTCTGTTTGCTTGGATGTCATTAACCAATCTTGGAGCCCAATGTTTGGTAATTCAGTTATACGCTTTCATAGTAAAAGTTTCAAGTATCCATCGTCTGAAGGTTCTATTAGTTTGTCATATTTCTGTCTATGTACTCTGAGGTATATAATTATCTGAACGAAAATTCAACATGAATATAGAATATCCTCCTTCATTAATGTCCTCTCTCCTTTTCTGGCTAATCTGTTATGTTTTTTGTTTCTTGAAAATGACCAAGGTTTCTTGTGTGTTTTCAGATCTTCTAAATGTCTTTGAAGTTTTTCTTCCACAACTCCTGCTTTATCCAAATGCTTCAGATCCTCTCAATGGCGATGCAGCATCGTTAATGATGAAGGATAAAAAGTTGTATGATCAGAAAGTTAAAGGTGAGCATATTGTTTGTTATGTGCTACTTTTTCTGATAATTGAAGACATGTTATATTGGTTTCTCTATTTTAGTTATTCAAATACAATTCCTATTGTCTGCTGATTGCCAGTGTTTGTTTGGTGCATGGATTTGTGCATAGAATGGGAATTGGACATTGGAATTGATTTCCTATTTCTGTTAGTACCACTACTATTTTCATCATCGTTTCCTCACCGCGTTGTGGTCATCATGCCACCGCCAATTGGGGATCATTTTTTTTATTCAATTTGTTGTGTAATTCTAGTCAGAATGGAATTATAATTCAATTCTTACCTTCAGTTTTTTTATTTATCCATAGGTAAGAATCATGATTCTAAACCAAAATTGAATTGCATTTCAACTACGATTGTGATTACATGCGCTTAATGGAGGATCTCCGTAACTAATTGGTTTCTGATTGAATAACTTTAACCTCCTGGGCGAATCACATCTGGACTTTGGTTTGTAATGATAAAACCGTGCTAGTGCTCCGGACCCGTATTTACCCCCCTTTTATTCTCTTAACACCCGCGCCCAGCCAAGATCAGGAAGTTGTGTCATGCAATGCAATGGTTCAGCACTATATTTTTACCAAAGGCTGTAAATTATTCAAACACGATGATATTTTTTGTACCCGAGACTGCTTCATGTATTTCTTAATGTTTGGATTTATTTCTAAAGTTAGGATGCTTTGGTGAATTGGGGGGCTATTTCATGGTGACAAAAGATATATAAAAATTGCTCTGCTATTTGTGGGGACAGAGTATTGTGAGCGGTATGCTAAGAAGGAAAACAATAGCAACTCTACAGCTGGTGAGGAGAGTGGAGATGACGAAGACATCAGTGAAGAAGACAGTGGATCTAGTGATGATGACATTCCTGGTCATGCTGATCCTTAAACTGGTTTAATGATCTTCCAATTATACCTTTTAAAGGGTCCATGTAATACCAATCAAAGCATTATTAAATCATTGTTACCTGTTCAATTATAAGACGTAGGGATTATATTCACTGTTTCTGCTTGTAAAATTACAATTCTCATTCCTCAGGAATTTCATGAAAAGCTATAATATAATATATAGTTAGTGCTATAATCGAATTTTACATTGTGTACTTCATTACTTTGAAAAAAAAAGATGTTGATACATGTTCAAAATTTCAGTTTTCTCCTGTATAATTATCTAACAATATTACTTCCAGTTATGGAAATATGTTTCTTCTTGTCAGTGGAGTCTTGATTCAAGAACACCAATGGATAGTTTTGACAAATTTGCTTAATGGCTTAACTTTTCTTCTTCTTCTTAACATCAGTATATAGACTAAGTAGTCAAGAGTAAAAAAATCATTAAAATTTTTTAGAGCCGAATTATAAAATTTTAATTGTGTCCTTTTTTGAATAACTTTTTAGCTACTTAAAAGAGGTTTAAAAGATCCTAAAAAGAAGTCATTTAAGGTCATAAACATCTACGAATAATAGTAAGCATAACATCTTTTAATTAATTCTCTCGTTTTAGTTGTATAAATATTACTTTCTTACAAATATTATACGCATGGTAATAATTTTTCACTAACCCAGGTCCAACTGTATAATCAAGTAACAGGTATAAAACTATGGCCACAAATTAGGTTCAGAAATTCATCAACCTTAACATCCTAAGGCAAATAAAAGAAAAAGAAAATGAAGATGTAGAGAGAGATAGAGGGATGAATTTGCTCAACTTCATAACCTTAGCGAATCTCCAAGCTTGATCCTTTCCTTCTTTCTACTCTCTCACCTGAAAACTCCCTCTGCCTAGCTTTCTATTTTCTTCTTTCCTGCAGCCAATGAGCAGAAGCTCTCTCTTACACTTCTTATTAACATGATATTGATATGAAGTTACATAATTATAGTAATATGTATACTAGTTATTTTATAACTTTTTACGTAATTCTTCATACTCTCTTTTGGAGGCTGAATATGTATGTTTTTATTCCAAAACCAGGGATGTTAAATAAATGGTAATTAGTAGTTTATTAGCTACATATTACAGTGACTTTTAAGAAAAAAGACTGTAAATTTTTTCATACTTATATTATAACTACAAATTTCTATCAATGTTTCTAATCAATGTAGCTTGAATAAACATGAAATCCTGCCCTTTGCTCCGTGCAAACCAAAGAATTAAGAGCAAAGTCATTGTAGTTTATAATTGCAGGAAATTGAGGGACTTTACCAGTAAATAGTTAAAATCCTCCAAATCTTACTGTAATTCAAACAAAAAATCAATTACAGAAAAAAAAAGTTGCATCGACTAGGAGATAATGGTCTACTTGCACTCCAACAGCCAAACATAGCAAAGCCAATCCTTTTAAGATGACAATAGAAAGTACAGATTAAACTCAATCTCTCAAACAATTGATGAAGAATGAGATAGAAGTTCTTTGAGAAATATGAAAATTCTTTGAATTCTATCAAGATTTCAAAGTGGCCAATTTTCCAACTATCCCATTTATAGAGTTGGACCCAACTTCACATAATCCAACTTATTTAAATTTAGTTGGATTTTATTTATGATTAAGTCAAATTTGACCTGAACCAATTCAAACTAACTCATTATATAGGTTGTGATGAGTTTAAGTATAAGTGACTACATTCAAGTTGCATTGGACATAGCTAAAAAATGCATAAACTCAACCTGCTAGTAAGAGGTTTGTTAAAATTCTGGCTAATTCAACCCGCAAACACCTCGGCCAATCTTTGAACTAGGGTACAAAGACTTAATGCTGCTGCTAGCATAGCTAAGGCTTTGACTTATTTTGACTTATACGCATGGGGAGATTCTGGAAGTAGAATAGCTGATGATAAATTAAATCAAGTATATGGATTTATCATCCATGCATAAGTAAGCTAATATGGTCTGATGCTGATTGGAAATCAAGCTGAAATGCAACATGATAAACATCTAAAAAACAAGAGATGTAGTCTAAGCAAGAGTGAAGTTTAAGTGATGGCATGACAATTTCAATGAAACAAGAAGGAGATATATCAAAGGAGAGAGTTTAGTTATACATGTGACAAACGATAGGATCGTCTATTTAAAGGAAGACTATACAACACCACACAAGATTGTTTCTTTTTTCAATTTTTAAACATAGTTTTGTCATTTTAAATTGAAATCAAAGTTGCACAAACTACTACTTCTTGTAAGTAAGCTACTGCATTCTGTTGACGTGAGGAAGTGATGATGCATTTTTAATAAATAGATCTAAAAAAACATGAGATAGTTTTGGTTGTGTCTGTGTCTTCTGTTCTCATGTTTTACCTTACAAATTTTCTGTCTTTTTTCCTGTATATTATGATTGCTTGAGAGAACAGGTATTCAGCCCCAGTTTTGTTCAGGAATAACATCTGCTTGAGTACAGAACCCATGTTATTGACTTGCTGGTTACCAAGGGCACCAACACCATTTTATTTGCATTTCACACCTACTTTGGAAAGACACCATCATAGGTTTAATTAGTTGCCATGCGTGCGAAAATACAAGACCCTACCATTTACTTTTTTGTCTTTTCAAGATATCTCTAGTTATCATCACCTCCAAACATGTGAAAGTTGAATCAACTTCTCAGCCCGTAGCTATTATGATTTATAGGAATTAACATTCATCATTTCAATTTAAATGCGACCCAAATGCTTCTATGATGTAACAAAACACGCCTATAATATTATATAAGACCCTACATAGATTTACACTTTAATTTCTGAGGTTACAACTTAGCCTTCAAGCCTAAAAACCTTACTGCACTAACCACTATTTCAAGATTCCACAAAGGTTTAGAACTCACTGCTCCATTCAAACTCTTAATCTTAGGTAGCATTCATGTATGAAAAAAAAATCTCCTTTTTACTTTTTTTTTTCTTTGCAGCTATCATGCCAAGATTGGCGTGGATTGGTCATTATTATCTGCAATGATTCTGTACTCCAAAAAAGAAGACACACCCTACAAATAGACAACTTTAGAGTTTAAACTTATCAATTTTTATGGTATATAAAGAAGTCAACATCTTAATCATTTGGTTATTTTTTTTCATTCTTTTCTGTTTTTCTCCTTATAGACATCTGGTGTTTTGTTACCGTACAAGTCAAAATGAAATATTTGCTTAAAACTGTCAATTCTCTATGCCAATATTGGAACGACAAAAACTTGCAAACATAATTTTATTTTAATAATTCATAATAATAATAATAATAAAAAGAAGAATAATGGAGCAAATGTAAAAATAGTTTTGAGATGATAAAACGTAAATGATTGTAATATTAGACAAGTTTAACAATCTTAAAAATAGAGTTGAGGGGTAAGTGGAACTAATTATTAGCATAACTTATTAATAATATTGGCATGCCAAAAATAAAAGTAAGAGACAGTGGGGAAGAAAGAAAATGAAAAAGTTATTTTACTGTGTTTGAATGACTGTTGTCTAAAAAGAGAGAAAAAAAAAGAGCTTCCTGAATTCATTTCCAAAGAGACATACAAAATTAACATGATAGATTTAATACAGGGACTTTAGTATTTAAACGTGAGAAACTGTATTTATATAATTTTTCAGAATAAAAATTAAGATCACAGGGGAAGAATTATAAAAAGAAATAATATGATGAGAAGATATATATATTAAAAAACCTATATAAATAGTAGTATAATTATGTGTTTATATAGATATAGAGGTCTATATATATACTCCATTAATTTATACCTTTGTTTTGGATCTCTGCTGTAAAAGTAAAGTTAAACAAATTTTTCCATGTCCACCAACAAATTTCCATGCTTGTTGACTTTTATCAAAAGCTAATAACACTCTCCCACCTATCATCTCTTCCTTCTTTTTCTTTTTCTTTTTAAGCCCTCTATATCTCCTTCCATCTTAACTAGAAAAAAGGAAATTAGTTTCCTTACTACAAAATCCACCTTAACAATTCAACCATATGCATAACATACCTTTTCTAATGCTTCTCTTCTCACAACACTGACTCCACTACACTGGAATGAATCTTCCACAAAGTACTACTGCATAATGCCCCCTTGACTTCCAACATGGAAAAACGAATCAGGAATATCAGTTTTCAGAATATTCTTCTGCTAAAGTCTACCACAGTCAACCTTCTAGCTAGCAAGAGTTTGAATAATTTACATGAACTGTTGGACACAAGCATCATTGTTGTCATTGTACATTGAAAAAAAGAATACTCATCTGCCAAGATGCGCAACATTCAGATTGAAACGAAGCAAAATGGTGGTGTGAAGTACTCAGATGAGTCATATCCTCAATCTCCTTTCTCAGCATACCAAGCTCCTAATGACGGCAACACTACCAACGAGAAAGAAACAACAACGCCATCGTCTCTCAGCAGAATCAGTCCACTTATTTTGCTGGTCATAATTGTTCTAGCAGTTATCTTCTTCGTGTATGGACTTGTCCATTTGGTTCTATGGTTTTTCATGAAAACACCAACCTCTTCATCAATCTACAACTCCAACAGGTTCCACGAATCCACGCGCTCACGTGTTCTTCAGAGGCAGCTTCAACAACTCTTCCGCTTGCACGACTCAGGTCTAGACCAAGCCCTCATAGACTCTCTACCCGTTTTCCGTTACCAAGATTTATTGGGTTCAAAGGAACCGTTTGATTGTGCCGTGTGTTTATGCGAGTTCTCCGAGGACGACAAGCTGAGGTTGCTTCCTATGTGCACACACGCGTTTCACATGAACTGTCTTGACACGTGGCTTCTCTCGAATTCCACGTGTCCTCTTTGCAGGGCGTCTCTCTCCAACTACGTGGAGAATCAGAATCAGAATCAGAATCCAATGCTGTTTAATGTTGGCATTGGCAATTCAAATTGTTTGGTTCTGCCAAGTGGGTTCAGTGGTGAGGAAGAGAAGGGGTTTTCAGAGAGTGAAAGATCAGTTGGGAAAAGGGTGTTTTCCGTGAGGCTTGGAAAATTCAGAAACAATGGGTTGGAGTTAGAGAGTGGAGATAGTTGTAGTTTGAATGAGAGGAGATGCTACTCCATGGGTTCATATCGGTATGTGGTTCGTGATTCGAATCTGCAAGTGGTGTTGTCTGAATCTGGTGATGTTTCAGAAAATGAGAATGTGAAGGGAAAGAGGATAAGCGACTCAACCAAAGGTGAGAGCTTCTCTGTTTCCAAGATATGGCTTTGGTCCAAGAACTCCACATTTCATGCTTCTAATGCAGCAGCTTTCCCCTAAGAGCTAAGAAGGTTTGAACATGTATGAGGAAGAATTGCATGCTTTTATTTACGTTTTATATTATACCATTAATAAACACCGATTGAAACATGCTAATTAAATGATATTAGGCAGTGCTTCTTCCTCTCTTCTACTTTCTCTCTCTCTACTTATCCATGGAATTGCATCCATCTAGATTGAAAACAAGGGTGTTAGGAGGATTTGTATCCTGGATTATCCGTATGAGAAACTTATAACAAACTCTTGACAAAAGTTGTCCAGTAACATTGTGCCAACAAAAAAAATGTTCCATGTACGACATTATTATAAGAAATTGTAATTTTAATTATGTTTTAAAAAAATTATGGTGATAAATGAAGTTTGTCGTAATCTCAAAATGAAGTTTGTCAGAATTTGGGTGGGCTTATAGTGATCTTCATTCAAGTTCTAGTGATTCAGTATTTAAGAAACGAGGGAAGTATATAGTGAATATAGTGTTAAAATACTTTGATGCTCAAGTCAATAAATAAATTTTGTGTATATAGTGAATATAGTGCTAAAATTCGAGTATAATGAGACATATTATAGTATCTTTTCATAAAATCTAAATATCATGTATATGGATCTTGGAGGGAGTATTATTTAATATAATCGAAGCATTTATGTTATATAATAAGTGATATTGAGTAAGTAGATTAGAGTATTCATGCAATAGAATCAGGAACCTTGGGCAAGTAAATCAGACCATTCAAAGATATCAAAATATTGTGTATTAAATTCATGTTAATTGTGCTTTAATAAGATTGATTCTCATGATATATTGATCTAACTTAATATTATTACACTAACATAATTATGTGGGAGTTTATAATAATAGTCCCAAAAATCATGGTTAATTTTGCTTTGTCATGGGCTTTCTCACGATTTAAGCCAAAATGGAATACATCCGAATTGGGCTTTGATCAGTACATGTTTGATCAAATCCGAGACGATACACAGTCCTGCAACCTTGAGCCGAGCGAGGTGAAAAGACTTGTAAAAAATGTTTGCGACTAAGTTCAACCGTTACATTTGTCTTGAAGAGTGGTATGAGTTTTTTAGTAAGAAAGGTCAAGTTAAAATCAAACATGAGCTTTGATCGGCACATGTGTGCGAGAATTTGTCGAAGTCGTTTGCAACTAAGCTCAACCGCTTGTTGCATGAAGACAACCAGATACAGTCTGAGTTGTTTTTCATCGGACTTCTCGGGTCCGAGGTGGAGACAATCAGATACAGTCTTAGTTGTTTTTTTGTCGGACTTCTCGGGTCTGAGGTGGAGACAATCGAATACAGTCTGAGTTATTTTTTGTTGGACTTCTCGAGTCTGAGGTAGAGAAACCCAGTTGTTTTTTATCGGACTTCTCGGGTCTGAGGTGGAGATAACCAAATATAGTTTAAGTTATTTTTTTATCGAACTTCTTGGGTTCGAGGTAAAGACAACTAGATACAATCTAAGTTGTTTTTCATCGGACTTCTAGGGTCCGAGGTGGAGACAACCAGATACAGTCTGAGTTGTTTTTTGATCGGACTTCTCATGTTCGAGATGGAGACAACTAGATATAGTCTAAGTTGTTTTTATATAAGACTTCTTGGGTCCGAGATGGAAACAACCAAATACAATCTGAGTTGTTTTTTATCGAACTTCTCAGGACCGAGATGGAGACAACCAAATACAGTCTTAGTTGTTTTTTATTGGATTTCTCGAGCCCGAGATAGAGACAACCAAATATAGTCTGAATTGTTTTTGTATAAGACTTCTCGGATTTGAGAGGAGACAATTAGATACACTTTGAGTTGTTTTTTTATCGAACTTCTCGAATTCGAGATGGAGACAATCAGATACAGTCTGAATTGTTTTTTTATCGAACTCGAAGTTCAAGATGAAAACAACCAAATAATTTATTTTTCATTTGAAATTGTTCAGCCCACTTGTCGTGTTCAATTTAAAAAATCTCTAATTCACCTAAACCGAATTTTTTAAAACCCTATTTGCTTGATTCAAAAAATAGTATATATTTAGTTAGTTAAAAAGATATGGTTGAAGGCTACTTTTCTCAATCAAGAAGGAAATTTTATATTTTCAACAAACTTTATGCAAAATTATCAAAAGAATATGGGTACAAATATTATTAGAGGAAATTAATATCAATTTTATTTTTTAAAAATTTTATTTTATTTTTTCTAATTCTAGTATTTATTAATTTTTTATTTTATATATATTTTTTTATATGTACTACTTATATATTCATATCATCACTTTGATTTAAAAAAAAAATAGAAAAAATATTTATTCTCAAATGGATTATTTTTTAATTTAAATAAATAGATATTTAATAGATTCGATGAAAATAATAAAATTGGAGTAGTTTGCATCAATTGGATTTTTTCCATATATATATAACAGATCAATTCTTTATTAAAAAAATATATTTAAAACACATGCTTTTAAAATAAAAAAAAAGGAAAAAACATAAATATTGAAAATACAATAAAGCAATAATATTAGGATTTATTGTTAATTAGCAAATAAGGAAAACAATTAATTATTCTTATAAAATAAGAGGAAGAGAAGTGCATGATAACACTATTCAATCTAATTATAATTCAGAATGGATATTTAATTTGTTTGAATACATTTGTTAAACAATTTGATATCGAATGAAACAAAAGTATCATGATTTGAATCAAATCATTAACTTCATTAATAAAATTAATAAAATTGTAAGGTTATGCACAAATTGGATAATATGGGAAACAGTCTTGATTTTGATTCGGGTAATTAATGAAGATATTATTTTTTTATAAAAAAGAGAGTGCTAATGAAAATAATTAGTTAGATATGCGGAAAAAAAATAAAGATAAAATAGAGTTGGAAAAAAACTAGATATAAAAAAAAGTAAAGAAGAATCTAGTATAAGAAGAAAGAGACTGATCAAAAGACACATTGCCAACTCCGTAGGAATCACTGATTTGGACTAAACAACATCTTCTAGTTGTAAGATATTCTTCTTCACTAGAATAAAAATAAAAAAAAATAACATTAAATTGGAAAAATTAAGAATCATAATAAAATAACTTTTTTATAAATAATCATTTTACAATCAAACCATACAAAAGCTATAAATAAATCAAATTGAAAAGTTTTAAAATTTACAGGAGCACTCCAGTTTCAATTTTGTGTGCTAAAACTTTTTCATAGGTATTTTTATAATTTTTAATAAATTAAAAACGTCCAATTTTTCTTTCACATGTGAGTGTGGACTTGGGTTTATAAGTTGGGCCATTGCATTTTGTAAGCCTATGGTTTGAAGCTATACTCCTATAAGTTAACGAAATGACAAAAATGCCTTTGATTTGTATTTTTAAAATAATCTTATTTTTGAATTAAAAAATTAAATGATAATATGAGAAAGTTATGAATTGAATAATCAATAACTTATTTTGAAGTTTAGTATACATTTTAAAATATGTATTCTCAACACACATTTTAAAATATATAATTTAAAATATATTAATATATTTTAGAATGTATTTTATACTTATAAATACATTTGAGATCAGATACAGAATATATTTCTAAAATGTTTAATAAAAAATACATATTTTTAAAAGGTAAAATTGGAAATTCTATTTTACGAGTGTAACATGAATGAATCATAGTTAAGTGTGGAAGATGGGAGTGTGTGTAAAAGTTAGGGAACATAGGTTTTGTATGTTTCCAATAACATCAAATTCAACTTTTTTTTTCTAATTTCTATGCCAACACTCACTTCCTGTGTTGTGTTACTCTGTCACTCACTCTGCAACTAAGTGCCATCTTCATCACCACCATGGGGACGACAACAAAACCTCTTTCGCACACAGTTAGCGTCTTCAACATACCTCGCTCCGCCACCGCCAAGGACCTCCTCCACTTCATCGAATCCAAGGTGGGTTCTTCCACAGTCTTTGCCCTCGAAATCTTCTCCGACAACGTCAACTGGAAGTCCCGCGGCGCTGGCCGCGTCCAGTTTGAGGCCCTCGACGCCAAGTCCCGCGCCCTCTCTCTCTCCCAACTCCAACAACTGCTCATCCACTCCCATTTCCTCCGCCTCTCTGATACCTCCGAAGACATCATTTTCCGCCCCCTCCACCGCCTTCAAAACGGAGTTCTCTACGCCGGCCTCATGCTCTCCGACGACCGGATGAGCGTCCTCGAGTCCTGGGAGGGCGTTGCGGGCTTGGTCGTGCCCCAAAGGAGGAAGCTTGACTTCTTGGTGTTGCATGATGGCGACTGTTACCGAGTCGAGATTTTTTTTGAGGATATTTTGGAGTCTCATGGCTATTGTTTGGGAGCAGAAGGCAAACTCAATGCCCTCCTCTTGAAGGTACATTTTTTTTGCACATAAAAAAAACCACTTAGGGACTCTATAAATTTTGTCTTGTTCAAGGTGAATAAGTATGTAGGGTTTTGTTTTATGTGATTGATGAGTTTCTTTTCTTTTGTATTTATTTGCTGGTGTGTTTTTTTCCTCTCAGCTTAAATTTGGGCCAAAAATTTATAAGAAAAAGATGGGGCCAGATGTGGCAACCAAGTTTAGGAATGATAGATACCATTTTTGTAAGGAAGATTCCGAGTTTCTTTGGGTGCGGACTACTGACTTTTCGGCTCTGAAGTCGATTGGGCACTCTACTTCATTTTGTTGGGAAATTGCGGAAGAACAATTGGCTTCGGATGTTTTTACAAGTTTGCCGCTCTACAAGGAAAATTTAAGAGATTTGGTTCTGGAGGATGGGGAAGAATTCTGTTCTTCCACAGAAGCAGTTCCTCTTGTAAAGTGTGCGTCGCAATCCAAGTTACCTTACGAGGCCCTTTTCCAGTTGAATTCTCTTGTTCATACTCAGAAAATTAGTCTTGCTTCGGTGGATGATGAATTGATTGACTTGTTGGGAGGCTTAGATGAAGAAATTAGAGCTGTGATTTTTCAGAAATTGCACCAGATGGGCTTCACTTGTTATGATCCTCTTAAATTTGTGAAGACTCAGTTGCATGTGCTGAGTAACAAGAAAAGAAGTCAACCACTATCTTCACAGAAAAGGTTGATAGATAATAACATTATGAGCTGTCATAGAGCCTTGGTTACCCCAACTAAGATTTATTGCCTTGGTCCCGAGCTTGAAACGTCAAACCATGTGGTAAAGCACTTTGCATCCTGTGCCTCGGACTTCATGAGGATTACCTTTGTTGAAGAGAATTGGAATAAGCTTCCAAATTATGCTGTATCGACTGGTGTGCAAAAGGGAATCTTTTCAAAGCCTTTTAAAACTGAAATATATAAGCGAATATTGACTATTCTTCGAGATGGGATTGTAATTGGATCAAAGAGATTTGAGTTCCTGGCCTTCTCTGCTAGTCAGCTGCGTTCAAATTCTGTTTGGTTATTTGCCTCTAATGACAATGTGAAAGCAACTGATATCAGAGAATGGATGGGATGCTTCAATAATATACGCAGTGTTTCTAAATGTGCAGCGAGGATGGGTCAGTTGTTCAGTTCTTCCATGCAAACTTTTGAAGTGGCCCCTCAAGATGTAGAGGTAATTCCTGATATTGAAGTTACCTCTGATGGTGTAAGCTACTGTTTCTCAGATGGTATTGGAAAAATCTCCCAATCTTTTGGTAGGCAAGTTGCTCAAAAGCTCAAGTTAGATCATACTCCTTCAGCATTTCAAATTCGGTTTGGAGGATATAAAGGTGTCATAACTGTTGATCGCCATTCATTTAGGAAGTTATCATTGCGCAACAGCATGCTTAAGTTTGAATCCAAAAATAGGATGCTTTGTGTCACAAAATGGAGTGAGTCAATGCCTTGCTTTCTCAATCGAGAGATTATATCCCTGCTGTCTACCTTAGGAGTAAAAGATGAGGCATTTTTGGCAAGGCAACAGGACCAATTGAATTTGTTAGGAAGGATGTTGACTGATAGTAAGGCAGCTTTGGATGTTTTGGAAGGTTTGAATGGAGCTGATTCAAGGAGCATTCTAGTGAAGATGTTGCATGAGTTTAATGAGCCAAACAGTGAGCCTTACCTATCAATGATGCTTAAGGCTTACTATGCATACCAATTATCTGACTTGAAAAGTAGATGCCGAATATTTGTTCCCAAGGGTCGAGTCTTAGTAGGTTGCTTGGATGAAACTGGTCTTTTGAATTATGGTGAAGTATTTGTTCGTGTAACAGTGAAAAGAACTACGGAAAAGTTTGATGATAACTTAAGGAAAGGGGGTGACGATGATAGCACACGTATAATAGTGGGAAAGGTGGTGGTCACGAAAAATCCTTGTCTTCACCCAGGAGACGTAAGAGTGCTTGATGCTATCTACAATGAAGAATTAGAGGAAAAGGGTTTGAGGGATTGCCTTGTATTTCCACAAAACGGACATAGGTGTGTATATAATGAACTACATTTAAAACCCCATTTGCTTGTAACCCTTTTTTTATTTATCATGGAGAAATTCATTTTTTACATTTATCTTTGGTCCCGTGTGGTGTCATTGACTACCATGAGTCATTTAATCATGTGCTGACAAAAGTTGTGAACTGCAGGTTGAGAGATACAAGGGGAAAGGGCGATGTTGTTTTTAGCTATACTATCACTGTTGCACTTATTGTCTAGATTCTAGAACTTGTGGCATGTACTCTCTCGATGCTTTCATCTACTTGTGCAAAAACAAAATATTTTTCATAATATTTAAAGAATTTGGTATTCCAGTCATCATCAGTTTATTACTTTCTAGGTGCCACTTGGTTTTGGTTTGATAGGTCTATTAGGTTCATTGTGTGAGGACATTTGGAGATGATATTAGATTTTCTGTTGTCTTGCCGTGTTAGATATGAAGTTATCTCTAAGCTTTTTAGCCACCTTGGTTCCACATCATGAAATCATTATTATCTTTGATGTTTATTGTTCTAATACTTGTTGGTTGGCCTACAGGCCCCATCCAAACGAATGCTCTGGAGGTGATCTTGATGGAGATTTGTTTTTCATAAGCTGGGACAAAGATCTAATCCCAGCTCAAACTGAGGCTCCAATGGACTACACAGGACGGAGACCTCGTATAATGGACCATAAGGTGACCCTAGAGGTAATTTTCATCAAAGTTTCAACTTGTTTTTGAAAAATACACTGATGAAGGTAGAACTGCTTCCTCATTTGTTATTTCTTGACCGGTCAGGAAATCCAACATTTTTTTGTGGATTACATGATCAATGATACTTTGGGTGCTATCTCCACTGCACATCTAGTTCACGCTGACCGTGAACCAGATAAGGCTAAGAGTAGAAAATGTTTGGAGTTAGCAGAGCTTCACTCCATGGCTGTTGACTTTGCAAAGACCGGAGCACCTGCTGCAATGCCTAGAGTTTTAAAACCAAGAGAATTTCCAGATTTCATGGAGAGGGTGGAGAAGCCTGTGTACATCTCCAAGGGGGTATTAGGAAAACTTTATCGTGCTATAATTGAGTCTCAAATGCAAATTAAATATAGTTTTGTGTGGTCAGAGAAGCTTGCTGAAGAAGCATATGATCGTAGCCTTGAAGTGAATGGTTTTGAGGCCTTCCTTGAGACAGCCTCAAGTCACAAAGAAATGTACGCACAGAAGATGAGCAGTTTGATGAACTTCTATGGTGCCGAGACTGAGGATGAAATGCTACTTGGTAACTTGCAAAACCGTGCTTCATATTTGCAGCGTGATAACAGGAGATATGGTGATATGAAAGATCGGATTCTGCTCTCAGTGAAGAATCTTCAGCGCGAAGCTAAAGAATGGTTTGAAACTAGTTGCCAACCGCACGAATATCGTCCCATGGCTTCTGCATGGTATCATGTGACCTATCACCCCAGCTATTATTGCCAGGAAAGCTCATGTTTTCTTAGCTTCCCATGGATAGTTGGTGAGGTTTTGTTGCAGATAAAGTCTGTAAACAAAGCAGTTCAAAGATGAAGGCTTCCTCTAATGCTGTGTGCATCCTTTTGTTTCTGAAAAAAAAAATCTGAAGCCGTCTCTGGTGGATAGGACAAAAAGTCTATGCAGACCTTGATATAAGGTTTCACCTTGTCTGCGACATTTTGGCTAAGTTATTATTGTTATATTATTTGGCATTATAAATATGTTCTAGCTATATGTGCAAATCTGATGCCACTGGCTTGATGTATATCCGTATGTTTAGAGCTCACATGGAGGGCTATTTCTTATTGTATAGCAACAATCTCAATGTACATTTTTTAAAATTATGAATTAGGTAATTCATGTTGTAAAATCTTTCTTTCCAGGTTTATATTTTTTATGCTAAGGAAAAAGAGACATGCATTCTTAGTAAATTTTGGAATTGATAATTTCGAACGAAGGTTCACAATCCAGATTAATTTCTGTATAAAAAGGGTTGACTTGCTACAAAATCACCAAAAAAAATCATATATATATATGAGATCTTATTTATCAATCATCTAATAGGAAATTTAAATTCATAGTCATTAAGGTAGGAGAATGTATCGAATTCTTATGTACATGCTCTGGCAATAGCTGATTAATATG
>Ga0123342_1004237_pt1 | contig 22116 bp, 15 predicted proteins | sample Turbeawhitnodule_FD_89960 | JGI IMG/M metagenome (GOLD analysis project Ga0123342, IMG submission 89960) | Root nodule microbial communities of legume samples collected from Mexico - Turtle bean Mexico white nodule | ecosystem: Host-associated > Plants > Roots > Nodule | place: Mexico: Nepantla... | reverse complement strand
TCTAAAACTCCCGTTTTTTTTTTTTTTTTTTGCTTTTTTTTTTTTGTTTTTGGAAAACTTAAATCTAATTCAATTTTTTTTTTAAATAATTTAATTTATACCTAAAAATTTGCCAAAACCCCCTTTAAACCAATCCCCCCCCCCCCCCCCTCTAATTTAAAACCATACATTATAATAAAACCGACAAAAAATATTTGTTGTTTTAGGAAACACAATATTGATGGCATTCATCAAAGCAAGATCTTTATCATAAACAATGACTTCAGGCACCACATGCGATGTCAAAAGTGACCCTTTAAATTTTGTAGAGCCCATATGAAGTTTCTTTTCTTTCTCGCTAGATAAGAACGCAAGACCAGCAGAAAAGGACAAACCTATACAAGTTACACCAATAATCTCAAGCAAAGGCAATCAATATTTGTTTGTTTTGTAAGTCGTACCCATCAAGAATACAATGTTAAATGCGTTCAAGAGTTTCACAACATCGGGATGAGTCCAAAAAAATATCACTAACAATATTGGAAGACTCATGACATGTACTCCAGTGAAGATAGTTGTCACGGTCTAACAACATCATTAACTGTTGTAATTCAGTTATTGATCTTTTAACTGATCTCTTGTACGAGTATCTTGCATTGTATACATGCTTTATTGTTATCATATTATCCTCATTATTCTCCTTCAAAGTACATAGTATGTTACCCGACAACCATGCTTTTAGTCATATCAACAAGCATTGAATGTTCATTCGCTTTTAATTTTCCTGCATATGGATGATCAACTATTGTATCATACAAATCATGATTGTGAGTACCACATATTACCTTAAGTACCCAACCTTGACCCTTTCTAATAGGTTTACCTCGCAATTTAAAGGGACATTGACATTTTCGAGTACAGTTACACTAACCTCCAAACCATTCTTGCACTTTCTATAACTACCCCCTTCCCATTTCACAGCTTAACAAGACATATGTCTTTCTCCATTGCTTTCCATTTGCTATGTTAGACCTAATAATGACAATAACAAAACCAAGTCCATAACCAACCCTACGCACTCATTCAATAAGTTTTCTCGCGAAGGAAACACCTACACAAAGTTATTCTAACAATATTACAAAATCACTTATTCAAATTATAATACAATAAACATGAATGAAATGAAATTTTATTCACCTCATCTATTGTAAAATGGGTATCATAGTCCCTTCAACCAATTCACGTTGATGCACAAAATTCATTAATTCTTTCATACTACATATCATTTCTACTTCATCAGTCCAACCTCCATGTCCATACTTACACCTTCATTCATAAAACATAAATTTTCATAAATTCACACAAGTATGCAAAATTAAAAACAGCATTCAGTTTTTCTTCCAGATTGTGTAATCCATAAAGCATTTGACAACTTAAAAATGACTTCCGAATTGCATAATCCGTAGGTCAAATTTTAACAGCAAAATGAATATCAGATTATGTAATCCATAAGTCATATTTGAAGTTCTAAAATGACTTGTGGATTGGGTAATCTGTAATTCAAATTTTAACAACAAAATGAATTCTAGATTATGTAATCCGTAAATCATATTTGAAGTTGTAAAATTACTTCCGAATTGCGTAATTCATGGTTCATTTAATACCAGATTATACAATCTGTAAGTGTAAGTTTGGGAGGTTCCAAATCCAATATACATACAAATTATAAAATCCATAACGCTTTCATTTTCTGTGTAAGACACCGGATTGTGTGATCCGTTGATCCAGCGGATTTACTAATCCAAAAACGAGTATTTAAGGCACAAGAAGAACTTACCAGAATGACGAGCCAACCAACCGTGTCACTGTCGGCACCAATACAATCGTTACCATCGTCGTTATCGCAACTACCACCACAACACACCACCTCAAGGAGCACTACACCACCACTACACCAAACACCTTCTTTTTCACTCATGGACAAAATGTAAAACAAAACTTTCATTTTTTTATCTTTTTACTGAAGGACAATTTTGATATTTTAAAAATTTATGGAGGTGTCCGAAAAAGTCATGGAGGTGCAGGAAGAAGCTGTCTCAAGAATTCTGTTTTTAGAGCAAGTGTTCAAGCGATGTTGCGTTCTTGTTATTTATCTATCAAGTTGTTATTAATATTAACCTTGAATATTTGAAGCGACAATATTGGTAGGAAATAACAATTGGAATGAAGAGCTAGTAGTGTTGATGTGTGTTAAGTCAATAGACGATGCCATGATATATGATTTAACTGTTTTAATAATAATAAACATTATAAAATATGTTATGGTATAACAAAAATCACATACTATAAAATTAGACAAAAATAATAGAGAATATGAGCAATATCAAACAATTAAATAATGATAATAAAAATAATGTAAGTTTTGTAAAATTATTATTATCTTTCATTCAAGTGTATTTCTTCCTACATCCCCATCAAATGCGTAAAAAGACCAAATGCCCCCATCTAATCTGGTATCATTCCAGAAAGTTCTTTCCAAAATATATCCAAGAAAATTTATTTCAGAAGACACATTCTGCATATTATACATGTTCTAGAAATCTTAATCCATAAATCTTTTTCGGAAAATGTTTTCCAAAATTTCCAAAATATGCGTTTTGAAATACTTATAAATTCCAGGAAGAGGTGCCTGGAAGGATTCCAAAAAAGAGCTAATCCAGATGTCATTTAAAAAAGACAAATGCTTCCTACACTCAATCATTTTTAACTTGCACCCAACATATTTTTTAATTTCCAAAAATGCCCTTTATTCTGGAAATAAAAATCCAGAATTGAAAATAATATATTCCAGAAAAATAAATCCAGAAGTGATTATTGAGTTTCGGAAATAAAAATCCAGAAACGAAAACTAAAATTCTATTTCAGACAAAAAAAATCTGAAATTGAAAATAATACATTTCAGAAAAAAAAATTCAGAAAAAAGATTATTGTGTTTTGGAAATAAAAATCCGAAAATAAAAATGAAAAACCCATTCCAAATAAAAAAAATCCACAATATAAAATTTCGTTCCGAAAAAATCCAGAACACATATTTTGGAAAAAAAAATTAAGGACAGTTTCGTCTTTTTCACTGGATTCGGGTGCAGTGATATGGTGCAAGAAGCAATTGCCTTTAAAAAATGGGTAAAATTGTATTTTTGTATATTAATGGGGTGTAGGAAGAACTTTGTCATTTTAAAGGTTTTTTTCTCACGCACCAACAAAATCGTATACTTGTAATTGTAATGAAATTATGTGTTCTTCCTTTTATGCTGTTTAATTTCACTTCGTTTACTATACCTTTCTCTCCGAAGCTTTTATTTCCGTTTTGAAATTAACATATTTTAACAATTAAAACTTCTATAATTTTAATTTGAATATTTTTACAACTAACATAATTATCCATTCTGAAATACAAATTTATATTTCAGATCTTTCAATCCAAAATACAGATTTCGTATTCCATATTGCAATTTACAAAATACAAATTTATATTCCAGAACATACAATTTAGAATACACTAATCAAAACTTTTAATTTTCAGATTCTATCTGGATTCCACGTTCCTGTCAAAGGATAATTTGATACGTTTCAAAGTACCAGGGTATAAGAAGAAACTCAAGAAACTCGTGGAGATGCAGGAAGAATTACCCCCTGAACAAAGGTTGAAGTTTGTTTAGAGACGAGGTTATGATAAATTATAATCATTCATACAAAATAAAAAATTAAATAATGAAAGATATAATAATATAAGTTATGTTCAAAACAATTTACATTATAAATAACTTCTTTAAAATTTGACTTTTAATTTCTACTCTTTACAAATTGTGACAGTTATTAAAAAAATATAACTTCAACTAAATTATTCTGAATTACAATTAAATAACTACTTGTTTATGTTATACTCATAAGATTAAAATTATAATTGACATCTTAAAAAAATTTAAATAATTATTAATTAATTTCAATACTCTAATAGGTATTAATATTATAATTTAATCAGTTACTATAATTATAAATATAAATACATATAAGATAATATACTAAATAAAAAAAGGATATATTTACTAAATAACACAGAAGAGTACAAATACAGGCATAGCAGAAAAAAAAGTTAAGGGTATGAATAAAAGAAATGTATGTTAAGAACCTACCAATGTGCTGAGATCCTATTGATGTCATCCTCACCTCCAACTGCGATGGTGGCGTTCGTCTGACCTGTCCTTAAATCGAGAAGAAAGATCACGGTCCCTGTCATATACGCGGTCCAAGGACGAAACATGCCTCTCTGAAGAATAATGAAGAGCATGGAAAGAAAAAGGCTTTGGGGGTTCTTCATCATGTAAAGGACTTCTACTCCAGTCAGATTGGAATCTTGAGGATGAAGGACTTCTTGTACCAGAATCATGGCCAACAAACCTAGGATGAAAGCTAAACTTGGATGAACTATGTCCTGGATCCCCTGGTGGACCATCATCCGTAAGATCCCCTCCCAATCTATTCTCCCGATGATGATGATGATGTTCTCGGCTGCCATAATCAGAACTATAATTCGATCTGTGCAGTTGCAATGATAAGTTTCTTGAAATATCTGAACTTGAGGGTTCAACCCCAGAGCCCCACAGTCTCTCATCAGCATTATCTGGAATAGGGGCATTTATTCCTGGAAATTTGACAGTCATTCTCCGCTTTGGTTTTGAAGAATCAGATTCAGTTTCCATAATTTCCCCATCCTCCTGATCTGCAATCTCCCGGTCGGTGTATATCATAATGCCTGAAGGCTGATCCTCATCATCCACATCTAAATCGAAATAAAGGTTATAAAGTTAATTAATTTCATATACTAACTCAAGCAAGATGAAAAGGGAAAGGGATAATCAGTACAGTAAATAGCAAGCGAAAGTGATAAACATAAATTATTGTAAATAACAGTACTAGTTCATTAGGCTGGTGAACTACCTCAGCAGATTTCTCAAACCTATCTAGTAACTTACGATTGTAGCATTAAATTTAAACTTAAATTCAATGCACCTAACCTAGAACACACGATGATCATTTGGGTGTGATCAAAGGCAGAGTATTGTGGAAGAAAATAAGAAATTGAGATGAAAGAAATGCATTTTACCAAGATATCCAGGTGGGTATCCTATTTCTCGCATTCTGTTAAGCCATGGAGGTGGATCAAGCTCCTGCATAAGACAATCTTATTATTAATAAATTTCATAAAGACCGACAATTCTGACACATCTAAAAAATCCCTATAATGTATGGTTTAGTTATACTCCAACATTAGTGCAAAATTCAAACTACCTATCACGATACAGCCCAATTATGGCATCCTGCCACTTCTTAGGTTATGAATTTATTATCTTAGAAATCGGTTTATGCAGATTGTCAATTACACCTAACATTCAAAGCATATGTTTTATTCCAATATTTTGCTTCGAGATAAATAGCTACTTAACAACTTAGGGGTTGGGTAAGTTGATCTCGTTCAATTGACAGAGTGTTTTGTTAAAAGATAGTGTACACACTACATAAACACGAAAACTAAGTTGATGTTTTAAGGGAAATCTTGCATTTTAAAAGATGGGTTTCTTGAGTAAATCTAAAACAAAGGGTCACGCGGTAGTCAAATCAAATAAAACCAATATGCCAACATTACATAATTCTACTTTATATTTTCTCTCCTCAATTCACCTTTTCATGTTTTATGTTATGATTATAGAAATAAGGTCCAGATTCTTCACAATAATGAATACACAGATTAGATAGGAATGTCTCTATCTATTCTCTTATATATTTATTATTGTAGAATATCAAATCTCTTTCATTTATTACATTGATTCTAATTTTATCAATATAAATAAAACACGTCTTGTCTCAAACAAATTTTCAGTTCAATGCGTCTCTATTTCCTGTAGTATAAATTTATGTATTAGAAGTACTTCAATTTTCACTTAATGGTACATTGAGAGTCAAAGGATTATCTTCCCACAAATTCGTCGTGATGGCTAGTAGCTTCCTGGCATGACTTATATTTTTCTACCAGGATGTAGTGCAATTGAGAAGTTAAGTACAAGGTAGAAATTCTTAAATCGGAAGCAAATGTCTGCTTTGCCAGACTAAATTTTCAGGTGTGTTCACAGATTTTCAAATTTACATTGACCTAAATCAATCCAATATAAGAAAATTGGTTATCCTTTTCTTTAATATTATTTCAGTTTGATTTTGGTTTTTCAATTCAGGTTGTGCTGCATTTAGTTGGTTCTAAATTAAAAATCTCACCCAATCTTTTAAAAGTTAATCAAATAGGTTGTAATCCAATCTAAAGTGGATTTGATCACTGTTTTCATTATTATAATAGTTTTAAGGAGCCACATATTAAACAATGAAACAAAAAATAAATATAATCAATATATATTCAAAGTATCAAATATCACATCTCATAAGCCAATTACTACATGCTTTAGAAACAGAAGTATTATCGAAAAGAAAGATGGAAAAACTAAATTCAAAATTAGTAAATTTATAAAAATATTAAAATAATGACAATTTAGTTATCATCATAGAGAAAAATAAATTGGTAAAATAATTTTATATATATCTGAGATATACGGTAATTTCATAAATAAAATCACTAACAGTTCTTTAGGACTAAATTGGATTGATTTTAAAATTTTGATTGACCCGATTCAAACCAACAAAACAAAATATTGATTATCGTTTTCTTTTTATATTATTTTCAGTTTGTTTGTCTTTTGGCTTTAAAATTTAATTTTTGCAGCATTTGGCTGGGGCATAACAATTCTTTCTTGAAGGATCCACATTAGTTCCTAAACCTTTTCATGACATCAGCAAGTTGTGTTCATGGCTTCGCTCTAGTGTTCTGCTTTGCTGTTTAAAGGAATGGCTGTCTAATATGATGAAGATTGGAAATGTATTTTAATAAAAACATCAAAACAGCAGTTTCAAAACTTACCTCCAGGCCCAAAAGTTGACGCGTTGCATCATCCAGAGCACCTGGCCTCAAACCAGCATACTTTCCAGCAGGAGAATTCTGATAATAGCGAGTTGGATTCCGGGAGGAAGAATTCTGATTCCGTCGGGACTTACGTTGTTTGCGAGCATTACTGACAGCAGTGTTATCACGAGGCCTCTGACACTCTCTCAAAGAGTGGTTGTAAGAACCACAATTGAAACACCGAGCAGCATCATCAATAATCTCTAAACCACTACAATATTTAAAAAGGTAAAGGCTCACGTCACTATGACAGAAACTAGCAGTACATTTTATTTTGAAATATAAATAGCCGCTGCACAAATGAACAGCACACTCAAATAAGCAAATGAACATTTCATCTTGAATTAATAACATACCACCAGAACACAATATGCATACAAAACAAATGTTACCTCAAGATAGGAGTGGGTAAATCCATATTACTTTAATTCTATTTTAATGGATTTCAAATCCAAATCCACATTTTTGGATTTTAAATCCAATCCATTTAATTGGATTTGGGTTGGATAACTTTTTGAATTTTGAAAATCCAAAATCAAGGTGAATCTGGATCAATTCAAGTTAAGATATAGGCCATCCATTTAACCAGATTTGGGTTGGACATTTTTTGAATTTTGAAAATCCAAAATCAAGGTGAATCTGGATCAATTCAAGTTATGAAAGGCAATCCATTTAATTGGATTTAGGTTGGAAAATTTTTTGAATTTTGAAAATCCAAAATCAAGAATCTGGATCAATTCAAATTATGAAAGGCTGGGTTGGACCAGACCCGGGTAAGGTAGGACCGGGTCTGGTCAACTCAGACCCAAGGCCAGAACCATGTCAAGTTGATCAGGCTATGGTCGGGTCAGGTTGAGTCAAATCATACTCAGTCGGATCAGTTGAGCCAGATGAAAATAAGGCCAAGTTGGCTCAGGTCCATATAGGATTGAGTAAGCCCGACCCAAGTTGGGTCCAACTCAGTCTGAGTTGGATTAGGTCTACATTAGGCCAAATCAGGGTAGGACTTCGTCATACCAAATCCAGGCAAGCCCACGTCGAGCTGAATTGGGTCAAGACCAAGTCTACAAGGCTCAAAGCAAACCGAAAGGTCGAGTCCAAGTCAAGTTGAGTCGACAAGGCCCAAGTCAAACGACTCAACCTGGGACCACGTCAGGCTAAGTCAAGCTGAGTCAGCCTAAGTCCACATCGAGTTGAGTCAACTCAGACCCAAGTCAAGCCGAGTCAATGTAGGCCCATGTCCAATCAAATTGAGCAGAAAATCAATGGAAAATCTAAGAACATGACTACTTTGTATTCCCACTCTCACTAGCAAAAATCTGCAAGATTTGCTTAATCATCTACTATGGTCTGTACTCATGGAAGGAGTGGTCATGGCAATAGAGGAAGACAAAGTGGTTGGTTGTTGATGTCCTAAATGCTCTTATTGTAAGAGAATGAGATATACTCAAGAAAACTCAGCTAAAAGATAGTAAAGCTCTCTTAGACATTTTTTTCATATTTCTATTCTTAAGTGTTTCATATGCCTATATCTTTCAAGACTCTTATCAAATTCCCACAAGAAAACTTAAGCAAACTTCTCAACATCACACCACATTAAGTAGTGTAGAGCGGCAAAAGAAAAGGCAGAAGACGTGTTAATTTTATCAATTTTACTCAAACTTTGCAAAAACATAATGGCTTTTACAAATAATCTTTCCTCTCCTCACCATTTTAAAAATTTAATGACTTAAATAACCTAACACTATAAGAAGGTACTGCTAATAATAAGATGTATTTCAATGCTTACCCTACTCAATAAAAATGGAAACAAGAATCAATATTAGCAGCACAGAAATTTATGTTACATTTCTTTTTCAGAAATACCAAATTCTATAACTACAGTGATCAAACATTTTATTGCTTCTAATCAAAGGTTTTTCTGGACGATGCAACGTCACAATATTGGACAAACAAGAACAGTTAGCACACAGAAAGAAAGTAGATACTTCCACTAATCCTACATCGTCATAATACTATATTTCAAACATTGTATGATCACATGAACCATCCATCTTTAAATAATAAAAAGCAACAGTGCATACCCATCCACATTACTTGAACCATCAGCTGAAGTCAATCCCAAAGTATATCCACGGTCATATAGAGGCACTGAATCGTCAGCTAAAGGATTGAAATCTGTGTTCTTATCATTTCTTGTTTGGTTCTCCATCCAGAATGACTGTTAAAGAAATGCAAAAGAATAATATATGGTATTGCCAAAATAATATTTCCCTTTTCATGTTGCAAGATAAATAGCCTCAAAACGGAACAAAATGTACAACTAGAGAAATACTAATAACCACACTTTTTGTTATGGGTTAAAATTATTGAAAACTACAAAATCATGAGTGGGATACGGACTCATTAAATAAGAGGGACCCACAAAACTGATTTCCAATAAATTTCAACTAAGTAAAGTGTTAGTGTGTTTCTAGCATTTCTCTTGCACATAAGAGCTAATACAATATATGCCCATTATTCCTATAATTATGATGACAAATGGAATAACTATGACTCAGACAGGTTTCCACAATCACAACCACAACCATCCTAGTCTACTCAGAATGCAGCTTTTAAGTCACTTATAGGGAAAAACAGCATGAATGACAAATAAAAATATAGAAAAAAAGGATGTAGCAAATATAACACTAGAAGAAGAAATGTAAGAGATAAGGCAATTATTACAAAATGCAGTGAAAGCAGACTTCACACTGCAATAATTGTTGTAAACCTATCTCTATTACTACAATTAATTGCACATAATTACATTTGAGAACCAAAACTAAAACCTTTATTCCGGGACTAACCAGATTTTGACAATGACAGAAATTGAAGAAACCAAGAATAGTTCCAGCAATGCTAACCCTTGAAACTACTGAAGAAAAGTTTCCTAGAAGTGAAAGTTTCACAAAAGTTTCACAACCTGAAGTTCTACAGATTCTCATAAAAGACTAGGGAAACTCACCACAGCAGATGTCTTTTCAAGCCCAACATGGAGAGCAGGAAAAAATGTCTCCTCACCAGATTCCATTACTTCACTATCAACCTGAACAGAAAGACAATGTCAGCTTTATCATTCTTTAGAAAGCTGTAAAAGAAAAAAACTGCATTTGTTAATAGCACAATTCCACCAATTTCCTTGCCAATATACCATTTGTCTAAGATTCCTCATATTGGATGTTCATTAGATCACGAATGTTGTCTATAGGCCATTTGGTCTAATATTTTATTGAACTCCAAGGCTATCCAATTGTAAATGTTATAAGGAGCTGATCCTTTATAATCAAGAATATTGTTATAATTATAGAATAAAGAAGTTGATCTTATTTAATTAGGAATATCTAGATTATATATGCATTATTTAGGAACTTTTTTATTTATTCCTGTAACATAACTTTTTAAAAGAGTATCTAATATCCTCTATTTATTGTATTGATGTTTTTTTCTCAATGTAAACAAAACATGTGTGATGTCTCAGAAGCATAGTTTCAGCTCAATGTTTCTCTCTTCCCTAGAGTTTAGCACGGTATCTGAAAACCGAGCTGGCCTTGCAAACAAACTATCTCTAGAGGATTCTTTTTGCAAACCTTTCTCCCAGGTTTTCTTTTACTATTTCGATGTCCTTTCCTCAAGGTTTTTTTTTCTCTCCAACTTTCCCAAAAAAAAAAGTCTCCCAACACCATATCAACCTCTAGAACAAATTCTCTGATAGTATTAAGAAGATGGACTAGTCTAACTATTCCACTTGGGCTTATGAAATCAGGTTATGGTTAAAGATTGATGCCCAACTTTATAGTGCTATTAAATTCACTATTCACACCTCACTCAAACCTATTTTTTTATCCCCATGAGACGTATGCATTAGTTTGAAGTGAAGCTCGTACACTTCCATTGACACAGTTGTATGGCATGAGCTAAGATCTCTTAACACTTTGTGTTCCATGCTATGAAGCTCAGACACTCCTCATAAATGGCGTGTTGGTGTCGGATACTCGTATCGGACACTGACACTCGTATGACACTTGTAGGACATGTATCCGTGAAGTGTCCAATTCAAAAAAGTATTTGTTGGATTAATGACAATTCTAGTACACTTCTAACACAATTTTATAAAGAAAAAATACATTAATTTTCTAAAAACTCAAATTTATTGTATAAATTTTTCTTATAATTATAAAAATAAGAAACAAATCATTTTGAACCCGTCATAAAAAACATCTTTCAACTCCAAAAAATAATTTGGAACATACTTGTGCACATAAATCTTTATTGTCAATTTATATAATTCATAATTATATAATATATAGATCCATGTCCCCGTGTCATACATTTTAGAAATTATACGTATCTCCGTGTTTGTATCATACTAGTGTCCGTGTCCGTGTCTGTGCTACATTGGTTCCAAGTCATTTTGAGGGCCCTATGTCTACTTATTAAGGTCGACTTCATGTTGGCTTACATGATTTTAATTATCTCCTTCCAGATCGGGTTCCCCACTTTGTCCGTTTTGGTCATTCCCCTTTATAACATCTTCACCCACATATTTTGTACACAACCTCACAATTGTTAGAGATAAACTTTTTTCTCATTCATCCAAATGTGTCTTCATCACACTCTAAAAAAGGGTATCTATGCTTGTCTCTTGATCTTCATAGGTATTATGTGTTTATGAACATCTCTTTCTTTTAATGTATTGTGTCTATGAACATCTTTCTTTTAGTTTGTTTCATATTATACAATTATCCATTCTAATGACAACATATGTAGTCACTTTCCCACCATCATCAATCTTCCTTCATCACCACCAAATGAATGCCATAACTTAGGATGCTTCTCCTGCACCACTTTAGTTATATCAACGTCATTTATTGTCTATTAATATGCCAATATAGGATCCATCTATGATGGATAGTGATATAGTGGATGCCACGCCTGATCCTTCCCCGACACCATCTTTCATAGGATCTGCTATCATCTAAAAATGATTGGCCTATTGTTATTTGAAAAGATACATGGTCTACATGCAACCTTTCTCCTCACAGAACAAGCCTTGCAATCATGATTGTCCTTGTTATCTTCTATTCTGATTTCTAAATCTCCCAGTAAAGATTCATCTCAACCAAAGTGGCAACAGCCGATGATTGATGAGATGTGTGCCCTTCAAAGTAGTAGTACTTAAGAGTTGGTTCCTCTTCAAGCTAGAAAATCAATTGTTAGGTGTTGATTGTTATATTTTCGTACAAGGAGGACCTAATGGTAACATTGATCATTATAAGGCTTATTTTCCAAAAGGATGCACAAATCTATGGCAAAGATTATACTATTGACACTTTCTCTCAAGAGCCAAAGTGGCATCTTGTCAATGTCACTTTTCCATTGCAGCTATTCACCACTGGACTAAGTTTTAGCTTGACATCAAAAGTGCATTTCTATATGTTGACATTGATAAAGAAGTCTACATGCAATAACCTCCTAGATACAGAGTGGTGATGATCATTCTATGTTCTACCATATCCCCAAGTATGTATCTAGTCTCATTGTACGTGGACAACATTGTTATCACAAGTAGTGATAAGAAGATTATTGCACAACTAAAACAATATCTTGCCCAAAAGTTCCACACAAAAGATGTCAGTTATTTAAGGTATTTCCTAGATATAGAAGAGGTCCAATCCAAGGATGGTTTGGTCATATCCCCAAAAAAATTATGCTCTTAACATTTTAGACGAAACAGATATTATAAAGGATATGCATGTAGACACACCAATAGATACAAGTGTCAAATATGTACCTAACCAAGGACCACCTTTTTCTAATCCAAGAAGATACAAAAGGTTAGTTGGTAAGCTAAATTACCTATTGAAACGTGTCCTGACATCACCTTTGTAGGCAGCATAAGAAGTCTATTTTCAAACTCTCCTTGTCAAGACCATTGGGATGCAGATCCTAAACCATATTAATGTGGTACACTTCTACAATCTTCTTCACCCTCCCTGAGTTTTGGATGCTCCTCTGGATTGTATTTTCAACTAATCGCACAAGATCATAGGTGAAGTTCAAAACTCACACTAGCACGACAATTTTTATATTTCTTGCTTGGTGCTTAATGGGTAAGATTCACAACCTAATACTAGAACTCACAAACTTTTGGGCAATAAAAACCCTAATAGCCTCATTCATTCTCTCTTTTTGGTAAGTAATATGAAGACCTTTTTCTTGAGCCCTCTTTCTTCCTTTTTATCATTTACCATCAAGACAAAACCCAAAGCACCTCTTTAAAGCCCCCTTTAACGACCCAAAATAAACCTATGTCACTTCTCATACAACCCCTTTTAGCACCCAAAATAAACCTGCTACACTAGAACTATGTAAAGAAATAAATAATACTTTAATAAGGAAGGAGAAAGGAAATATTTTATTAATTACAATCATGATAATTATATCATGAACTACTTTGTCTTTAACAAGCCCACTATTCAAATAAAATTTTCTCAAATGAATGTTTATATTCTAGGAATATTTTCCTAATTACTATATAGATATTAGGATATTTTTATCACAATAATCCCCTATTTACAACAACAATTATTTTATTGATAACAATCATACCAATTATATTATCATAATCTTTATTAGTAATAATCAAATCCTTTAAATTAGGGAAATCAAATATGTAAAAATGAATAAAAATATTCAAACAATATTTTTTCCAATTGTTATGGAGATATTGAGTATATTTTCATTCTAATAATTTGTAACGTATAACACTCCCCCTGAATTTGATAAATGAATATCAACTATTCCCAACATACGATTAGGAATGTCAACCTTTATTTTAGTGATGTGAGTTGGAACCACAAGATTTTTTTCAAGATTATCCTTCATACACCTTGAGCAAAGGCCCGAATTTCAACTTTTAAACTAGAACAAGATCCCCTATCTTGGTTTTTGCTTCTCCAAGTTACTGGACTTTTTCCAAGAAACTTACAATAAATCAAGCAGATATTTTTTTCGAGAGACGAAAATCCCCTTTTTGGAATACACAACTTTTATTCCAAGGAAATACTTTACTTTTCCCAAGTCTACCATTCAAAATGGGCTGCAATTCTTCCTTTAAAACCAATTTCTTTCTTTCATTATCTCTTGCAATAATCATATCATTCACATATACCAAAATGAGTTTACCTATAAGAGTGTTTTATAAATAACGTATGATCTCCTTGCCTTTGCTTGTATCCTAAGGAAATCATTGCTTTCATAAATCTCTACAACCATGCTCTTCGAGACTCTTTAAAACCATAAAAAGCCTTCTTTAGGAGGCACACCTTCTTCCTTTCACTATGAGTTTCAAATCCTAAAGGAATCTCCATGTCTACTAATACTAAAGCGGCACGAAAAAAGGCAATATTAACATCTAAGTCCAAACAAAAATGAGACGCTAAAGTAAGAACAACTCCAACTCTTTTATCTTTGCTATAGGTCCCGGTGTATTCCATAAGTATGAGTGTATCCCTTTGCAACCAATTTGCCTTTAGATTTGTCTATTGTCCCATATGCCTTATGTTTCAAAACAATCATCTAGAGGACTTAGTCATTGTTCTGAAACAATCAAGTTCCTTTTTACAAGTTTTCATGTCAGACATTAAAATAAACATGTGACAAGGAACCAAAATAATCATATCTACTCAAAACAAATTGAATGAGCTTAGAAGGTTCTAACAACCCTATTTGTGGGCTTTGCAAGGAAAGGCATGTTGGTTATGCGTCGATGGTGAGGGTGTAGCACCACAATGTGTTGCAACTATGTTGTCAATGCACTTGTCAGAGTTGTGATTGATGAAGTGGGAGAGACCTTTCTGGCCCACCACTAACCTCAATAGCAGTGAACAACAACGCTAGAAGCTATTAAAGTCGTCGCAAAGACAGGGCTCCCAAGATCGAAAAGTATGATAGCAACTCAAACTATGTAAGGAAATTAAAAATTATTTTATTGCTAACAATCACACCACTCATAATCTCATCATGTCTATTTGTAATAATCATATCTTTTAAAATAACGAAATAAAATGTTGAAATAAATAGGAAGATTTTAAAGATACTTTTCCTAATTATTGTGAAAATATTGAGAATACTTTCATCCTAATAATATGCTATTTAGAACAGTTACTTATCATAAAACCCCCTTTTACCACCCAAAGTAAATCCTTAGTACCCTTTTGAGCAACTTGCAACAATCGTTAATTCCTCGTTTATTTTTTTAGTTTCATTATTGTTAAAGATCTCACATCGACTAAAAATAAAGTTAGATTATAATATATAAGTGGGGTGCAATCCTCACCTTACAAGTTGGTTTAGTGAGGATGAGTTAAGCATAAACTCAAAGATGGTATCATAGTCATTCGTAATTTATCCTAGTCAAGTTCATTTGGTTTGTTATATTATCCCTTACCAAGCTCCTGTCAAACCACCCACAATTATCTAATTTTATGCTCAAGATGTTCATTCCTCGATGTGAGAAAGTGTGTTGGAAATCCCACACAACTAGGAATAATGTCAGATAAGTAGGGTCAAATCCTCACCTTACAAGCTAGTTTTGCGAGAATGAGTTAGGCATAAACCCACTTGGTAAGAAACACTATCTCTTCCAATGCTCCTCTTATACGTTTCAACACTCCCTCTTTTCTTTTTTATTTCAATATTCCCTTTCATCTCTTTCATAATTTGGTAGGATCTTACAACACTCCTTTGCTGCCACTCATCCTTTACATAATTATGTAGGATCTGATGAACCATGTTACAATCTTCCTAATTAGAATTTATATTTTATTTCACTATTTTGTGTAAGATGTAGATTTTGACTATGACTGCAAGGCATTGATAAGCAAAAGCCTAATGAGCCTATTGAGGGATATAAACCAAGGCCATTCAAGGTTAATGTAAAAAAAACAAAAATAACATATACTTTATATATTTCTATACAAAGTTATAAATCATAAACTATGTAGGAGTCAATTATTTTTTACATGTAAGTGTTACTATACTTAGTGTTTGGTATTAGTTATCAGTGGAAAAGCTTGGTTGTCTTTGGAGAGTTTTTTGTTGTTAGGGGGAAACCCTGTGTCTAAGTCTATACTCAGATCTGGTCTACAAACCAGATTAGTTAGTAATAAAAGTTCCAATATTCCATGTATTCAATTCTTGAGTCTAACACATTGTTCCGTCCCATATGATGTAATCAACATCAAAAGATAAATATTTACCGGGTAACAATAATTTTAATAAGGGCTTTTCCATCCAAAAAGGAAGATTCACACACAACCCTCACAAATGCCAAAACTATTCTATAATCCTCCAAAATTGGAAACACCATAACTTAAATCACCTTTATAATTTTTAAGTGAAAAGTTAAGTGTATTTGCATCTGGGATCTTAGACAATCATTAGTAATTATTTGGATTACAGCTAAACAATGATAACAGGACAGATGGACTCCAACTTCATTTCAAATTCTTAACTTTAAATTTTTGTTCTTCTTTTATGTTTTCTTTTCATGATATTTTATTCCCTATCATCTATTTACTCATTTATTTATCATTATGGGAAACCTTATTTCCCTATGAATAATAATAATATTAATGACGATGATGATGATGATGGGAATTGGGCTTACATTGGATGACATAGCATGTTTAGCATGCCATTCTGACCACTGCCGTAGAAGTTCCTGAAGCTTCTGTCTACTAGCCCTGGAACCATTGTTCAAACACTAGTCAAAACTTCAATCAATGAAACCAAGCAACGTGATTGGGACATTTGAAGTTTTAATAGCAAAAAATAACAAATAAAATTATTTTTAACTTTGGGCACACAGATAATGTACCATTATGGGTTTTAATAATTTTTCTGACCAACTTGTACAAACCTTGTTAGGGAAGTATATGTAAAATGAACTGATGGTTGATGTTCATCAACATTAATCCGGGCCCTTTTAACACCTGATACAGCTAGTAAATCTTATTAAGGAAACAGTATATTAGCAATTGCACACCAACTGGATATAAAACCAATCTATAGTGTATAATATCTAGGAAGAAATTAGACTGATCAGAACTTATGCACACAAGTAATATTCGATCAAGAACCAACAGGGGTATAGCATATCTTGACACTTAGCTCAAAAACAATATTTTAAGGAAGTGTAAAGCAGTCTAGGGTTTACTGGCCTTTTTGCTGCTTTATTATGCTTGCTAAAGCAATTTAGTCCATTTCTTTTCAATCAGGGGAATTACATCAGTTGCCAAAGATATTTCACAAAGGACATGGTTGTAAACCAGTGTTTTCAATCCCAAATAGCAGCACGTAGGAAGCCATACCCAAAAAGTAGTGTAGTGGTATAGCATTATGGCCACTGCTTAGAAATTTTCTAGTAGGTTTAACACATTCTATAGTACGTGTTGCATAATCAGGAGAATTATGTTATAATTAAGTGCAGATTCCATTCTATATTTATTAGGACAGATTTGTTAGTGATTTTATTTTATTTGATTTGTACAGCTTTAAACACCCATTATTTCTGGCTTTCCTTCTATTATTTCTTTTCTTAATTAGGTTGTAAAACAGTCTATAAATAGATACTGTAATCACATTTGTAAAACACATCAGAAATACATTCCACCTATTTCTTTCAACTGTATGCATTAAATAAAAAAAAAATAAGATTAATTGGACTCAAATTGAGTCCAACAAACCAAAATGTAGAAAAAAAAAACATGAAAATGTTTGGGTTGCAGGGCTAAATTCATCTGAAACCATAAATCCCTAAGACCACTTCAGTAGCTAGTTATCTGCCACACCCTATTAGAAAAGGAAACATATGGCAGAGGGAGGTCAGGGGAGGCAAGATAAAAAGTATATCCGGTAACAGCACATGGTGAAGTGTCACAAGCTGCCATTTGCAACTTGCAGGCGAGAGATGCAATCACGCTGAGATTCATGCCATTCCAGCCATGATACATTCCTTGACAACCATTCTTGGAGCAGCCAGGGATAACTCCATGATGTAATAGTACAATACCACCACTTTCACCGCTATTAACTACATTGTTCTAACCCAATCTACAGCAATTATGACACAGCCAAATAACACCACAGCAGACGGGTGGAAAAGAGAAATTCACCATTTTAACTAACTCCTCCAACAATAAGTCATACATGCATAAATTGGAAGACTGTTAAGAACTGACAACCTAGGTCAATACAACAGTTGTTGTTACAGTCCTGAGTCGCTGGAGGAATCAAGGAGAAATTTGGGCCAACAATTAGCCCATGGGCCTTGTGTTTGGAAAGTATACAGAAGAATAGGAAGGGAATTGGCAAAAATGTTGAGTTGGCAGAGAGAGAATTAAAAAAGAAAAAGTTACTTACAAATGGTGGTAAAGGCACCTTAAGAGCAGAGGGAGAATCAAGTTTGTTACAGGAGAAAAAATGCAGAGCCTTGCTCTGGGATAATATTGTGCTTGCTACCGCATTTTTTTGCATCTTTCAGTAACAGTTTCACCTTAATCAACAAAGGACGTTATTTGGGTAAGATAGTCAATATAATCTTGTCCCTTGAGCCAAAGTTTGATATTAGATGCCCAAATGTCACAATTATTGCCATCTAACTTGTCAACGGAGAGTGGGACATTGACATAGTAAAGATAGCAAATTCAGATCGAGTAGCACCCAAAGTCACTATGATCACATGGAAAAGATAGAAGAACTAGAGTTGAGGAGAGAAAACACGTCCATAATCAGGAAAGGAAATGTAAAACGATCTCCAATCACAAAGTTAGGACTAGATTGAGAAAGAACACACAAGGTGAGTTCGACACTTGTGGTCACTGCCAAAAGAAGTGGTCAGACACGCTTGTATGATATGACACTCTTGCAAGAATTTTTACGCTACTCAACAAGGACACTCAGGATTCTATAGGATGTATAAAAAGGTTGGCAGCAAATTTATAATAGAGTAGGATGAAGGCAGTTTCAAAATTATGTTTGAGCTTGTAATATGTCAACAACAAAAGTAGATGGCTATTTCACCAGGATGGTTGCTACAACCTATGGAAATTCTTGACATGGTTTGGGAAGAAATTTCATTGAACTTTATTACTAGTTTCCCTAAATCAAAGGGATATGAAGCTAATCTTTTTACAGTAGACCATTTTCAAAATATGCACACTTTATACCTCTAAAACGTATTTATAAGGCCCATATTTTGGCTTAGGCACTAGGTTCTGATCAACAATTGGGACCCAATTTTTTATACCAAATTTTAGAATAAACTTTTAATGTTAAAAAGCACAAAATTGAAGATGACTTATTGTTATCACCCAGAGTATGATGATCAAACCAAATTATTGTTGACCAACCACACTCTTGGCCCCAAAGGCTACATTGGGCAAAATATTTGTACAACACTAATTTCCATGAATCTATTAGGGTAATACCCCTCAAAATAGTTTATGGCAAGTCCACCCTAGTGATTAATCATTTTCTACCTTGTGAAGTAAAGATAGAAGTTGTACATTGGGATTTAATTGATCGGGATGAAGATTTAAGACAATTAAAACATATCAATTGTAGGCTACTCGAGAATGAGAGTTCTAACTAGAAATAAATATACAGGATCAACAATTTGAAATGGGTGATTGGGGTTTCTCAAGCATCGGCCACAAACAACAATTTGTTATTTCCAAAATTATTGTCAAGTTTGTTGCCTTGTATTATGATCATTTCTATTCTAGGTGTTAGAACGTGTGGGTGTAATTGCTTATCACTTAAAGCTATCTAAGACATCTAAAATACACCTTGTATTTCAAGTCTCTTCACTTAAAAAGGTTATTAGTAATTATCATGAGGAATTTGAGCTTCCAAAAGGATTTGGAACCGCTCTGGTGTTAGCAACTTTTTTTTATCTATAGCGGTGGGGAAGTCATTAAACAGTTTTTGATACAATGGATGGCAAATCTGCAAAGAAAGCAACTTTGGAGGGGGAATTATCATTAGGAATAAATTTCGAAAGTTCAACCTTGAGAACAAGGCTGATTTAGAACAATTGTCATTTTACAGTCTCGAATAGGATAGAGAAACTTGGGACAACAATTAGCTTATGGGCCTTGGGGTTGGAAAGTACATTGAAGAAAGAATAGGAAGGGAATCTGGGGAAATGTTGAGCTGGTAGAGAGAAAATGAAAAAGGAGAAAGTTTGTTTCAAACGGTGGTAAGGGGACCATATAGGAGAGAGGGGGAGAGGAGAAGAATCAAGCTCTTGACGGGAGAGAAAATGCATTTTCTCTAGAGGAACCTTGTTATGGGACAGTAGTGTACTTGCTACTATATTTTCCTGCATCTTTCAATAACAGTTTCATATTTTCCTTTCATTCTATCATTATATATTTTTGTTATTTCACACTAATTTTCGTAACAATAGTCAAGCAGCAAACTAGAAAAAACTGAAAAGGGGCAAATAATTATAAACAAGCATTGAATACAAAATTTCATACAAGGATACATGTTCCAACAATCTCAGTGCTTCTCTTGGGACTCCCATCTTCAACAGAGAGACAACCATTCTCAACTAGCACTCCTCCCTTCACTTCCTCAGTGACCACACTCAGCTTCAACCCATCTTCCAATTTCTTCTCCTTATCCAGAGAATCACTCAAGTCTAGCTCCTGGTCCATGTGCTCATCACCACCCATATCCAAACAAACCCTTTTCTCTGCTATGGCAAAAGATTAAAACTTTATCAAAACATTACACCAAATCAATCTCTAAATGGCAAATACTAGTTGTAAATATAATATTCCATTATGTACCCACCTAATTTTTAGATTTAGATTCATAAGATAACATAACAATTAATATGATAATATCAATAGTTTCCTGTTTGTAAATTTAATTATCTATAGTACATCAATCAAAAATAATACACAGATTGCAAGTTCTATAGATATTTATGTAAAATGCATCAATTTAAATTTGAAAAAAAAACAACTACATAATAATAATAATAATATCCACATAGAACCTAATATTCTTTTCTAATTTACTGACACAACATTGCAACTTGATAGCAAACTATTCTCAGGTAATGCAGCCATGAATTGGGAATCTCCAATTTAACCGTTATTGTGAATGGAACATCACTACAGTGGCACCAGAGCAAAATTTAGGCAGAAAAAGAGTGAGTTGAGGGGTGGAATAGGATTTGGAGGAGTGGGGCACATGGGCTGAAGATAGAAACCTATGACATTATAAAGAAAGAAAATAAATATAGTATTAATATGCCTTGTGTAGAATACAAACATAGGGTTGTTTATTTATAGATGAAATAATAATAGAATAATAACCTAAAAGACTAACAGAAACTATGGGCTAAGCCCGTTACATTCAACAAGACAAGAAAAAGGAATTGTATTGGTATAGAAAATATGTGTATGGGTTCTGCGCATTGGATCAAATTAACTAAAGCATTATGTTTTTCATGAGACATCCTCTTCAGTATAGACTCACAAGTGAATTTACAATTACTTTTGATGGGAACAAATGGAGGCATAATGTTGCTACATAAAAAACTATAAAACTTCAACTTTATAAGGACTAATCATTTAGATCCTGTTAGGCTTAATTCTATTAGTGGAGGAGTTGTTGGTCAACTTATTAATGATCCAAGCTAAGTGTCCATAATCTGCAAGGATATATAAAAATGAAAAAAAAAAAGGCAGAACAGGTGAATAAAAAGACAGAACAGGGAAAGGCTTCAAGAACTTGCTGACTTTGCAAGTTAGATGTGTATAAATGGGTTTCAAGCAAAGTTATCAGACTCGAGAGTTTACTCAGACTCGTGAGAGGTCTATAAACTCGACTCGTAAGAGTCTACTTCAGATAAAAAATTTAATAAAAAAATATTCATATATCAATTTCATATTATTTTACAATTTTTTTATTATGCTGAAACATCAAATCAATAAAAAATAATTTAATCT
>Ga0123342_1004236_pt1 | contig 22117 bp, 11 predicted proteins | sample Turbeawhitnodule_FD_89960 | JGI IMG/M metagenome (GOLD analysis project Ga0123342, IMG submission 89960) | Root nodule microbial communities of legume samples collected from Mexico - Turtle bean Mexico white nodule | ecosystem: Host-associated > Plants > Roots > Nodule | place: Mexico: Nepantla... | reverse complement strand
GTTTTGTTACTTAACAGATTTCACCATTCAAAAACAGTTTTCAAACTTTCTCAAAACACCTAAGTGTAAACAATCGGTTGTTTCGACAAAACAATCGGTTGTTTCAACTTAGTTTGAAAAACACTTTACTTTGTTAAAGATTGAGATGCTAATTGCTTTGAGATTTAATCTAAGGGTGAATTACAACATTTTAAACTACCCCAGAACAAAGCTTTAAACCAGCACAGCAACATCAAGCAAATAAGAGGCTTCAACATCCTTCAAAGGATTTGGATTCTTCAAAACATTGAACATCACTTGGTTCAACACAAACATCATATGAAAGCACTAGTGTGAATTTTTTTCAGTGCAATACGGACGGAGAATAAAAATTGTAGAAAGTGGGGCGAAATTTCACAAGATTTTGTAGAGGATAGCCTTGGTTTGCGCGAAAAATTCTGAAAAATTCTCCCGAAATAGGTTTTTCCTGAAATTCCACGTAAGAATCTCTGCTGAATTCAGGACAAAACGCGATAAATTTCAGGTGAAACGGATGACTATTCACCCACGAAAAAAAACAAACAATTTCACACACAAACGAACCTTCCTTTTGGCCCTGACAGTGATCAATAAAAAAATTATTGTCAATCTTGTGGGACGAATCTGGGTGCAAACAACATATGAAAATACTTGTGTGAATTTTTTCAGCGCAATACGGACGCAAAATAAAAATTGCAGAAAGTAGGGCAAAATTTGACAAGTTTTGGTAGAGGATACCCTTGGTTTGCGCAAAAATTCTGAAAAATTCTTCCAAAATAGTTTTTTCCCAAAATTCCACGTAAGAATCTCCACTGAATTCGGAAAAAAACGTGATAAATTTCAGGTCAAACGGATGAGTATTCACCCAGGAAAAAAATCAAACAGTTTCACACACAAACGAACCTTCCTTTCGGCCCTGGCAGTGACAAATAAAAAATTTATTGCCAATCTTATGGAACGAATTTGGGACTCAAATCTCAGCGAAAACTCAATAGACAAAGTGACGAACGTCTGGTAAAATTTCATACCAAAACACCCTAGGAGTAAGGCGTGGTAAGTCCCAGACCGAGAGTGAACAAAACTGGTTTTCCGAAAACAAAACGTCCTGGCGTTTCTTCCCTGTATCTTCTTTTTGTGATTCGTTTATGGACGTGCCTCCTTACCTGGGTGCAAACAACATATGAAAATGCTTGTGTGAATTTTTTCAGCGAAATACAGACGCAAAATAAAATTGCAGAAAGTACGGCGAAATTTCACAAGTTTTGGTAGAGGATAGCCTTGGTTTGCGTGAAAATTTATGAAAAATTCTCCTGAAATCGTTTTTTCTTGAAATTACAAATAAGAATCTCCACTGAATTTGGGACAAAACGCGACAAATTTTAGGTCAAACGGATGAGTATTCACCCACGAAAAAAATCAAACAATGTCACACACAAATGAACCTTCCTTTCGGCCCTGGCAGTGATCAATAAAAAATATATTGCTAATCTTGTGGGACGAATCTGGGGCTCAAATCTCAGCCAAAACTCAATAGACATAGTGAGGAACCTCTGGTAAAAATTTAAGACCAAAACACCTGAGGAGTAAGGCGTGGCAAATCCCAGACCGAGAGTGAACAAAACTGGTTTTCCGAAAACAAAACGTCCTGGTTTTTCTTCCCCGTATCTTCTTTTTGTGATTCGTTTATGGACGTGCCTCCTTACCTGGGAGCAAACAGCATATGAAAGTACTTGTGTGAATTTTTTCAGCGCAATACGGATGCATAATAAAAATTGCAGAAAGTAGGGCGAAATTTCACATGGTTTGGTAGAGGATAGCCTTGGTTTCCGCGAAAGTTTCTGAAAAATTCTCCCGAAATAGTTTTTTCCTGAAATAACACGTAAGAATCTCCACTGAATTTGGGAAAAAACGCGACAAAATTCAGGTCAAACGAATGAGTATTCATCCACGAAAAAAATCAAACAGTTTCACACACAAACGAATCTTCCTTTCGCCCCTGGCAATGATTAATAAAAAATTTGTTGCCAATTATGTGAGACGAATCTGTGCCAAATCTCAGCCAAAACTCAATACACACAGTGACGAACCACTGGTAAACATTTCAGACCAAAGCACCCGAGGAGTAAGGCGTGGTAAGTCTCAGACCGAGAGTGAACAAAACTCGTTTTTCGAAAACAAAACGTCCTGGCTTTTCTTCCCCGTATTTTCTTTTTGTGATTCGTTTATTGATGTGCCTCCTTACCTGGGTGCAAACAACATATGAAAGTACTTGTGTGAACTTTTTCAGCGCAATACGGACGCATAATAAAAATTGCAGAAAGTAGGGCGAAATTTCACCGAAAGTAGGACATAGTCTTGGTTTGCGCGAAAATTTATGAAATATTCCACCGAAATAGTTTTTTCCTGAAATTCCACATAAGAATCACCACTGAATTCGAGAAAAAACGCGACAAATTTCAGGTCAAACGGATGAGTATTCAGCGACGAAAAAAATCAAACAGTTTCACACACAAATGAAGCTTCCTTTCGACCCTCGCAGTGATGAATAAAAAATTTTATTGTTATTCTTGTGCGACGAATCTGGGGCTCCAATCTCAGCCAACACTCAATAGACACAGTGACGAACCTCTGGTAAAAATTTCATATTAAAACACCCGAAGAGTAAGGCGTGGTAATTCCGAGACCGAGAGTGAACAAAACTGGTTTTCGAAAAACAAAACGTCCTGGCTTTTCTTCCCCGTATCTTCTTTTTGTGATTCGTTTATGGACGTGCCGCCTTACTTGGGAGAAAACAACATATTTAAGTACTTGTGTGGATTTTTTCAGCGCAATACGGACCTAGAATAAAATTTGCACAAACTAGGACTAAATTTCACAAGTTTTGGTAGAGGATAGCCTTGGTTTTCACGAAAATTTCTGAAAAATTCTCCCAAAATATTTTTTCCTAAAATTACACGTAAGAATCTCCACTGAATTCCGGACAAAACACGACAAATTTCAAGTCAAACGGATGAGTATTCACCCACGAGAAAAATCAAACAGTTTCACACACAAACAAACCTTCCTTTGGCCGTGACAGTGATCAATAAAAAAGTAATTGTCAATCTTGTAAGACAGATCTGGGGCTCAAATCTCAGCCAACACTCAACAGACAAAGTGACGAACCTCTGGTAAATATTTCAAACTAAAACACCCGAGGAGTAAGGCGTGGTAAGTCCCAAACAGAGAGTGAACAAAACTGGTTTTCCGAAAACAAAACGTCCTGGCTTTTCTTCCCCGTATCTTCTTTTTCTGATTCGTTTATGGACGTGCCTCCTTACCTAGATGCAAACAACATATGAAAGTACTTGTGTGAACTTTTTCAGCGCAATACGGACGCATAATAAAAATTGCAGAAAGTAGGGCAAAATTTCACAAGTTTTGGTAGAGGATAGCCTTGGTTTGCGCGAAAATTTCTGAAAAATTCACCCGAAACAATTTTTTCCTGAAATTCCACGTAAGAATCTCCACTGAATTTGGGACAAAACGCGACAAATTTCAGGTCAAACAGATGAGTATTCACCAAAGAAAAAAATCAAACAGTATCACACACAAACAAACCTTCTTTTTGGCCCTGGCAGTGATGAATAAAAAATTTATTGCCAATCTTGTTGGACGAATCTGGGGCTCAAATCTCAGCCAAAACTCAATAGACACAGCGAAGAACCTCTGGTAAAAATTTCTAACCAAAATAGTCAAGGAGTAAGGCGTGGTAAGTCCCAGACCGATACTGCACAAAACTGGTTCTCCGAAAACAAAACGTCCCGGCTTTTCTTCCATGTATCTTCTTTTTGTTATTCGTTTATGGACGAGCCTCCTTACCTGGGTGAAAACAACATATGAAAAAACTTGTGTGAATTTTTTCAACGCAATACGAACACAGAATAAAAATTACCGAAAATAGGGCGAAATTTCACACAAATTTTGGTGGTGATAGCCTTGGTTTGCGCGAAAATTTTTGAAAAATTCTCCCGAAATAGTATTTTCCTAAAATTTCACATTATAATCTCCACTAAATTCGGGAAAAAACGGGACAAATTTTAGGTCAAACGGATGAGTATTCACCCACGAAAAAAATCAAACAGTTTCACACACAAACGAACCTTCCTTTCGACCCTAGCAGTGATCAATAAAAATTTATTGCCAATCATGTTGGATGAATCTGGGGTCAAATCTCAGCTAAAACTCAATGGGCACCGTGAGGAACTTCTGGTAAATATTTCAGACAAAAACACCTGAGGAGTAAGGCATGGTAAGTCCCAGACCGAGAGTGAACAAAACTGGTTTTCCGAAAACAAAACGTCCTGGCTTTTCTTCCCCGTATCTTCTTTTTCTGATTCGTTTATGGACGTGCCTCCTTACCTGGGTGCAAACAACATATGAAAGTACTTGTGTGAACTTTTTCAGCGCAATACGGACGCATAATAAAAATTGCAGAAAGTAGGGCGAAATTTCACAAGTTTTGGTAGAGGATAGCCTTGGTTTGCGCAAAAATTTCTGAAAAATTCACCCGAAACAGTTTTTTCCTGAAATTCCACGTAAGAATCTCCACTGAATTTGGGACAAAACGCGACAAATTTCAGGTCAAACAGAAGAGTATTCACCAAAGAAAAAAATCAAACAGTATCACACACAAACGAACCTTCTTTTCGGCCCTGGCAGTGATGAATAAAAAATTTATTGTCAATCTTGTTGGACGAATATGGGGCTCAAATCTGAGGCAAAACTTAATAGACACAGTGACAAACCTCTAGAAAAAATTTCTGACCAAAATAGTCAAGGAGTAAGGCGTGGTAAGTCCCAGACCGAGAGTGAACAAAGTTGGTTTTCCGAAAACAAAACGTCCTGGCTTTTCTTCCCCCTATTTTCTTTTTGTGATTCGTTTATGGACGTGCCTCCTTACCTGGGTGCAAACAACATATGAAAGTAATTGTGTGAATTTTTTCAGCGCAATACGGACGCATAATAAAAATTGCCAGAAAGTAGGGCGAAATTTTACAACTTTTGGTAGAGTTAGCCTTGGTTTGCGCGAAATTTCTGAAAAACTCTCCCGAAATAGTTTTTTCCTGAAATTCCAAGTAAGAATATTCACTGAATTTGGGACAAAACGCGACAAATTTCAGGTCAAACAGATGAGTATTCACAGACGAAAAAAATAAACACTTTCACACACAAACGAACCTTCTTTTCATCCTTGGCAGAGATGTATAAAAAATTTATTACCAATCTTGTTGGACGAATTTGGGGCTCAAATCTCAGCCAAAACTCAATAGACATAGTGACGAACCGCTGGTAAAAGTTTCAGACAAAAACACCCAAGGATTAAGGCGTGGTAAGTCCCAGACCGATAGTGAACAAAACTGGTTTTCCGAAAACAAAACGTCCTGGCTTTTCTTCCTCGTATCTTCTTTTTGTGATTCGTTTATAGATGTGCCTCCTTACCTGGGTGCAAACTACATATGAAAGTACTTGTGTGAATTTTTTCACTGCACTATGAACGTAGAATAAAAATTGAAGAAAGTAGGGCGAAATTTCACAAGTTTTGGTAAAGGATAGCCTTTGTTTGCGCAAAAATTTCAGAAAAATTCTCCCAAAATAGTTTTTTTCCTGAATTTCCACGTAAGAATCTCCACTGAATTTGGGGCAAAACGCGACAAATTTCAGGTCAAACAGATAAGTATTCACCCACGAAACAAATCAAACAATTTCACACACAAACGAACCTTCCTTTCGATCCTGGCAATGATCAATAAAAAATTTATAGCCAATCTTGTGGGACGAATCTGGGGCTCCAATCTCAGCCAGCATTCAATTGACACAGTGACGAACGTCTGGTAAAAATTTCATACCAAAACACCCAAGGAGTAAGGCGTGGTAAGTCCCAGACCGAGAGTGAACAAAACTGGTTTTCCGAAAACAAAACGTCCTGGCTTTTCTTCCCCGTATCTTCCTTTTGTGATTTGTTTATGGACATGCCTCCTTACCTGGATGCAAACAACATATGAAAGAACTTGTGTGAATTTTTTCAGCACAATACGGACGCAGAATAAAAATTGCAGAAAGTAGGGTGAAATTTTCCAAGTTTTGGTAGACGATAGCCTTGGTTTGTGCGAAACTTTCTGTAAAATACTACTGAAATAGTTTTTTCCTTAAATTCCACGTAAGAATATCCACTGAATTCGTGACAAAACGCGAAAAATTTCAGGTCAAACGGATGAGTATTCACCCACAAAAAAAATCAAACAGTTTCACACACAAACGAACCTTCCTTTTGGCCCTGGCAGTGATCAATAAAAAATTTATTCCCAATCTTGTGGGACAAATATGGGGCTCAAATCTCAGCCAAAACTCAATAGACATAGTGATGAATGTCTGGTAAAAATTTCAGACCAAAATACCCAAGGAGTAAGGCGTAGTAAGTTCCAGACCAATAGCAAACAAAACTAGTTTTCCGAAAAGAAAACGTCCTGGCTTTTCTACCCCGTATCTTCTTTTTGTGATTTGTTTATGGACGTGCCTCCTTACCTGGGTGCAAACAACATATGAAAGTACTTTGGTGAATTTTTCAACGCAATACAGACCCACAAAAAAATTGCAGAATGTAGGGCGGAATTTCACAAGTTTTGGTAGAGGCTTTAGTTTGCATAAAATTTCTGAAAAATTCACCCGAAATATTTTGTTCCTAAAATTCCATGTAAGAATCTCGACTGGATTTGGGACAAAACTCGACAAGTTTCAAGTCAAACGGATGAGTATTCGGCTAGGAAAAAAATCAAACAGTTTCGCACATAAACAAACCTTCCTTTCGGTCCTGGCAGTAATGAATAAAAATTTTATTAGGAATCTTCTGGGACGAATCTTGGGCTCAAATCTTAGCCAAAACTCAATAGACACAGTGACGAATGTCTGGTAAAAATTTCACACCAAAATACCCAAGGAGTAAGGCATAGTAAGTCCGACATCGATAATGAACAAAACTGGTTTTTCGAAAACAAAACATCCTTGTTTTTCTACCCCGTATCTTCATTTTGTGATTTGTTTATGGACGTGTCTCCTTAACTGGGTGCAAACAACATATGAATGTGTATTCGCCTAAGAAAAAAATCAAACAGTTTCACACATAAACGAACCTTCCTTTCAGGTGATGAATAAAAAATTTAATTCGAATCTTGGGGGATGAATCTGGGGTCAAATCTCAGCCAAAACTCAATAGAAACAGTGACGAATGTCTGGTAAAAATTTTGGACCAAAATACCCAAGGAGTAAGGCGTAGTAAGTCCCAAACCGAGAGTGAAGAAAACTGGTTTTTCGGAAAAAAATAACGTCCTGGTTTTTCTACCCCGTATCCTCTTTTTGTGATTTGTTTATGGATGTGTCTCCTTACCTGGGTGCAAACAACATATGAAAGTACTTGTGTGAATTTTTTCAGCGCAATACGGACCTAGGGAAAATTTGGAGAAAGTAGGGCGGAATTTTACTAGTTTTGGTAGAGTATAGCCTTGGTTTGCACAAACGTTCTGAAAAACTCTCCCGAAATAGTTTTTTCCTGATATTCCACGTAAGAATATCGACTGAATTTGGCACAAAATGAGATAAATTTCAGGTCAAAGGGATGAATATTCACCTAGGAAAGAAATCAAACAGTTTCACACACAAACGAACCTTCCTTTTGGTCCTGACGATGATGAACAAAAAATTTATTACGAATCTTCTGGAATGAATCTTGGGCTCAAATCTTAGCTAAAACTCAATAGACACAGTGACGAATGTCTGGTAAAAATTTCAAACCAAAATACCCAAGGAGTAAAGCATGGTAAGTCCTAGACCGAGAGTGAACTAAACTGGTTTTCAGAAAACAAAACGTTCTGGTTTTTCTATCTCATGTCTTCTTTTTATTATTTGTTTATGGACGTGCCTGCTTACTTGGGTTCAAACAACATATGAAAGTACTTGTGTGAATTTTTTCAGCACAATACGGACCCAAAAAAAAATTACAAAAAGTAAGGCGGAATTTCATAAGTTTTGGGCCTTGATTTGCACAAAATTTCTAAAACATTCTCCCAAAATTGTTTTTTCCTGGACTTCTACATAAGAATCTCGACTAGATTTGGGACAAAACACAACAAATTTCATGTCAAACGGATGAGTATTCACCTAGGAAAAATATCAAATAGTTTCACACACAAACGAACCTTCCTTTCAGCTTTGGCAGTGACGAATAAAAAAATTATTGTGAATCTTGTGGGACGAATCTGGGGTTCAAATTCCAGCCAAAACTCAATAGACATAGTGACGAATGTTTGGTAAAAATTTAAGACCAAAATACCCAAGGAGTGAGGCGTAGTAAGTTCCAGATCGAGAGTGAACAAAACGTCCTAGCTTTTCTACCCCGTATCTTGTTTTGGTGATTTGTTTATGGACGTGGATCGTTACCTGGGAGCAAACAACGTATGAAAGTACTTGTGTGAATATTTTCAGCGAAATACGGACCCAGAATAATAGATGATAGCCTTGGTTTCCACAAAATTTTTGAAAAATTCTCCCAAAATAGTTTTTTTCCTGAATTTCCACGTAAGAATATCGACTGAATTTGGGGCAAAACGCAACAAATTTCAGGTCAAATGGATGAGTATTCACCTTGGAAAAAAAATCAAACAGTTTCACACACATACAGACCTTCCTTTCAGCCCTGGCAGTGATGAATAAAAATTTATTGTGAATCTTGTGGGACGAATCTGGGGCTCAAATCTTAGTCAAAACTCAATAGACACAGTGATGAATGTCTAATAAAAATTTCAGACTAAAATACCCAAGGAGTAATGCGTGCTAAGTCCCAGACCGAGAGTGAACAAAATTGGTTTTCCAAAAACAAAATGTTCTAGCTTTTCTACCCCGTATCTTCTTTTTGTGATTTGTTTATGGATGTGCCTCCTTACCTGGGTGCAAACAATATATGAAAGTACTTATGTGAATTTTTTCAAGTCAAACAGATGAATATTCACCTAGGAAAAAAATCAAACAGTTTCACACACAAACGAACTTTCCTTTCAGCCCTGGCAGTGATAAATAAAAAATTTATTGTGAATCTTGTGGGACGAATCTGGGGCTCAAATCTCAGTCAAAACTCAATAGACATAGTGACGAATGTCTGGGAAAATTTTTATACCAAAATATCCAAAGAGTAAGGTGTAATAGGACCATTTTTTTGTGCTTTTATATAAAATGTATGAAATAGATTGAAAGAATAATTAAGTTAAATTTTTTATTTAAGCTTTTAATCTATTTAATGAAATGTATATGTTTTGAGTGAAGGGTATGCATAGTAAATAGATTTCGAACCCTAAGTTGTGGATTTTCATGTGGGCTAAGCATAAATAGATTGTTACAAGAGATAAGGTTGTTTTCTCCTGCACCTTCACAAATAAGGTTGTTTTTTTCCTGCACCTTAACAAATTTCTTCCTGCAACGCGTCATTTTTTAAGAAGAATGTTTTACCCTTTTAAAAATGACTTATGGATTATTCTTTCTGAGATATTTTCTCTACATATTTTTCAGAACATATTTTATTAATTCTAAATTTATCAATCCAAAAATCAAAAAATTGTGTTCGGGAATGATTTTTTGTCTTCCAGATTTTCTATTCCGGAAACACCCTTTTCTTATAGAACTCCTATTCTGGAAACACTTTTTGCTTACGTAACTCCTATCATCCAAAACTGTGAAAGGAGAATTTCGGTATTTCAAAGAATGTAGGGGTGCAGGAAGAAACTCCCAAGAGATAATAAGGGTGAGATTAGCAAGAGTAGAAGGGCTTTTTCTTCCTACACTCTCCTAATTTTTAATTGCACCCTCGTGGTTTTTAAAATAACCATTTTATCCTTCATAAAAGTGATTTATGAGATTATCTCTTTTGGAAATTTTCTAGAAAAATTTTTCTGGAATTTTTGTAACATGATTTCCTGAATAAAATTTATGAAACATGACTTCTGGAACAGGGTTTGAATTGAAATTTATGTATTAAAATTGGTTAATATAGTTCCTTAAAGGATATTTGAATTTTTGTTATGTACTTATTAAAATTAAACTTATATTGGATAGTAGAATTAGTAGTAAGTTCAATTCAACATAGATTTATTTTTGAAGAAAATGTGTTAAACATGTGAATAATTATGCACATAATTCATTACAAGTGTTAGTTACATAGAATCTAAGTAAAGTTAAAGTAATAGATTGAGTGAATGATAAAAAGTACAAAGTTCATAAATTCAAAACTAAATAAATAAAAATTGACCCAAAATCATGTTTTTAAGATGGTTATGGCTAACCTAACATGAATATAAGCACACATTAAAAACTTCAAATAGAAATTTTTCATATTTTTCAACCTTTTTACCAATCTTATTTCTTATTATATAAGGATTTAAACATAACTGAAATGTTCCGTTTTTATTTTATTAATTCTTTGTCAATAAAAAAAAATAACACACATTAAAAAAACACAATTAATATTATTGTATTCTTCTTTAAATCTATTATTTTTTTCTCTCATCCACATTCATGTACCAACATAATTTGGTTTTTGATTGTATACACCTATTTGTCTTATTAATGGTTAAAAAAGCATAAAATATATAATATGTTTTGTGCTTTTGTCTTCCCCTCTTATGCCAAATATAAAGCAAAAAATTGTTCTTGTATCAGATTTTGCTTTGAACATAAGCAAAATTGTGGCATCTTTGACCTGTCTAAAGCTTCTGATAGAAGAATGATTATGACCCTACAAAATGGTATCCACAAATTCATGTGATAAGTTACCATTTATGATCTGAAATTTGGTCCCTTTTCCTTTTTAGACAAAAGGGGTTTCATAATTTCATCAACCAAAACCCATTTTCATCAAATAATGTACCCAACTGGCATCAACTTTGGGAAACTTTAGCCAACCTCATATACACATAAAAAAGGTTATATTATCAATAATGTTTCTAAAGCAAAAATTCCCTTAATGATTGATATAGTCTATGTATATTTTTATTAATATATGATTTTTTATTTAGGTTTTTTAATATTTATTTGTATTTTTTTTAATAATATTTTTTATATAATAACAAATAATTATGGTTGTTTATAATGTAAAGATGTCAAGTTACATAATAATATTTAATATTTTATAAAAACAAATATTAACTAATATAGACTTAATTTTCTTTTATAAAAATTTTCAGGTTAGGCATCACTTTGTAACTTGACATCTCAACTAGGCTGACATCTCAAGTAACAATAATCATCTGTCATCACATGAAAAAGTATTATTAAAAAATACAAAAATATGGAGGAGTAGAACAAAATCCATATGTTAACAAAAACGATACATTGGTAGATTATATCTATTCATAAAGAATTCTAAGAAGAGACTAGATGAAAGTCTATTATACCAATGAAATGATTCTATATGAATAAATCCTAAATTAATTTTTTTTTAAAATTACAAAGCAGGATTTGTTTAATTTTCATGTGAATGTTGGCAATTTGATATTTAATAATATTTAGGTTAGACTAAATTGTACTTGTTAATTTATGATTTTGACCTTGGTATTTTATTTTATTTTTCATAATTTTAGCATTTAGATTTTGTAACTGGCAATTCATTGTTTGAATGAGGTGAAGTGAAATGAAAGCACACCAGATGAAATGAAATCCCACCATTGACATAACATATGCTTTTCACTTTTCTGTCCTCTACTCACACGTGTGGCTGGTGAGAACCTCACATCATAGTGTATCCAGTTTTTAATATATTTATGAATATATTATATAGTTGTCATAGTTTAGAGTTCAATTTAAAGACATTTTATATATATTATTTTATTTTTCTAAGATGTATTTTTATATTAAAATTATGAACGTTGTCATTTTTAATTGGTTTAATGTGTAAACGTATTAATACATATGATAATTAATTTTAGAAAAGCATAAGTAATTTTTTTTTATAGATCTCAAGTATCTTTCTCCAAAGGAAATCATATTTGAATTGAATACATACATCATTAACAAAGTCAATTCAATATTTTTTTAATTAAAAATAAAGTATATATATAAAGTTTGAAAATTCAGCATCATTATGACTACGACATATAGCATGCTACATACTTATATTTTTCAAAAAATATAATAAAAAAATTAAACTATTTTAAAATTGTTATATAATATATATATATATATATATATATATATATATGTGTGACTATAATTATACGCAAGGTTAGACTCATTTATTTTTAAATAATACTTATATTGTTTTTATATTAGTAATATATTTAATTTTAATAAAAAAATTTAATTTCATTCATATTTAATTAAATTTTAAAATAAATTATTTTAAAGTGATTCAAAATGACCTATTAACCTGTTATGTTCAATTTCTTAAAATTTAGATAATAGACGAAGAATAGATTTAAAAAAATATAAATAAATTTTTAAAATATTTTATTCTTCATTAGTGATATAATTTGATTACAATAATGAATATAATTATAGAGCACAGATAAAATTATCATAACCAATTGACGTAGCAAATAAATGAAAAAATAAAAATAATTGTTGTAGATTCACAACGTAATAATTAGTAAATGTTAAAAACTAAATTGTGAATAATTGATTACTATTTATGTTGTAAAAAAATCCCTAAGAGGATCTCTTTCTTTTGACTAATGTTCTTCATCTCTCACCTAATTCCATGAGAGAAATAGTTTGAACTTTTTTTTTATTAATTAAAAAAAAAAAACAGTGCATGTGACATGCACAACCTTAGTTTATGTTTATTAAGATAAAAAGAAAAACGTGTTCCAAGTCAAAGTGGACCAACTCACCTGTATTAAGTATTAAAAAAAAATCGTTGTCCTTAAAGTTTCACATATGAAATAATAAAATAAAAACATTTTCAGAATTTCTCATTTAGCATGATTAAAGAGCATGCACCAAATGAAAATGATTAAAATAATCATGATTATTTGGGTACTTGATGTGCAAAAAGTAAACTCAGAAAACTCATTAATATATATATTAATGTTACAACAAGTTGAAAAGCTTGGCCATGTAAAAACTTAATTTAATTTGTAAAAATATTTTTCTTCCTTTTTTAAAATTATTTATTAGCCAATTACTTTCAAGTTATAATAAATGTGAAATAAACCTATAAAAACAAGCTCAATTTTTCTAGTAAGGTCATTTCTAATATAAATGTTGCTTAGAATTAAAAAAAATGTTATTTGAAAAAATAATTTATAAAATCATCACACATGTTGTTTAAGGAAAAAAAAAAGTTGTTTTCAATGGGATAAATTAATGGAGAAAATGTTTTAAATATATATATATATGAGATCAATTTTAAGACTTACAAAATTAACACTCATTTTAAAAATCTTTTTAAGGATTAGAGTTTAGTATATAAAATATATAATATATGTATATATATATATTTATTTATTTTAAAAAAATATAAATAATATGAGTGTTATTTTATAAAAATTTAAAAACAATATTCATTTCAAAAATTAAAAAAAAATGAATATGTGAAATTTTTTCCACCATTGTTTAGAAATTGGGTAAGGATGGTTCTAGGTAAGGGTGGTTCTAGGAAGCAATGGCTTGTGTGATGATAATGACAAAGAAGAAACCTAAAAGCCTACTTTTATTGAAAAAAAAGAGGTTTGGCTTCACAAGTCTCCCAATAATAATAATAATAATTAATAGTATAACAAAACTAATATCATAACTTTGAAGATAAAATAAAGATATTAGGTAAATGTTTAATTTGATCTCTAAAAATAAATAGGTAAATTAAACTGTCTCATTAAATAGATCCTTGAAAATTTTATTTATTCTTTATATAAAAACCTTTCATACATATTTAATATATAATATACATATATTAATTTTTTTTATGTCTAAATAGATATATTTTTTAAATATTGTTTTATATTTTTAACAAAAACCTATAAATTAACCCATCTTTCAAATCAATTTAAATATTTTCAGATTTTCCATATAAATCAAAGTCGGTTCCAATGTTTCCTTTGGCAATATTCTATATTTTATTTATTTATTTATTTATTAATTATTATTATTATGATGATTATGATTATCACTCTATCTTCTTTTCTTCTTCTTTAATTTTACATTTTTCAGATTAAATTATTTTCTAAATGTGTGGTTTTTTTTTTTTATAACAAAATTAATTATATTTTCAATTTTAAAGTTAGGTAACTATCATTTATATTATGTAACTTCTAACCCTGTCTGTGTTATTAAAAATAAGTTACTATTAATAATTATATATCAATATTGTACCAAAGTTACTTCATTTATAAAATAAAAAACTAATCACACTATTAAATTTTCATAAGAACTAAAATTATACAAAAAATTATTTAATCTTTAATTTATATATTCACTTTTATATATATATACATATATTATGGAATTGAATATATTAAACGTAACATGATTATCTAGTGTATAATAAATATAGATTAATTAATTAAAATATAATTGTAAATAATTGACATATAAGATTAAAAATTATAATGATATTTCACATTTAATTAAATATGGAGACTGTGATCATAGAAAAATAATAAAAAACTAAAATTGTGGATAAGAATTAGATAGGAATAATGAGGATTGTAATTTATCTTTATCTTTTTATTATTATTATTATTAAAGTGTTGATATATATCATTAGAATTCAAGCATGTGTTGTTCAACTTTATTTAAATGCAATATAAATGTCAGGTATAATCAGAGAAAGAAAATTAAGAAGGTGAATTGAAGAAAAGGAAACTAAATATTTAAATTGTCATATAAAATTAATTGGAAATGTAAATATAGATAATTTGTCTTAAAAATGTCAAAATGTTGAATTAAATACAAAGGTAAATACATTGTTTCTTTTACAATATATAACATTATAGTATTTTAGATAAAAAATTAAAATGAGAAAGTTACCACTCCATGTAATATTAAACCATAAAATTATTATTCTAGCATAAGTAATCTACTTAATTAGACACATAAAATTATTAAGAGCATTAATATTTTTTTTCTATTACCATTTAATACAATTACGTATTTTGAATTTAATATCAAGATGGCTGATAAGTATATTCATTCATTAATTAAAAAAACAACTTTGAGATAGTAATTGAAGTTTAATAATTAATTTTAAATTAAATAAATTAATGTTTTGTAAATATTTTTATTTATAAAACAATCAAATCACATAAAACCTTTTTCATGTTTTTGAATTTATTCATTAGCAATTCCTTTATTATTGCTCACATCATAAGCCAAGCTTTTGTGACAAATTTTAAAATAAAAATATATAATTAAAATCATCATAAATATAAATATTTTATTATTAAAGTAAAACATTTTATTCCGTTATTTTTATTGTGTTTGTTTAAATTTATAATGATATGTGTTATGTGAAAACTGATAATGTCATTGATGATAAAACTTTACATTGAGGAACTGAAATTTTTGTTTTTTTATTATTTTATTTTAGATATATATTGAAATCCTAATAAAAAAATATTATTTTGAAACATTATTTTGTGAACCTAAAACAAAAAGAAAACATACTTTTAGATAATTTGAACTTTAAAATTTACTACAGTAAAATTTTCAATGAATTTACTTGGTGTATTGAATTTTGGATTGGTCAAAAGGATAAGAAGGAATTTGTTAGAAAGGAAAATAATAATTAATTTTATTTGGTTGGTCAAAAACAATTTGTAAGAATATTTAATAAAGTTTCCAAAGAATAATAATGGGCACACAGAAAAACTAAAAATCACAATAAATTTTATTAATGTCTTAATTTTTTCTAAATGTGTTTTCTTTTTCAACCCAAAAAACTGCAGATTTAAGCATTAGTCAAAGAGGAATTAAAGTTAGAGATTTATAGGAAAAAAATTATTAAATGATTTGATTAAAAATGAAGAACATTTTATTGAAAATTAGAGTCTTAAAACTGCCGTAACTGTTGGGTTTAACAATTAAAATATTAATTAAGCATTAGCCATTAAAATTAATAATATTCTCTTAAATGTCTCTTTAGTTAGCTCTCTCACCACACCTAACACCAAAAGGTAAATTAAGCACCAAACCAACTTTTAGCACCTATCTCACCATTACTCCATAAGCACTTTTTTTCTTATTTCACTGTATATCCAAACACAGCCTAGATTAAAAAATATTTATTTATTTATTTTTTTCTTTATTCCTTCTACAAAAAGTACAAATTCTTGGCTTCATTCATTGGTCTTTTTCTTTCTCTAAAGTTCAAAACTAAACCTTCTCTCTCCTCTACAAAAACCTTTCTCTGAAAAACGAAAACGGAGAAAACAAAAACACCATCAAACGACAACACGCAACACACAAAACGACTAACAAACACCAAAACGCAAACACTCTCCTCAAAACGACAATCCGCAAAAAACAACACAACCACCGTCCACCACCGTCCTCCACCGTCTTCATCTTCCCTCTTTCACGCAAGGTATCTTCATCATTCACAATTCACAATTCAAAATTAAAAAAAAAACAAAACTTTTTATTTATTCATTATTATTTAGATGTTTTGAATTCCGATGAACCTTGAAAACTGAACCGTTCTACGTTGGGTGGTGTTGCAGAAGAACAGGGTCGATGGCAGAGTTTGGAAACGGCGGCGATACGGCGTCGTCTAGATTCTCCTTATTCAACCGCTCCATGACGGCGCTTCGCAAGGAAAAGCCGCCGCAGAAGCCGCCGCAGCTGGACCGATCGCTGACGAAGCTAACCGAATCACCCCGCGGCGGCGGGAGCGTCGTGAAGAGGCTCTGCAGCTTCTTCGAGTCCGCGAAACCTTCGTCTTCGGAGCAGCAGCACCGCCACCACAAGCTCAAACCCTCGAAATCGCTCGAAGCATCCGAATCCTCCCTCGATTCTCCGGCGAAATCGATCGATTCCTCGCCGGAGATTCGGTTGCCGGGGACGGAGGATCGGATCGTGTTGTATTTCACTAGCTTACGCGGAATTAGGAGGACCTACGAGGACTGCTATGCGGTGCGGATGATATTTCGGGGATTTAGGGTTTGGGTTGACGAGCGTGATATTTCGATGGACGCGAATTACAAACAGGAGTTGATGAATGTGTTGGGGGAGAACGGTAATGGGAAGAGCAAGGGGCACGTGGCGCTTCCTCAGGTGTTCATCAGGGGGCGGCACGTGGGGGGTGCTGACGTCATCAAGTACATGTGGGAGGTGGGTGAGCTAGGGAAGCTTCTGGAAGGGTTGCCAAGGACAAAGGGTGGGTTTGTGTGTGAGAGTTGTGGGGATGTGAGATTTGCACCTTGTGGGAATTGCAGTGGGAGTAGGAAGGTGTTTGATGAGGATGAAGGGGTGTTGAAGAGGTGTTTGGAGTGCAATGAGAATGGGTTGATAAGGTGTCCTAATTGTTGTTCTACTTGAAGTTTGCAAAAAAAGAAGAAAAATTTGAAACTTGGTGTGTGTAGTTGTTGTTGGCATGAAACCTAGAAGCACTTCTTCATGTGTTTTTGGTGTTGTTACCGAATCAGGATCGTAGTTTTACTTCCACAGTACAAGTTTGCATTTGGGGTTTGTCCATGTGAAGCTTCAATTTTAGGTTTTTGGGCACTCAAGAATTGGAGTTTCACGTCAGTGATGAAGGTTTGCATTGAAGATTATTGGATGAACAAAGATTGTCATAGTGAAACTCCAATTTTAAGTGTTTTTGGTGGTGTTATCTGATCAGAATTGAAGTTTCATGCATGGAATAATGGGTTGCATGAAGGATGTCAAACTCAGATTTTGATTGGAGGATGACATTAGAGCATTTGAGGAACTGTGTTTAGGTTTTGTGGTAGTTGTCGTTGCATATATAGGATGCTTAAGTTTAGGCGTGGGTTTGTGATTTGAAGAAGGTGAAGGTGTTTGGGTAAGGTTATGTGGTGATTCAAAGCACTCTTTGAATTTTTTTTCTATGGGTGTTTTTTTTGTTATGTGTTATGAGCTGATGGTTTCTCTGTTCAGCTCCTTGAACTGCATTTTGTTCAAGAGTGTGATTTTTATCTTCCACACAGGAAAAAAATACCAGATGTGTTTGTATGGTGTCTGTTGTACTTCATTCACAGTCATGAGGAGTGTTTCTCCTCGACACAATGTAAATATTAAGTAATATCAAAGGGATTTGCAAATATTGACCATTACAATTTGTATTTGTTTCTGTATTGACACTTTCCATTTTGTTTCTTTTTGGTTTCTCATATATCTTGTGTTAAAAGACAATGTTTTGATGGCACATAAGTTCTGAATTCTTGAATGCAACTGTTGTGAGAGATGTGTTTTTGAGTGGGGACAGGGTTTCTCTTGGGGCAATTGAAATATATACTCATGTGATAGCAAGGTTTAACAAAAAATGGTCGTTGATTTTATCATGATTTCTGGTTATTGTCATTCTTGTTTTAGTTCTCTGACTTTGTGCCTGGATTTTGTCATATCTCCATGTCTGGGGGCATATGCCATGTGAAAATGTGCTAATAATATTAAATATCTTCTGTGTTACTTTGGTAATGACTCTGTTTGTGCTGCTTTTTTAACACAAGCCAGTTCCTGCTTGTTACCTTGAAATTGCTGTTGTTTTCCTATATGCAACTTTATCTGGTGATGAAACTGATGGGATGTGGACAAAGAATGTTCCTATAGCTGAGGACATTTCTCTTTCTTTCAGAAAATCTTAATTTTCTTTACAAAATTCTGGATTGGAATGTGTATCAACATCTTCATACCAAGTAATGTGGATGCTCTCAGTGGCTAATTACACACTAATCAGTTTGAAGACAGAAAGGCAAAAGCCCATAATTGATTAATGACCAAAAGAGGATGATAATTTGAAGGTAGTTTCTGAATTTTAACAAGTTAAAAAAGAAAAAGTTCTAATAATGATTTCAGTTTCCACATTCTTCCTTCATTTCATACAAGTGTTTGCATGTTATAATTAAAATGAAACTCGGTACTTGTTTAGACCGAAAGTGTTTGAAATGAAAAATGAAAACTGTTCTAAAAACTGTTGTTATTTATATAAAATTAGGAACTAACTTGAAATAGCAAGAGTCAAAGTGACCATTCTGCTTTATTATTCTTTTCCGTACCCTTAAGAAGTTGAGAACAGGTAAGTTATTGTAATTAATATTGGTGCCTTTGGTATATAACCTTATCCATTTCCCCTTAGATTAACAATTATGATGGAATATATTGAGCACCCTCTTGATGTTTCTCCATGTAGCATAGAAGGTTTTGTTTTGTTTTCCATGTTTGATGTTGGAAGTTGGTACAAGGCTGTTTTCCTATTTCCATTATCAAGAGGAAGGATGTGGCAACTACTCCAAAGATCATAAGTAGATTGAAGACCAAAATAATTAGTAATACCAAAAGATGTTGGAAATTGAAACAATATGGAATCAATCTAGAGGATCATGGTAAATCATTCAAAACAAAAATATTTTTATTTATTTATTTTTTAGATTTACTTTTTCCTTGATCAAATTATTTGATTTAAATTTATTAAACTAAATTGTTATCTATTTTGAAATATAATTGTTCTTACAAAGACTAAGTTGAGTCCAAATACAACGGTTTGCTTGAATATTTAATGCTCGTTTTTTAGATCTGGTTATGTGGGACTCGTTATCTCTTTTTTGTCTTCTCAGTTTCGTGTTAATGGTATACTTACAAAAAACACTTGGATGCTTAAGTAAGTATTTAGTATTAATGAGTTATAAATACTATTAAATCTAACCTTTATCTTTAATTTTTGTAATGAAGATGAAGATTAGAGGATGTGCACGTCTATTATGGCTGAGGGGTCGAGTTCGATAGGGAATGACAAATGTATTATGACAGAGAGGTTAAATTCGAATACAATTGTTGATTTTTATGATTAGGTTGATTTTTAAGATTAGATTGATTGATATGATTGAGAGACCGAAATATCATATAAAACAATAATATTTTATATCTAGAATTAATTAGTACTTAATACATATTAATGAATATGTCTTTTGATAAAATAATCTAATTTGAGGTAAAATTGTTCATAAAATTTGAGTATTTCTCTTCACAAAAATTCCCACTTTACTTTATCATGTATGTTGTGAGAGACTAGTCCTTTTTACTAGATTTAATTTCCATTGATAAATCTTAAATACTACCTTACTACCTATAAACTAATGTTAATATTCAATTAAGTGATACTTCATATTCAACAATTGAATTGGGATCCTCCCCACATCACAATTTTGATGGCTTTTGTCTTCTTTTCATGGCACCCTTTTGGTTTCCAATGAGAGTCCCCTCCTATTGAATATATGATGTAAACTTTGGGCAACTAGGAAACTAGAGAAAGATTCATGGGAATGGATTCTAGTGTTTGTTTGCATTATTTTTGGCTTCACAACTTGCATCTTTAACAAAGAGAAAAAAAGTATGTAGTATTAGTACAAGACAAGGAAACAAAGTTACACTATCCATTCTTGAAGACAAAGTGATGGAGAAAGGAAAAGACCCTTGCTTTGGTTATTTAAAGAACTTCAAGCATCAATGCATATTAATTTTCATAATAAATCCGTGATGGTGCACCAAATATAGATTTGGGCTGTTGAATGTTTCTTATAATTCTTTTATAATATTTTTGTTTCTCCTTAATTCAACGAACTCATCATAAAAAAATAAATAGAATTAAAAAAAAAACATAAAATGGTTAACCCATTCTTTAAATATTTTGTACATATTTAAAATTTCCAATGAATGGATAAATACTCTTAATACCGAGAATAATTGATTGGCAATTTTAGATATAATTTTTCTATCTTTTGAATTTTAAGACAAAATTAGAGTTTGTTTAGAAAGTTTCACTATAAACAGTTCTAGAAAAAAAAGTTAATTTTTAGTTTTTTAAATCATAATTAGAAAAAAAGTCATTTTATTTCTTTATTTCACTTTTTCCAACACGTTAATAGGCTGTTTCATATTTATATTTAAGAGTGTAAGGAATATTGCATGTGTTTAAGAGTAGAATAAGTTTCTAGATGAAATATGGATATTTTATTATTTAAGTTAAAAAATTATAAACTTAAAAGATTAATTATTCAAACTCTATTTTGCAAAATCTATTATCTTTTTGAAATACTTTTTCTCTTCCTTCTCTTTAGAATTTTGGAAAATTTGTTCATTTTTTTAATATCAAAGTTTACCTTAGAAATTCTAGTTGAAAGTAAACTATTTCAACCCAAACATAAATTATTTTTAAATAAGTTTGTCTTGGTTTTTTTTTTTTTTTCTTGAGTTAGTTTTTTTGGGGATGTTTTAATGTTTAGAGATAGGGCAAGTGTTATTTTTCAGGCAAAAATTATTCACTTTTAGTTTAAGAGCATGAGTTTTAAAATATTTATTACTTTAAATGAATGAAAATGAGGGTTATATATATATATATATATATATATATATATATATATATATATAGGGAGAAAATACTATAATGGATGTTTAGGTTGTGTATTGAATTTAAAATTTTGTATGAAATATTCTCACTCTATTGACATTGGATTTGTTGAAGATGGTTGCTGCCCCTTCAAGATTGTGTTTGATGAAGACTTATATGTAGTGTTTGATGAAGACTTTTATGTACATTTCATTTGTTTTTTGCTTTGCTTTAAGTATGTCTTAGTTAGTGCTTAGAGGTTGTCTAAGAGTGGGCTTTTTGCTAAGTAACTCACCTCATAACCACTGACCATGTGATAAGAACAAGCATAAGTTTTCTTAAACTGTTTTTCACATGTTTTACACAAAAAACACGTTTACTGCATAAAAATAAATATGTTCTTTTCTAAATAAACAGATTCATTTTCTTCACTGATGCCTTGGCTAAAGTCTTGTAAAAATTAGATTTTGTGCATCAGGTATTTTGACTAAGTCTTCTTCTTTTCAAAACGACTGAGTT
>Ga0123342_1004235_pt1 | contig 22121 bp, 13 predicted proteins | sample Turbeawhitnodule_FD_89960 | JGI IMG/M metagenome (GOLD analysis project Ga0123342, IMG submission 89960) | Root nodule microbial communities of legume samples collected from Mexico - Turtle bean Mexico white nodule | ecosystem: Host-associated > Plants > Roots > Nodule | place: Mexico: Nepantla... | reverse complement strand
TTGGATCATCTTAAGGAGTGAATTAACAAGTTTCAAACAACTAGACAACACACACACACCCAGCAGCAAGGTCTTCAAGCTTTCCTCTTGGATTTGGAGACATCAAAGCATCTTGTTCAACAAGAAATGCATAAAGCAAACCAGTAATTTATCAGAAATCAAATTTCATAAAGCCAAATATATGTTCATTACAAAAGTGGAGCCACATCCTAGGTCTGAGAATTGTAAAAAGAAATTAAAAAGCAAAGTTAGAAAGGGTCGGGCACCTCTTCAACTTGCTCATCATCATTTTCCTCCCCATTGGTGTCATCTAGAGATACTAGTTGACCGTTGAAAACATCCTTCGAGTTGTCATAACGGTCGTCATCGACCAGGGCACCATGGAAAAAGGCCACCTATCGGACGCCTTGATTGAAGCCTCCCTTGCTTATACGAAGAAAAAAAGACTGATAGTTAGCCAATTCTTCTTCCACGACTTTCTTCTCGACCATCAATTCTTCTTGAGCATAAGTCATCTCAATATGACTCTGCTCAAGGTTTTTCAGCTCTGTTTACAGGGAGGCATTTTGGGCCTGCATGTTGTCAAGTTTGACCTTGACTCGGCGAGATTTTTTTCCAAGGTTGCCTTCAGAGAGCAACTAGACTCGGCCAGCTCTGCCCTCAATTTTTCAGTAGTGGCAACCGAGTTCTTTTGCACTTCAGCTGAGACAGTAATCTCTTCTTCGGTGAGGTAAGTGTGATAAATGTCATATTTCAATAGTATTTCATATTAAAAGACAAGCAATTATAGACATTTATTAACAAAATAACTATAATTTAACCTATAATTTATGAATTTAAACATTTTTACATATTTTGTGATTATAATATGAATAAGAACGATTTCTTCCTAATTTTGTGTTAATTTCAAGATTTCAGGGGAAAATGGAGATGAAAGGGCTAAAGGAGAATAAACAAGATGGAAAGGGAAATTTGGAACATTGGAAACTCGCTTAAAACTTCTTTCAAATTCGCCCAAGCCAGATCACTCTAGAGGGGCAACTCACCCAGGCGAGTTCACTTCAGTAAAGTTGGATTTTTTTATCGTCAAACTTGCCCAAACAAGTAATAACTCGCTTGGGCGAGAAATCACTTATCCCAAGCCCAACTAGGTTAAATATGTGGCCTAAAGCATAACCCTGGGCATCATTGGGAGAATAGAAAGAGATAGAAAACCTTAGAGGAGGCAGTCGTCAAGGAGAAACATCCTGAATCTTCTTTTTGTGTTTTCCATGCTTGTAATGGCCAATATGAGTGGTTAATTCTACCCTTTTGGGAGTAATCTATTGAATCTCTTATGTATTGAGGTGATATTTAAACATAATATTATGTTCTTGATTGATGATTAGTATTGTCATTTTATTCTTTAACACTTGTTTTATCATGATTTTGATCCTTAGATTTGATTGAAAAGTACTTCTAAGCATTTGACCTAAATGGTAATACTTAACATATTTGAATGCTAGAAATAAATTTCAAATGTTAATTGTTGTCAACATTTGTTCGTAATGATAAGGAGTTTTTATAAATATGTGAGGAATTGATATTTAGGAGACTATCTTAATAATTTTATATGCGAGGAATCGATATAAATGAATTTTATATGGGCATGAATATCAATCAAAGATAGAATATTATATGCTTTTCAAAATACAAAAAAGTGAGAAGGATGAACTCCAATCCCACTTTTCCTAATTGAATCAAACAACTTTTTACTTTGCTTTATTAATATTCTTGCAATCTCATACACAACAAACTTTTATATATTGTTTTCTATTTAGTGAATATTATACTTGAGAATTCAAATGTTCCTTGTGGGTTCAATATCCGTCCTTAGGGACAAATTTATTACTTCTGACACGATACACTTGTTGTAAAATAATCATCAAAGTGCAACTTACACACCTCAAGTGATCTAGAGGCTCTCCCAGCAATGAAGATGACCCCAATCCCACACCCAGTGAGGATGGAGGGGCAATTTTGACGAGGAGACTGTTCAGATCTCCCCTTTTTCTTATGTTTTATTGGCCGCTCCTTGGTGTTTAATGGAGGCACTAAGTAAATGATGGGAGTGGTTAAATCTCCATCAACAAGCTCCCATGAGCCTTTTTTCTGGCCGCCCACCTGTCGGCGAAGTTGCTTTATTATGTTCACCGCCTCAAGGTCGGTTTGAACCATTATGCCTACAAACAATCATCAAATTAAACACGGTCAACAAACTTAGGGAAATACAACAATTTGTATTCTACAGTAGAAAAATCCGCCTAACGATGGGGCGATTGATACACAACAAGCATCCTCCGAATAGGAAGTCTATTCCAAAGTTGATCGAACATGTGAAAAAATTCTTTATCTTGCAGAGTCATGGATTACCTCGGGGGTGGGAGACCAAGTCCAATGGAAGGGAAAATTGGGCTCACCATCGGAATCGTAAAAAAAAAAATATTACTGTCTTACTCCACTAAAATTTTAAAATATCTATCTTTAAAATTTTTATATGACGAGGTAAAGGAGCGAAAAGAATGCTACCCGGACGGCTCGAAAAAGAAAGGCAGCCTACGGGATGAGCCAAACGCGAATTATAGTAAAAAAGAAAAGATTGAAGGGACGACCTTAACCGGAATAAATTACAAATAAGCCTAACGGCTTGAAGGGTCGCCCATGAAATAAGAATGAAGTTGGGTCGATGCTACGTTGAGAATCCTAAGGATCCCCATAGTGAACTCATCAAAAGAAAGTGTAATATGTAAATTTGTGAAAAGACAAGTATAAACGTAAAAGCAGTCTAGGGGACCATTTTCCCGACCTTGAGAATCACGTTTAGAAGGACTACAACTATCGGCTGCAATCACATCTTGAGGAAAATAGGGTTTTAATATGGAAACCCTAGAAATAAATTCATCTACAGCGGATAGACCTCAAAATGGGTAATTTGCTCGGTTACATGAGAATCAACCCACTCGTAACCAAATGAGGAGGTAGTCGGCTAGCAAGGTTGATCGCCCGACTGAAGCCCACTACATGACTAACTTTTAGAAGAAAGTAGAAAACACCTCACCACAGTTCGACACTCAAAATATAACTTAGTGTTCGGAGTCGAAGTGAGTAAGCAAAACGTAAAAATGTTTAAAATGAACCACTATTTATGGATTTCATATCACGTAAGGACGAAACATTGTCTTGTTCTCAATTGTTGGATTCACTTTAATCCAACGTGTTAAAATGGTTGGAGCACGAAACAACATGATCAGCTAAACCGTTAGATCTCTAAGATAAAAAAATTAAGTTAAACTCGAACAAAGCGTTGAGCGACGCACATTCAATCACCATTGACACTGCAAACCATTAATGGTCACAACTGTCACTTCCAACCTCGAGACACCAAACAGTCACATCTATGCTCTTTTAGAAGATTCTCCCTCAAGTTTGGGGACAAGTGTACCGTTCCGAGTCGAGATGGACCACATCACTCGGTATCCGAAGCTGACCGACCAGATAAATTCAATACATTAATATAAAATAAAGAGATATGCGACAAAATAGGTAATATGCTATAAATCTGGTAACACACGATAAATTAGGTAATGTTGTTTTAGCCAATATACGTATTAAATGCGACCCATAAACAAAATAATCCACTATAAGCACTGTAAATAAACACTGTTATACAAGAGTAAGATACGCTTTTTATCAATATATCATTTACTCTAATAGAGAGTACTTACTCGATCGGCAAAAAACCTTTTACAAGGTCATTTTGACCAAGTATGAAAGAGCAAGTACAACAATAAAGACAAAGGAGGATTGTTAAAAGCCTATAACAAGTACTATTAGGCTTTATATAAGTACTTTTTTTTAAATAAATATTAAAAAAAAATCATAAATATGATAAAAAATAATGTGAAAAAAGTCACACGATCAAAATTATAAGCAATTTGTTTTATGGGCCCACTTTTAACACAATTTTTTTCAAACAAAATAATTTTTTTTATGAAAATAGATCTAATAAACTATGTTTAACGCATGGAATAAATAAAACATAATACTTATTATTTTGAAAAGACAATAATCGTCCAAATTTAAAAGCCAAGAGAATAAAAGACTTTAAAATAAATACAAGATGAAAAGTAAATTTAATTTAATCAAATAAAAAAGTGATCTTGTCATGCGTTTAATAAAAGAAGAAAATTAAAAATAAAAATAAAAAACAGAAGAAAAACCCTCTATAGTGTTCAAAACGCAGGAGGGAAGTGAGGGCTGAATGAACCCATCTCAAAGAACGACTTCCCAAGAAAAGAAGAATAAATACTTCCACCGCTGCTGATGTCCGCATCCACCAACGTCGTCGTTCTAGACAACGGCGGCGGGTTAATCAAGGCGGGCCTGGGCGGCGAACGCGACCCCGCCTCCGTGGTCCCTAACTGTCTCTACCGCCCCCCGGCCTCCAAGAAATGGCTCCACCTGACCTCCGGCGACGAGGACCTGACGTCCGCCGCCGTGCGCCGCCCCATGGACCGAGGATACCTGATAAACCCGGAGCTACAGCGCGAAATCTGGTCGCACCTCTTCTCCTCCGTTCTCCGCATTACGCCCTCGCAGTCCTCGCTCCTTCTCACGGAACCCCTCTTCACGCTCCCTTCCATCCAACGCTCCGTCGACGAGCTTGTCTTCGAAGACTTCAATTTCCGGGCTCTCTACGTGGCTCATCCCCCCGCCCTAGTCCACCTCCACGAGGCCACACGCCGGCCCAGTGGGCTTCTCTCCCGGGCTCAGTGCAGCCTCGTCGTGGACGCAGGGTTCTCCTTCATCCACGCCTCCCCCGTCTTTCACAACTTCCCTCTCAATTATGCCGTGAGGAGGATTGACTTGGGCGGCAAGGCCCTCACCAACTACCTCAAGGAACTCGTCTCCTTCCGCTCCGTCAACGTCATGGAAGAGACCTTCATCATCGACGACGTCAAGGAGAAGCTCTGCTTCGTCTCCCTCGACGTCGACCGCGACCTCTCCATCGCCAGGTTTTCACAATGCCCCCTCTTCAATCTCTTACCACCAAAATTATGCACCTGCTCACTTTTAACAACCAAATTCTTACCTTTTACTCATTTTAAACTATGTTTGAGTTTGTAAACTTGAGGGAATGAGCTAGAGTTACTGCATCAGTGAAGGTCAGTTTCACTGTAAGCACTATTAGGAGAAGAAAAGAAGAAGGAAAGATGAAATAAGTTTCTATAAGCCTATGCATGAGTTGAAAATCAGTTTTTGAGAGAAGTTAACTTATGAAAGTTTGTACCAATTCGAGATGACACAATGTGAAACCAAACACACACTAACTCTTAGGTATGCTCATTTTTTGTTATGCTATTATATGTTGGCCTGATAAAAAGATTTCACGTGTGATTTTATAGGAAGAGTGGGAACGAGAATCTGTTCAGGTGCACCTATGTGCTTCCGGATGGTGTCACACACACAAAGGGGTTTGTTAAGTACCCAGACCAGGCACGGCGGTATCTTGCATTGAGGGAGAGTGGCCTTCCTTCTTCGCTGCCAGTGGAGGCAGAGGGGGGTATGAATTACTCGGAAATTGCCGAGCAGCCAAAGGACAGAAAAAGTGTTGATTTGTCAAAAAATGTATTTGTCAGTGTTTCTTGCAGTGTGCCATTGTTTTGTGTGTCAATGTTTTTAACTTTATGTTTTCACTTCGTTTGATCTCTAGGAGTTTGACGTCACAAATGAACGGTTTCTTGTTCCAGAGATGATCTTCCGCCCTGCTGATTTGGGTCCGTTGATACAACTTGATTTTGGTCAATTTTTTTTTTTTTTGAGTTTCTCTAATGACTGTAAATGAGGATGTTGGTCGAATTTGGTTGTTTGTCTTTATTTGTTGGCTTTTCTTTTTCTGCATAATGCTGAGCAAAATGGTTTGCAGGAATGAACCAGGCTGGGCTAGCAGAATGCATTGTGCGGGCTGTTAATGCGTGCCACCCGCATCTCCATCCTGTACTCTACGAAAGGTAGCCAGTTCAGAGCATTTGGTTTGATGTCCTGTGTGTGGGTTATATGCATGTTTCTTAATTTGTCACACTCATTTTTCAATCCCTTGTCTGCTTTTTATTTTGCAGCATAATATTAACGGGTGGAAGCACCTTATTTCCTCAGTTCGCTGAGAGATTGTAAGTTTTTTGCTGGGACCACTGCACTTTCTACCATTATGTGATAATGTTTTTGCTCGTTGGTGATGTATCTTACTTGCCCTGTATTTCATGGTGTAAATGTTTAATTAATTGATTCTGCATGCTGCAGAGAGAAGGAGCTTCGACCTCTAGTTCCTGATGACTATAATGTGGAGATAACAACTCAAGAAGAGTAAACTTCTTCCCTAAATACTTTGTTCATCTAATTTGATATTTCTACAAAAGGATTTATGGTTCTTCTATAGTCCCATACTAGGTGTTTGGCGTGGAGGGTCACTGTTGGCATCGAGTCCAGATTTTGAAGCAATGTGTGTGACGAAGGCTGAGTATGAGGAGCTTGGTTCTGCTAGATGTCGCAAGAGATTCTTTCATTAACTATACATGCTATCAACATGGCTACCCCAATATTGTATGTAAGCCTAATCTGTAATATGTAAGCATATTTGTCTTTTTTTTATCTCTTTCATTTCATTTCCTATTTCCTACAGTTTCCTTACAAGCAAATGACACGTGGGAGAGAAGGCAGTGGACTGCCAGTGCAAGAAGGGTGAAATTAGAGAATATTGTTTGAATCCACTGTACATTATTGATTGGTTCAGCCATTGTTCAGCTCCCGTCTTTCCAGCGATTCTTACTTTGGACCAAGGTGTGAATTTTGGATGATCATCCTCTGTGCAAAGAGTTTATTTGAGAAACCATATGTGTTGTCTACAGGTTTCAGGTGAACATGATGCAGGCATGCTGGTAATATCGGATTAAAGTCCATATTGGATGGCGACTTCAATTTTTCTCTGCAACAGTGCAGTAAGGCTTACGAGGTGCGATCTATTGTGATATCCGAAGGATTTAGATATTAGTATAATATCCATTGTCTGGATCTGAAGTTAGCCTAAGTATTCCTTTTCCACCTGCTTTTAAATTTGCAATTCTGTGAACGTGAACTTCTGGGGTTCTTGCTGTATTTTATTGTAAGTAGAATTATCTTTCTTTTTTTCTTACCAATTCGATTTGGTTTAAATGTGCATGCAATCATCAAATTGCATTTTGAATCCATTGGTCTCAAATTCCCTTGCTTAAGCTATTAAAGTTTAATGGTTTACTGGGATACGCTGTTTGGCCATTGCATAGAAAAGGCGCTCGGCTATGGTTGGAATAAGTTATTCAATTTTCACTTCTGTCTATTCAGCTATGAATGGTAGCTTTTCTCGTTATGTTGCATTTCTGGTCCTTTCAATGAGGTGTGGATCTAGAAATTCAGGGAGGGTAAGTACTGTGTTGGTAAAACTCTTCCAAAGTGTCGGGTTAACTGACTTAAAGTGCTACTACCAGATTGGTTGATAAATCTTGTCCAAGCATCCAAAATGCTTTCGAGATTTCAAAACTAAAATTATGTGAGTATTTTCAATTTGATCTTCTTTAAAGATCTAACCACATCAGTCTTAAATTTTTGTCACCAAATTAAATCTAAAGTTTTAAACATTTATTTGGTTTGCTGAAAAATTTAACATCAAATTTTCCTGGCCAAATTTTGAGGGGAAAAAGTGAATATCAGTATAACTATATCAAGAAAGCTAGATGGTGGAGAGTCCAAGGTTTTTATATACTTCACATAGAATCTCATACTGCGTATGTGAAACTCGTGTCTCACTTGCAATTGGATCCTAGTATCCCACTTCACTTTGTAGTCTTGGCAACCCCATTACTGTCACCACTAATTTGCCTTTTGAGAGACATAGTGAATTCCATACCAATTGATAAAAACCTCATGAAATCATATAAAAAGATAGAACTAGTAGCACTTGGAGAGTAGTAGTTGAAAAGACAAGGCCACAATTGAATGTTATACATCCAATGACTTGAGTCATACTTATAATTGGATTCTAACAAATAGAAAGGGAAGACTAGGGCCAGAGTAAAACACAGAAGAGTAGACCATTTTTTTACTGCATTATTTCTTGCATCTCTTAATACTCACCCCACGGCAAAGTTATCTTTATATACATATAAATTCATACTACTTTAGTCTACATCCCGTGCACACAGTTAGTTACGTTACATCCCTTTACACAGCAGAAACCATCACAGAGAAAGCACAGAAGCAATAGAAAAACTAACTTAAACCATCTCAGGCTACCTAAAACGAACCCACCGGCCACCACACACAATGCCCATGTCTACTTCACTATGATTCCCTACCCAGCGTCAATAAATAACTAGTAATCTGTGATTAAGAACCCATAAATCAAGCAACTATTATCATTTATTGGAAATCCTCTGTATAATGATCATAACCACGAAACTTAAACAACCGCCATCATTTGTCTCTCTTGAAACTAGTGCCCACACCACCTTCAATTTTGTACGCAAAACCCAGTTTCAAAATTTAAAACTGACATTTACAGTTTCCAAACTGTTGCACGTTGAACTCTGATGAAACTGCTTATCTAACCCCCTTTACTGCTTCAGATTTGTGAATATATTGTGCTTGTTTCCATTAAGAAAAATGTTTTATTAACCCCCTCTGTCACTAACACAGATTTGACACCGTTTGCGTGACATTAATTGATGCTGCAGACGTAATATTTGGTGAGGATGTGACACTGACTCTATATTATAATAAAAACCATATATTACATCGGTTAAATGGCTTAACCGATGTAAAAATCATATATTACATCAGTTAGATAGCTTAACCGATGTAATAACCCTACCAGAGCTGGTTACCCAACCACAGGTTCTGGCACACGCAAAACTGGTTACCCGTATGTCTGTAAGTAGTTACGTATGTGACGTTTATGACCCACTCACTCTTTATGAAAAAAATTCAATTTTTTTTAATATGGATCATATATTACATCGGTTATATGACTTAATCAATGTAATTTGGGTCATTCTGAGTAAAAAAAAAAATATTACACCGGTTGTTTCTAAGAACCAATGTAATATATTCCTTTTTATCCTATTTTGAAGCTCGCACTGATCATTCGCACGCAATCTCACTCTGTCACGTCTGCAGCGTCAAATGTGTGTCATGTGCAGAAGGTGTCAACATATCGGGATTCTTCCATTAAATCAAACACAACTCGACACAAATATCATTTCCTGCTATACTTGAAAAACTTTGCAGAAATGACTTCTTCTCAACCAAAGCGAAAGAAGACAAGAGCTTCAAAGGGCACTACAAAGGCTGATCATCTAGAGACTTGGTTCTTGGGTGATAATGAACAAATTAAAGTTTTTCTCCATGACCAAGAAAATAATTAACACTCCCAAGCTCTTATCATTCAACTGGTTGAAAGGACAAAACTTAAAAGAAAGTGAGGAAAGCACTGAAGCAACAAAAATTGCAATGATTTCTTGAGATGAAAGGAGATATCATCCCTAACCTTGTCAAAGTCTTCTACACCAAAGGAGAAAACATCTCCTCTCATGTCAAAGGTGTTGACATGGAGATCACATTGTATATATGGTGACTAGATTGAAATATTCAGGAGCCAAAGTGAAAAAGGGAAATACTGGTGTTATTGAAGATTTCAACAAAATGTAGTATTATGTGAGCTGTCTCAGAAATCCAAATGCTCGAGTCAAAGGTCTTCATGTGGGTGCACTCAAAACTGGAAGAAAGGGTTCTAGCCTTCATCACAACATGGATGCTTACATTAAGGGGAGTAATCATGTTGTTCTGACTAAAAAAGATCTTGTGTTGGTGTACTGTCTCATGAAAGGTATAAAAGTTAACTGGATCTATGTCTTCAAGGAATAGACTGACAGAAAAAAAAGATGACTATGACAATAAGATATGCTTTCAAATTAAATTTAAATACGATTTATTATATAATTATATAATATTTATATTTTTTATAATTTAAATATTATATTTTTATTTTAATTTTTAAAAAATTATAAATATTAAATTAATTTTTATAATTTAAATGTATTTTAAATAGTAAATTAAAATTTTATTAAAGATTAATATTTTGAGATAATATTAAATATTTACTCAAGAAAAAATAAAATATTAAACATAATATATTTTCTAATAATCATATTAAAATAAAAAATATATATATAAAATAACCTTAAATAAATATAGTATATTATACTATAAAATATAAAATATAAAAGTGCCCTGCGTTTCATATTTTATAATTTTTAATTTAATATTATCTGTATCTGTTTTCTACATCCGTTTCTATTATTAGAAAGCAATCATTATAGTAATTTATAAAAACCTAAGATTAGCTAATTGTTAGACAGAAAAATACATTATTTCCGTAATATCTTATTCTTCAATCTGAGTTTCGAAAACCCCTTCATTCTAGGGTTTCCTTTGTTTCTATGTTCTTTGGTTTCTTCATAATCGTCCTAGAACTAGTTTTGTCATAAGACATTTGTTTTTAATTGTGTAACAATTGTAATTTGGTGAGATATCATAATGAATGGATTATGTATAAACTTAAAGAAAGATAACCTATTTAGTACAAATACGGATATTGATGCGACACAAACACGAACATAGATATACGTATAATTTCTAAAATGTAGAATATGGGAACATAAATCTATATATTATATAACTATAAATTATATAAATCGATAATAAAGATTATGTGCACTAAGTATGTTTTAGATGTTTTTCGTTGTTGGTTCAAAAGAATTTGTTTCTTGTTTTTATAATTATAATAAAAATTTATGCAATAAGTTTGAGTTTTTAGAAAATTAATGTATTTCTCTTTTTTAAAATTGTGTTAGACCCGTGTTAGAATTGTCAGAAATTGAACAAATATTTTCAAATTAAATACTTCACCGATACATGTCCTACGAGTGTTGTATCTGATACATGTGTCCACGAACATGTCATTTAAGAGAAGTGTCTTATCTTGATATACGTAACTATATCTTATTCAAGTTAGATGGGATGGAACCAAAACATTTCAATAGGATGGGTGTATTTATTGAATCCCTTTCAATAGGGGTCTGTGGTAATAACTGACCTATTTCAGTGATATATATTTGTTGTCATTTCATATTCTGCTTCAAGTGTGATGGAATGGAATGAGCAACACAATACAATTTTATGCATGAAAAAATTGGAGCATTGAAAAACCTTGAAAAGGCCATAAAAACATACAAGTTTACCAGCTTGAATCTGGTCAGAATTGGGGGAAAGAACTTGATGAGTGACATTGAAAATGCCTAGTGGTGAGCTTTACTGACCCATCTCCTTCAAACTTTTCCAAGTGAACCATACCCCAGTTGTTTCATGCTGGAATCAAATCCATCAATTAAAGCTAGCCCATTTCCTCTTAGACGTGTCTTCCTCTCTTCACCAAAATTCACCTTAATCACTTTATGCAAATATTGCTAGTATCTTGACTCTTGAGCATCGACAGTACAACTTTCAGCAAAAGTTAACACTTTCTTCAACTTGTAGTGTTAGACACTCACTTTACACAATTTTTAACTAATGCCTAACTTTTTAGTCATCTCAACAATTAAGATTAATTAAGTAGCGGTGGAGATTAACACTAAAAATATAAATGTTGGAGACTGTTCTAAAATAACTTTAAAAAGAATAACTTCGAAAGATATGCATATTATAAAAGATAAAAGCATATTTAATTTTATGAATGTGTGAGAGTATATTACATGGTATATTTCACCCTTGTGACCACTCTATTTGTGTGTCGGTTTTGTATGTGTCAAACAGACATAGAGAAAAAAGGCAAACTGTGATACTGCTCTGCATAGATTCTGTGTTGATAACAGTTTTGTTTTATGTAGACTGTAGGTAAGTCCAGGTTCAGTTTCAGGCAGAGTTGATATTGGCTTGGTTTTACAACATGATAACATCACACTATAAATATAACAGGTTAACATATGTTGCCAACTCAACCAAGAAGCCATAGAAGCATTGAAGAAGAATTTAAAAGGCTTATCCTCTCATGTGTCCCCAAGAGTTCCCCTTAACGCTTCATTGAGGACTTTGTTTAGGTCCACTTTCACTACTCCTCACTGAAGTGTTTGGGGGAGCTCCCGGTGGCGCTTGATGCTTCAACACAATTGTGTAAAACTTCCATCAATTTTCTCATTTGAAAACAGACAGATACTTTTGTTTACCCTCTTTTCTTACACTTTTTCTTATCCTTGTTATTCTTTTAGTTTTCCTTTCTCTTTCCTTTTATTACTATACTTACAAAAAAGTTGAAAAATTTGTTAAATTCTTTGAACGGTCACTGATTACCGTTTTGAGATTGTTGTGCGGTCTTCGGTCGATGTAGGCAGAGTATCCGTAAAAGATATTTTAATATCTAAATTAGTACTCGATTTGAAGTATATTGAGTGCCATAAATATTGTTTAATGCGTGATTTTACTTTTATTATTGATATGTCTATTTATAACATCGTGCATATTAGGAATATGTACGAGGGAAACCGAGACCCTCTCAGTAACAATATAATTTCATTACATCATCTAATCTCAGTTTACTGCTCTTTCAGTTTGTATCTCTTTCGTTCTTTTCATCAAAATGTGATCTCTTAAAAGATTTGTATTGCCTTAATACTCTCATCTCATAGCACAATGTAATCTTTATTATTATTCCAGTTTCTTTATGTCAACTGACTTTGTTTCAACATATATGTGTATTTGACTTCACTTTATCTTCTTTTTGTACAGTCTAGTTTCGTCTAAACTATTCTTTAGAATGCAAGTGTGAAAATTGGTTAGAGATGTACAAATTCAATGAATATCTTAAAATTTTGAATTGAATGAGGTGTTAGTGATGTAGTTGGGTAGCAATCCATGAAAATCTCTTACATTTTTCTCTTTATATTAATAAGTGTAAGATGAAGTCCTCTCTGATGCAAAAAACTGGTAGAATGATGTATTACTTTATGTGAATCTCATCATATTACATCATTCTAAAAACATTAAGCTTTATAAGAATGTCAGCTCTTCTTCATCAATCGCAGTTGCCAATCTCGATCCCTACACCCTAAACCAAACTCACCTCCCCCGCCACGTGTGTCTTTGTTTGATATTGGGTAAGCAAAAATTAGGATATGGAAAAAGACATAGTTTAGTAAAGAAATAATGAGTACCTCGATCATATGCTTTTATTGTAAATTAACACAAACGAACTAAGACGAGAAAAAAATTAAGAATATGATTATAAGAGATTTAATTTCTTCCGCTCTAAATCGATTGGAGAAATGGAATGTTAAAATGAAAAAAGTCTGCAAACTAGCTAAAATAATACTCAGCTGCCTCTGTTGTGGTACCAACACAAGAAGAAACCAACAATGGCCCAACTGGTGCCTATCTTTTAGAAACTAGAGCAAAAGTTGGGACTGCACAATCAGTGAATTCGTTGTAGCGTCTGATGACTTTAATATTGATCGTTTAGCCCCTTAACTTCGACAATAATAATAGAAAAGAAATTAAGGATGAGAACAAATGATTGCATTCTTCTAACCTTATATCTTGTGTTTATTTCTTTAATTTTTTTGAGTAACATGTTCTTACAAGCTTCACACAGGATTACTAATGATTGATTGCCTATAATCCTCAATCCATGCAAAAACAACTGATGCGGCATGTAACTATTGGCTAGCAATGTGTCAAAGACAGTTTTACAAACAAATATCTCAATAGACATAATCAAACAATAAATGAACATGCAGAATACTGCTTTGCGGACTACTATAGCATGTGGAAATCATGCGCTAATATTTAATTGAAATTTCATTGAAGTACATGGCACAATATACCCTGTCAAAAGCAACCTGATAAAAATAAGGAAGGTATGGCACCATATATCCTGTCAAAACCAACTTGATAAAATAAGGAATGTATATACAGATGTTCAAAATTGTTGCACACAAGCAGATAATGGCTGGGATGGCAATGAATGAAGTAGGAATATGGTTCAAAGGGCACCCATTTTCACTTTAGACTTTCTTACAGGAACATGGACTCTCTTTTGTTCTGTTTGGGAGTTTCTCCCAGCAGTTTTTGAGGCTGCAATCTGTTCAAGAGTTTCTAAAACCTCTGTCATTGGAGGCCTTGCCTTGGCTTCGCGATTTAGGCATTGTAGTGCAAGAGTGGCAGCCATGTAGGCTCCTTTTTGTGGGTATTGGCCTCCCAACTTGGTATCCATAATCCGAAATAGTTTTCTTTTGTCACCCAAATATGGTTTTGTCCACTCTACTAGATTCTGCTCCACACCAGCTTTTGTTCTGTCAACGGCACGTCTACCAGACAATAGCTCAAGCAACACAACACCAAAGCTGTATACATCACTTTTAGCTGTCAGCCGACCTGTTAAAAGATTGGGCTTTAGTATGATGATTTGCATAGAAAAAAGACACGTGAAAGGACTTAGTTTCCGAGTTCTATCCTAAGGAGCAGTGCATTAGAGCAAAAAGTGGATCTGAAAATTTCCATGCTTTGACATGTGGATTAGAATTCAGAAGGAGAATAATAATTAACCCAACTGACCCCAAGTACACGAGTAACATGCAATATCAGATAGTTATAGTTTACATAATACTATGCAGAAGAAACAGAACTGTAGATCAGTTCAACATGCAGATTCTAATACAATTGACTTGAATAAGCAAGTTCAAATGGACAGGAATGATTATAGGCCATTAAACAATTGCTAGAAGCAATGCAAGGTACCGACAGTTTACACAAAGCTAAGGACTAAGGAATACCTGTTGCAACATATTCAGGTGCTGCATATCCTTGAGTTCCCATAACTTGAGTAGAGACATGAGTTCTATCACCCGTAGGGCCAGCCTTTGCTAAGCCAAAATCAGAGAGCTTAGGATTGAAATCCTGTAATTCAATAATGATCAGAAATTATTTTTCATGATATAACAGTAATGAAGAAATTATTGCATCACTTTTATCCTCATCAATCTTACCGCGTCAAGTAGGATATTAGATGCTTTAAAATCACGGTATATGACTTGAGACTGGGCATTATGAAGAAAAGAGAGCCCTCTGGCAGCACCAATAGCCACTTTCATTCTCACTGACCAAGATAGAGGCTGTGGTCCTCCTGTCAAATATAATGAGCCCCATCAATCGCAATGCAAACTACTCTAATGGATTAATTAATTATTTCTAAATTCATTGGTTATCAAATCATACTTAAATATGTAATGGATTAATTTTTCTAAGTTCATTAGTTATCAAATCGCAGAGAGGATCATTCTTAGATTAAGGAACCAGCTATCTTTGCTGATATCTTTATCATTCTGTGAGTTTCTTTGATTGCATAACCACTAGGTAATAGCTTAATAAATTAAAATTCCAAGAAAACAGCGTAATGGTTATGATAACTTACTTCTAAATAGATGATTCTCTAAGCTCCCTTTGGACATAAACTCATAGACCAACAACCGGTTCTCTCCCTCCACGCAGTATCCAATCAATTTAACCAAATTCTGATGGTGAAGTTGCCCAAGGTAGTCCACTTCAGTCTAGAAAACGATTAAAACTTCACGAATTAGACCATGAATAATATTCAAAGTAAGATAAACTTTCTTAGTGGAAGAGGAGGGGTTTAATTGTAAAGTATGCTTAAGAAAGGTTTTGCTGACAAAAAAAATGCTTAAGGTAAAGCTTGGAAATGGAAATAAAACACCTACCAACCACTCTTTATGACCTTGTAACCCTTCAGGCTTGAGTTTCTTAACAGCAACTACCATTCCTGATCCAGGTTTTGAAGCTGTAAATGTGTGTTCATCAATCCACCCCTTGTAAACATAACCAAAGCCTCCTTCCCCAAGAAGACTGTCGGGACGAAAGTTTCTGGTGGCATTCCTTAGCTCATTAAAGGCAAAGGCCTTAAGATTAGGGGAAGACAAAATTTCACCCTCGGACCTTGGAGTGGGAAGATTTGAGACATCACTTGCTTCACAGTATGACTGAATAGATAAGTTCGAAGGAACAGATGAAGGACTAGTCTTTGAAATTCCTGATGCAAGCAGAAGTGGAAACAGTTAGTCCATGTATGCTGCCATTTCACAAACAAACACAAGCACGTTTGCCAATAACATTAAAATTCAACCGATTGCACTCATGTAAGAATGTTCACACCTTCCACACCACCAGAAAGTAATATTTAATAACAGTAAGCATCCATTTTCCAATCCTAGTTCATGTAATCCCATGGATTGAATCCAAGCAAATACCAACCCAAACAAACCCAGCTTGAAGCACCCAAAAACAGAAAGTAGACAAAAAAAGCTTGAAAACCCGCAAAGAATTCACAATCTACAACATCATCAAACCCACAGCTTTGAAAGCCATAGTGTAAAAAATCAACTTTAACAAATGACAAAGGCAAATCACATACACCCCTTCACAACATTAAAAAGAAAAACAAGTTTTTAAAAAGTGGTTGGAAATGACGATGTCAGTAGGATCCATAAGATTATCCCCCTCATCGCTACCACAATTGCAGCTGCATCTGCAGTAGTTTTTCACAATTTCTTATAATGTTAGGACGCCAATGAAATTGCAACTGCAATCACGATTTAAAATCTTGCAAAACGTTGCACGGCGAATGAAGAATTGCTGACAGAAAAAGCAAAAGGAAAACAGAAAAAGTACCAGAAGGGGTTCTGGAACTGTGAGCTGCTTCTACTTTAGCCGAAGAACCTATGCAGTTACCCATTATCCCCTGCCAGAAACTCAAGTCACAAACTACACTTGTGTTTGCTTAAAAGAAATATAAACAAAAAGGTGACTTTTTCCCTTTACTTATGTGGGTTTGTTCTACATTTTGAAGGAAAAAATGGTAGAAGAAAAAGGAATGAAATTGTGTTTGACAAGAAAAACGAGGGAACGGAAAGAGAGGAAGAAAGTGCATATGAATGACGTAAGACATTGCGATATTGATTGAAGCCAAGTCGTGTTAAGGAAGACACGGGAAGCGCGTGGGGTCACAGTGCCCTCACATGACGGGCCCTTCACACTCTGCATTTACTGTATTACCCTCATTTTCTGATCCTTTTCATACTTCACTGCCAATGGGATTTAAACGTTTGCATGTCAAATCAGAATTTCCTCCATTTAACCCGCACATGTGCTTACCAAATTCTTTTAAAAAACTTGGTACTTCTCTTTTTCTTTTAATTTTTTTTTATAAAATTCACGTCAAACATTAATCTAAAATTTCATATATCACCTAGCCTCATCTCTCAAAATTTAATTTATCAATTATTTATCATTACATAAAATATATTATAAAAGAACAATATACCAAACCATGATGACCATAATGATTACGTTATATCCTCAAAATCATATTTTTTTATGATTTTTTTCCACTATATTTAACTCAAGTTTATTTACTAAAAAAATCATCTAATACTGAAAAAAATAATTAATTACTAAAAATAATTAATTACTGTATTAACTAAATTAAATAATATTTTAAAAATTAAAATAATTATTAATAAATAAAATAAATTTTATTAATAATAAAAATTTTAAATTAATTTTTAAAATGTAATCTAATTAACTATTAAGATTTTAAGTTAACAATTAGCAACATTTTAAATATCAATTTAAAAATTAGTTTATAAATTTTATTAATAATAAAAACTATTATATATATTAATTTTTTTTAGTCTATAAAATAATATTTCATTTAATAACACAATAAATAATTAATTTTTTGTCTTTAAAATTAATTTTTATTTAATAACTTTTTTTAAGGATTATTTATTGTTTTACATTAATATTATTTATTAATATAAATAAGCAATTTTTTTTATTTTTCATGATTTTAATTTTTTCTTATTTCCACTTGAACACTTTACCCATTTTTATGATGTGTTTTATTCAAAAAATAATGAATGAAATGGACTTTCCTTTTAATTTTTAATTTTTTTAAACGAATGGTTTAGTTTGAATTTCAAATTAAAAATTAAGAATTGAACCAAACCAAACAAAAATAGTCTGCAGCGTTTAAATATAGTATGATTAGAGTTAATTAACAACTACAAAACATACATTAATTTTTTTTTCTAATTTGATTATATTTTACTTGCACTATATTTATATTTATTAAATAAGATAACAAATTTATAACCCATGCTCCTTTTTATTTTAATTCATTCCTTACAAAAATAAATAACAAATTTCTATTATAATTTCTAAGAGATAATATCATTTGTTTATAAAATATAAGAAAAAGTTAAAATTATTTAATATAATAACAATCACACAAAAATAATTTACAAAATGTTTATCTATTTAATATTTTTTTATTGTAAAATGTTTAACAAACAACTTTATTACCACAAAAGTGTAATAATCAAATTATATTTGATTTTAAATTTAATTTAATTAACTATTTAGTAAAAAATTGAATTATAGCAAATGACAAATCTTTCTAATGTTATTCTCTCCTCACATGTCCCCTTCCTCTTCTTACCTACACCCAATTTCCCTCCCACTTTCCTCTTTTTTTCCTCCTATGTTCATACCCTACTCTTGAAGGTTCAAGGGAAGTGGGTGCACCATTATGAGATACTCTCATCTTCATCTAAGTATGTCTCTCACTTCATCAAGATTTTACATATTTTTTAAGAACCTATGCATAAAATAATAATAAAAATGTATTTATAAGAACCTATGCTTAAAATAATAATAAAAATGTATTTATGAGAACCTATGTTTATGTACAATTTATATGGAGGACAAAATGGTCTAGCAGAAATTGAGTGGCTTGCAACTCAAGGGAAAGAATTGAGGATAGAATTGGTTTGTGCAAAAAGTCAAATAAAAGAATAAAAGATAGAAAAGGTGTGAAGAAATGAATGGGAAGGTACGAACTTAACTCTAGTCAACTAAGCAAGGACAAGTTGACCACGTATGACAAGTAATTCTATTGTCTCCTCCTACCCTCCACTTCTATCTAATCGAACAACACATTTCATAACCACAACTAATTCAAACGTAACGCACAAGACTCTTCAAAAAATCTACCACCTTATCTTTATTAAACCATTTTTATTTGAAAAGGATTCGGTATTGATAATAAAACTTATCCCAAATATTTATGTCTTTTGAGTATTAAATTTTTTTATAATTTTCTGTTAAGTCATTTTTATTTAATTTTTATTGGTGATGTGGTTATTATCCTACTTCGTTATCTTGCTTACTTGTCTTAGTGTTTTAAGATATGTGAGATTTTATTTTAATATAAAATGATATTATGGTTAATGTAAAATGTAAAAGATATTTATTGTTCTAATTGAAAACATGTTGGATAAGGAGATCTGTATACTCATCGATGACTTCCATGTCATCACCTACAATGATCAATGGACTACTGTTATCACCACCATTGATGTATGTGAGAATTAAGGGTGGGCAAAAAATCCACTTATACTAATCTAATCCAGTTTTTGCACTGCTATGATCCATTATAAATCTGTTTATTTAAATATTGTTTTACTTTGATCCAAATTTTATAATTTTTTCAAATCAGATATCCATTTTATTTATACAGATTTTAAAAAATAGAAAATCCAAATTTTCAATCAAAATATCAAATATCCATTTCGCTCTGCATCTGAAAACTATGAAGCACTCTTTCTATGCACCTTCGCAAAATGCAACGAAGCACTTTCTCTCCACCACCTCCGACTCTCTCTCAACCACCTTCGACTCTCTCCACCGCCTTCAACTCCCTTTCCACCGCCTTTGATTCACTCCACGACCTTTGAATCTCTCTCCATCACCTCGAAAAATCGACTCCACTGCCTTCGATTCTCTCCATAGCCTTCGACTCTCTCTCTACTGCCTCAACAAATCAATTTCGTCTCCACCGCTCCGATTCTCTCCACGGCCTTCGACTCTCTCTCCACTGCCTCGAAAAATCGATTTCGTTGCATCGAAGAACTCTGTCCCTCCACCGCATCCTATAGTCCAATTTTTTTCCAATTTCGAAGCACTTTCTCTTTCTCTCCACCTCCTCCAACAAAAGCAACTTTGATGTGAGTTGATTTTAGGATTGCACATTTTATGGTGCCACTTTGTTTATGAGTTTTTGTTTTAGGAAGAATATGGTGAGAAACTCAAAGAAGATTCCCATTGGACACAAACTTAATCAAGTGGTTAAGTAAGAGTAAATGTTCACTTCTAGAGGGCAAAGAGAAAAACACAATATATGGTGATTATGATGATGAAGGTGCAAAAATAAAGGACATGAAAAGAAGCAAAATATGATGAAGAAAGCCGAACATAAATGAATATAAGCATGGAAAGAATGGCATAAGGAAAAGGAAAGAAAACAAAAAGGTGAAGAGATGAAGAACCTTATGGAAATGGGATGTGGTCACGCCACTTGGAGAATGGACTACTCCAAGATGAGTGGTGTAGAGTCGCCACTTGAAGTGTAGAGCACTCAATATAAGACCTAAGGATATTAGGAGACTCAACTCACTAAACACTCTGACAAAGTTTCTTTACTTTCAAAATTCAATGTGTCATTTACAAGAAGGGAGACACCCTATTTATAGAGATGAGTGCCTTAGAGAGGAAGAAAGGAAGGGTAGGGGTGTAAATGACTACTAGCTTCTAGAAACTAGGTCAAATGTGAGCACATGAGGGAGTCCTTTAGAATATAGGTCAAAAGTGAGCACATGGGTGGCACATGGGTGTATTTCTAGATGTTAAGTTAAGGTGGACTTTGGCACAAGCCCAATTTACACTAAGTACACCCTACTCTAGCTTATTCTTCTATTTGAACCCCTGAAGAAAGAATACCAGAAGACAGAACATCTAATGCTCGGGTCTATGTCTAGTTCTTCTTCTCCTGAGGTCCTTCTGATGTTTGGTAGAGCCTTATCTTGGATGCTGAGATGACTGACCTAATTGTGAAATGTTTGTGGTGTCCTTAATCATCTGCTTATCGAGTTGGGTTGTATCATGTCCCCCAAGTTGGAAATAATTCAACCTCGAATTTAGAACTCCTGCAAATAACATAGTTAGTTTGTTCACTTGATTTGTATATGTGAGTAGTGAAGCAAACTTATGTTCATTGAGTTTTAGGAGTTTAGGTGGAATGGTTCTAGTTACATGTAATGTTTGTAGAGAATCTGTAGGATCAAATAGAATTTGGTGTGTACACCTTTTGATGCAATTCTAGCTTATTTTGGCTTCTTCTTTGTTGTAGTTTTGTATGTTGCGGAAGAATGGACTTCAAAGTGAAAACAATGGCTGAATTGAAGTGTGGAGAAGATGAAATGAAGAGGAGAGTAGAGGTTTTGAAGAGGTTGTTGGGTCTATTAATGTCTAAGTTCAATAGGGGAGGGGTGAATTGAACATATAAAATTTTCGCAAACACAAACTATTTTCAGTATATCAGGGGTAAAAGAACAGATTGATTTTAGAATGAACAGATTGATTCTTACAAAACAGTCTAACACAAACAGAACTGCACCAGATTGGGATTAAGATCAGATAGAGAAAGATAGCTAAATCAGATTGGTTCACTTTTAACAGTTTTGAAGAACACACACTATACCAAAAGAACAATCAAATTTATTCAACACAAAGCTTTAAAGACAATGAGTCTTTTACATGAATTTTATGAAGAAACCTGTTGGTTCTTAATTCAATTACAAACTTGTATTCAAAAGCTTTGTTTATGATTAGAAAACTTTTCCAGATTAAGAAGAACGGTTTTTATTAAGCCCAGAATTAACAGATTTGATTTGAAATGAACAGATTTTGTTCTTGACAGAATTAAGCAAAACCAGAAACAAGTGCAGGGATGAGAAGAGAAACACAAGAGAGTTTTTATACTGGTTCACTCATCAAGAGCTACGTCCAGTTCACCTTACTCCAAGGTGGAA
>Ga0123342_1004234_pt1 | contig 22121 bp, 19 predicted proteins | sample Turbeawhitnodule_FD_89960 | JGI IMG/M metagenome (GOLD analysis project Ga0123342, IMG submission 89960) | Root nodule microbial communities of legume samples collected from Mexico - Turtle bean Mexico white nodule | ecosystem: Host-associated > Plants > Roots > Nodule | place: Mexico: Nepantla... | reverse complement strand
ATTCAAGAACTCACCAAGACTTTGCACCGAACCAAAGCTCACATGGAAGTCCATGTATTGTCAAATGGAATCAAGCAACAAGAATGGAAGAAAACACAATGGAATACAGCCAAAGAACATGAAAAAGCAACATCAAACAAAAGATAATTGAGAAAAAAACTCACGATCAGACACAACGATAACTCACGCATGATGACATTTAAAGTGGAGAATCATTGACAATTAGCGAAACTCATTGTCACTCTTTTGTAAACGAAATCTTGGAGGTCGTGTTGTCCCTACTTGGTAGAGTATTTCAATCAACCAATAATATGATAGAACAACAACTCAAATGAGCATGTAGATGTATGTGTTACATAGGTCAATTTCTACACCACCGAAGACATCGTCTTCTGCCAAGTGTTCCCTATATTTGCAGAACAACTTTAAGCTGATTCATACAACTTTTCCCATACACTAATAACAAAGTTTAACACATAATTTAGGACAAATAGACTGCATAACCTCACACTCATTGTTCTAGTCAATATTTGAAAAAAAGAACTCAATTTCTAAAAGAAGAGTAATAAAAGACATTTAAATGATAAAAGGCTTTCAATAACTTTTTCTAGCAATAAATGAATACTCTAAAAAAGAATCAATAAATGTGTGTATTTAAAAAATGTTAAATTACAGAAACAATTAATTTTCAGTATATTAAACATAAATTAAACAATAAAATAAAATTGCACAGCTTCTTTTCTTTTTAAAGATATTAAAAAAAATAAGAAAGTTATAGTCGAGAAAGATAATTCAGTTTTTATTGTATATAAAATATAAATACGAGTTTTGATGTTAATTAAATGACATCTTACAAAATCTATTTAATTCCTCAATAACTAATAATTTAAGTTTGGTGCATACTAGATAGTCCATAAAAAAAGATAGGCGTTATTATTTCTAAATGATTTTTTTTCTTTGGATTTTTAAATTAAATACTCTCTTCCATAAAAATGATTCAATAAAATATTATACTTTTTAATTTCTTATATTTATTTTTTCTTTTAGAGGTAATCTTGACTAAGATTAAGATATGCTGAAATATTAAATGTGAATAATCTTGGTCTGACCTATCGGGAGAGATGGTTTTAGTGGAGTAGAATTAATTCCTTTTTTGGTATACGATTTTAGTATTAAAATGATAAATATTCTATCATCTAATAGAATTTGTTAAATCATAAAAAAATAGAGAATATGTATGGTATGTTAAAATTTAAAATAAAATAAGATTAATTACAGTTATAATAAGTGATGATGATGATGATAAATTATTAAATATTTAGAATTTTGTATTTTGTTTGACCTGAAAAGAAGGACAAATGCAAGAAAGGATTGACGTGTAAAAGTTGGTAGCGCAGCAGTCGATCTTATCCTACGCCTCAGCTTAGCGCTTATCTCAAACCACATCACCACGCATTCCATCTTTATCCCATTCTTTTAATCACTTCGATGAGGTTATGGATGTAAGCAAAATCAAAATAAAGTAAAAAAATTGATTGCTCAAATTGGTAAAAGAGAGACAAATAAATACAAAGTTCATAAATGTATATGACTTATTTGAAAAGGTATGAACTAGTTGGTAATTAGTTTTTTTAATTAATGTCTAAACATAAAAATAACTTTTATTCATTATGGATTGAAATTTATGTTTAATATTCATTTATATAATCCTAATCAATTATGTCTTCCAAAAATTATTATGATTGATTATATTATGATTAATGTATAATAAATTATTATGATGGATTATATTATGATTAATGTATAATTGATTATATTTATTGTAAACTATAATCTACATTATTTATTATCCATGACTCATAATTAATCATATCGTTTATAAAAATAATTAATGTATCAGTCAACATTAGACGAATAATGTTATTTGATTTTGGTGATCGACTGATCGATCCAAGACATATTTAAAGTCATTACAATAAATAGCAGTTAAGGAAGTTGCAAGAACTCCTTGAAAATATGGGACACGTCCCGTTAAATCTAGGTAACATCCCGAGAAATCAGGAAACATTATTAAAAATAAGGTAACGTTGAGATATGATAGATTCGACCCATTATAACAAATGGCCAATGACTAAACACTATATATAAACCTTTTACAGAGGTGTAAGGTATGCTTTTTATCAGTTTTTAATACACACTTCGTATACTAAGTACCTACTTGATCGTTGAAGTACCTTTTTTCAGGTCAACTCTGACCGAACACCAACAATTAAAGAATCAGACTTGAAGTGAGGACCAAGGGAGTGACGAATGACCAACACGTGAGCAATTGTACAACCAGTTCCAGGTACTATCTAGGTCCAATTTGTTTATACAAGTACAATTGGCGCCCACCGTGGGGCTGAGATACAATACAACAAAAAACAATGGTTTCAACAAGGCGACATCCAGTGAACAATGCTCGAATGCCTGAAGACCAGATCGTTATGCTCCAAATACTTCAAAAGCAAATGGAAGAAATGTGTCAAAAAGGCATTAAAGATCGACAGAAGAACGAAGAAGAGGTGCGTCTCCTCAAGGAGCAGAATGAGGAATTAAAATGACAAGTTGTCGAATCTGAGCGTAGAAAGCAATCTCGTTCAAATGAGCCTACCCAAAGTTAAGAAAAAACAAAAAACGTTCATACTCATAGCTATCAAGCATCTAGACCACATACCGAACTAGCACAGATTATTGAGGAAGAGGATGACCCAAAAGGACATCCTTTTACTGATGAAATCATGGAGGCTCAACTCCCCCCCCCAAATGGAAGGGGCTTAACATCAAGCTTTATAATGGCTCCACAGATCCAGATGAGCATATGAATGTCTACAAGACATAAATGAATCTTTACATTACAAATACGGAAATATGGTGCAAGGTTTTCCCCACCTCTCTCAGAGAAGGGGCGCTTAGTTGGTTTACTCAACTTCCACCCAACTCGGTGGATAACTTCAAGGCTTTAGCGGCAAAATTTATTACTCAATATGCTACTAGCCAACCACATGTCATCTTCAACTCTTCTTAATTTCAGATAAGAGAAGGGGAGCTCTTCTTATGGTTCTCTTCTTAAGAATGTCAAGTTTTGAAGGATAAAATAGAAGAACTTGTCCAAGTTGGTCACTTACACATGTTTTTTCAAACAACGAATAGAAGCTCGTACAAATCTCCACAAAGAGAAAGGTACCCTTCCAGAGAAGAAGGAAGAGAACCGTACCCTCTTCACGGTCGAGAAAGATCACGACTTCCTAAGGACGACCGAAGCCCTATGAAACAAAAAAGAAGGAGCAAGAGCCCAGACGGGGTGATCGTTCAAGAAAAAGTGAGAGTCCTCGGCATGACAATCGTTCAAGAAGTGGTGTTCGCGAGGTCATAAACACAATCGCTAGAGGATTTGCACTTGGTGGTCGTAGCCGAAAGGAAGAGCAATCACTCCACTGTGGTAGATGTCCTTCACCAAGAAGAAAAAGTCCCAGGTGTTGTTCAGAACAACGTGTTGGTGGAGAAATAAATACAATTGTGGGAGGATTTGCATGCTAAGGATGTTCTAGTTTAGCTCTCAAGAAGCACCTATGATGATCAAATAGTAGGATTTCAGGAGAATGAGTTGACACTAGAGGTTACATTGATTTGTATACCACGTTCGGCGAAGGCAGATACCTTTGTAAAACAATCAACATGTATCTTTTGGTTAATGCAAATACTTCGTATAAGATCTTACTTGGGCAGTCATCCATCAACCGCCTTAGGGAAATAATGTCTACTTCACACCTTGCAATGAAGCTCCCCTTAGCTTTAGGTGACATAGTGATGTGAGTTGATTTTAGGATTGTTCATTTAGGTGACACTTTAGATATATGATTGAGATTGTTAAACAATTAATAGTGAAAACCTAAGGAAAATTCCCACTGGACATTAACTTAACCAAGTGGTTAAGTAGATGTGAATGTTCATTTCACAAAGACAAAAGGAAAACACAATTATAAGGTGAAGATGATGACAATTATAGGTGCGGAATTAACAAGGAAAGCAAGAACAAAATGCAAAAACCGAATTAACAAAAGGAAACCAAATAACAACATATTTATGAATAGAATGGAATGATAATGGAAGGAAAAGATGAAGGATTGAGGAAGCTTATGAGCATGGATTTGAGATGATGAACACACCACTTGGATGATGAAATGACTCCAATATAAGTGTTGGAAGCCGCCACTTGATAGCTCTCAAATGCTCACAAGATAAGACTAAAGACTAAGAGGAATAAGCCTCACTAGTATCTCACACAAAATGTGCATAGTAACTTTTCTCTATTTCATTCAAATTGTGAAATACACTAGGTAGGCCTCCTATTTATAGGTGAAGGAGCATTGGAGAACAAGCTAAAGGGATAGGATGGGAAAAGGGAAAAATGGGCAACCTTAGGGTTTGACTAAGTCAATCCCGCATCCTAGGCTTGTCCTTCTAGAAACTAGGTCAAAATGCCTTCAAATGGGCTAGGAACAAGCTAAAATGCTACCCACACCCCCTATTATGCTAAAGGTACCTTATTGTAGCCTATATTTGCTATTTGGACCGCCAAATTGAGCCCAATTAATTACAACATATTTTAATCTTTAAGAAGACTAGCAAGAAAAACTTTAGGTGCTCTGGTCTTTGTCCAATTCTCCCTCTGGTGAGGTCTCTACTTTGATATGACTTCTCATTGTGTGAATTAGCATTCTTGGGCATCTCCTTGTTGACTTGATTCGCATCACATAGTCATCGTTCATGTTGATCAAAAGGTAGCCCGAGAGTTCTATGTAGCAAGTTTCAAAATCGAGCCTACCAATCGACTACGGTGAATCACCACGTGGTTAGTCAAAAGAACACAACAAAGGTCGTTCACCAAGGTCCAGAGGTTTGTTTAGAGATCTGTCTCATGAAATTAAATCTCCTAGAAAGGAGCATATGGTTGTATTGGTTGACCTTGACCCTTGGTTGAATGAGGCTCGCATTGAACCGAGTGAAGATCTTCGCTCGTTACCCCTACGTGATGAAGAACGTGCAACACATATAAGGACTTATTTAAAGTCAACCGACCACAAATTGGTAAGTCAAACATTAATTGACAATGCTGATTTATTTGCTTGGACAACCTCAGACATGCCCGAAGTGAGTCTGGACGTTATTACATATCATGTACTGATTACATCGATTTCAACAAAGCTTGTTCGAAGGATTCTTATCATTTATCAAGCATCAAACATCAAGCATCTAGTTGACGGAGCGACCGATCATCACATTTTAAATTTTCTGGATGCATACTCTAGATATAATTAAATCCAAATGCACCCAAGAGATAAAGAAAAAACAACATTCATGATCGATTGCAACAACTTCTATTATGAAGTCATGTCCTTCATCATCAAGAACACTGGTGCAACTTATCAAAGATTGATGGATTACATTTTTGGAGGGATGCTCGACCGGTGTTGGAGTTTATGTAGACGACATCATGGTCAAATCTGACTCATGCTTACAACATATCCAAGATCTCAAAGAAGTCCTTAAAGCTCTTCGAGACCATGGTAAGCGACTTAACCCCCAAGTGTGTATTCGGGGTAGAAGGAGGAAAACTTTTGGGTTTAATGCTCACCTATCCTGGCATTGAAGCAAATCCAGAAAAATGAAGGGCCATCACTGAAATGCGAAGTCTTGAAAATATAAAAGAAATTCAGAAGATAATCAGTTGACTTACAACTCTCTCCAAATTTGTTCCGAAGTTAGCAGAAAAAGGCAAACCCATCGTCCAACTTCTGCGAAAGGCATCTAAGTTAAAATGGACGGATGAATTATTTCTTCACTTAAAAGCCTTTTTGGTAGCTCCCCCGGTCATCCAAAATTCGGACACTCAGAGGCCAATTATAATATACCTTGCAGTATTGGAGGAGACGGTCAATGCAACTATAGAACAAGAGGAACGATCAGTTTATTTTATTAGCTGAGTACTACACGATGCAGAGGTTCGCTATGAAATGATTGAAAAGATAGTTCTAGCATTAGTGGTCACCGCACGAAGAATGCAGATGTATTTTCAAAATCATGGCATAATAGTCAAGACCAACTACCTAATTATGAAGATTTTAGCTAATCCTAATTTGGCCGGATGAATGATTGGATGGGTAGTCGAGTTATCTGAGTTTCAGATTCAATATCAACCAAGGGGGGCAATTAAATATCAAGCCTAAGTTGATTTTACCGTAGAACTCAACCCTCGTCACCGACCGAAGCTGATGATCTCCAATGGACTTTGCATGTTGATGGCTCATTTAATAACAAGTCATGCAGAGCAAGAAGAGTTCTCGAGGGCTCGAGCAGTATTCTCCTCGAGCAAGCCTTGAAGTTTGATTTTAAAACATCAAAAAATTAAGTTGAATATGAGGCTATTCTAGCCGACCTCAATTTAGCATATGATATGGAAGCTTAATAGCTTATTTGTAGAAGCGACTCTCAACTTGTGGTCGACCAACTTAAAGGGGAGTTTTAAGTGAAAGAATCTCTATTGCAAAAATATTACCACCTCGTTCAGAATTTGATGTCTAAATTAAAAAATGTTCAAATTGAACACATTCGATTAGAACATAATGTTAAAGCCAACATGCTTTCGCGATTGGCTACAGTTAAAAAGAAAGGGCTCCACCGGTCGGTCATCTCTGTAAATCCCAGTATTAACACAGACAAAGGCATTATAATTAATGAAAAAGAAAACTGGATGACACCTATCAAACAATTTTAAAAAAATGGCGAATGTGGAGTACAAGAGGAGAGGACAAAGAGTCAACAGATCGCTTGATTTATCCTCATTGGCTCTGATCTCTAACAATGAGGATACACTCGACTATTGTTGAAATGTATATCACAAGATCAAGCTGACTATGTCATAAGTGAAATACATGAAGACGTATGTGGAAATCCTTTAGGAGCAAGAAAAATGGTTGCTAAAGTATTAAAGGCAGGTACTACTAGCCGATTGTGTAGGGTGACTGCACAAAATTTGTTTGAAAATGCCTAAAGTGTCAAGAATATGACACTTTATCTAACTAGAAACTCGAGAATCTGCATTATATTCTCTCTCCACGACGCTTTACAAAGTGGGAATGGACATCATTGGGCTCTTCAGTCCAGGAAAAGGACAATGTAAGTTTCTCTTAGTTGGAATTGATTATTTCACTAAGTGGATATAGGTCGAGCCATTAACGACCATTACAACGCAAAATGTTCAAAATATTTATGGAAGAATATCATCTGCCCTTTTGGGATACCTTACAACGGTCAACAATTCATCAACTGAGGACTCACTAGGTTTTACAAGAAAATTAACATCAAACACATCACCAGTTTAGCGGAACATCCTCAAACTAACGTGCAAGTCGAAGCTGTCAACAAAATAATTCTTAACGAATTAAAAAAGAGACTCGGCCCAACTAAAGGCAAGTAGACTGAGAAGCTTTTTGAAGTCTTATGGGCATACAGATGTACACCACCAATCACCACTCAAGAAACTCCACACAGCTTAACCTATGGTACAATGGCAATGATCCTAGTTGAAATTAGAAAACCCTCTCTATGACGTCAATTATTTGATATAAACATCAATAATGAGAACTTATCAATTGGAATCGACCTCATCAACGAATTTAGAGACAAGAGAAGAATAAGAGAGAAAGTTTGCAAGATTCGGGCAGCAAGAAGGTATAATTCAATGGTGACACCTCATAACTTTCAAAAAAGGGATTTGGATTGAAGAATTCAGAGTGATGCTAGGAAGAATGAAGGAAAATTCTCAAGTAATTGAGAAAGACCTTTCTGCATTAAAGACACAACGGTCGGCGGGGCTTACTATTTAGAGTTTCTATCAAGCAAATTTGTGCCGAGAACCTGGAATGCCACAAATCTCAATTTTTATTACAGTTAAATTACAATAAATAGTGTACTCTTGCTTCGCTCGGTCATTTGATCCCTAAGGAGGGTTTTCAATCGAGAAAGTTTTAATGAGGCACTTTAAATTTCACATTCGCTATTATTTTAGTTAAACCCACACCACATTAATTCAATTGCCAAACACGAAGACCCGATCAGTTAAGGCAGTTAGTTTAACAATTAGCAGTCATTACTGATCACACGACTATTCGAATAAGGTAGTTAGCTTAAGAATTAACAACCCTTACCAATCATACAACTACTCAGATAAGGTAGTTCGTTTAACAATTAGCAGCCCTTGTCAACCGCCATGTCGAGAGACCTTGCCTTGAAAATGGCTATAGACTAAGGCAGACTGCATAACAATTAGTGGCCCTTAACAATTACATGCATAAAAGCATAAAATATACTAAAATTTTTTGCCTTCGAAACGAATATTGACTAAGGCAGTTGCTTATCAATTATTAACCATAGCCGAAAGACTACGCAACGAAACTCATATGCACATACAATTAGTTTGTTTAAACGTCTCTTAAAGACTAACATTCTATTTTGATGAAACAAAACGACTAGTCGTTACACGAGGTATCAAATTTAAAGGCCTAGATGACATAGCAAACTTCACGTTATTTCAAGAAAACGCACGAAGATTTTTCGACACATACACAAGGTCAACATTGCTTTAATCTTTTTGGTTGTGATCAACACCACTTGTTCGAAGTTCCAACCTATTAACTAATACATTTTAGAAATTAGAGAGATCACACTCAACAAATATTATCGATTGGCATACAAGTTATCGGTCGACACGAAAAAAAATAAAAAGCACTCAAATAAAGAAAAATATTGCATAAACGGAAGGCAAATGTTAAAATTATTTTACACCCTCATCCCGGGCCTAAGATAATTTTCAAAAATAACAATAAACTTATAGAGGGTCAAACAACTCCTTTAGAGAGTGTTCTACCACGTTGATCGGTCTGTCAAGGTTTTCACCTTGGCCTTCAACTTCATCTTCCTCTTCGTCACCCCCGACTGATACCAGTTTTCCATCGATGACATCTTTTTCTTCGTCATAGCTGCTGTCATCGATAGGAACTCCATGGTAGAAGGTCGTTTGCCGGATGCCTTGGTTAAAACTTTGCTTACTGATCCGGATTAGGAAAAATAAATAATGCTCCAGCTCATCAGCCAAAGTTTTCTGCTTGATGGCAACATCTTCTTCAACCTTTAGTCGGTCGACCTTCTCCACTTCGAGCTCGGCCTCTAAGACCTCTATTTTATCCTTCGCCTTGTCAGCTTCAGTACTAACTAGGCAGAATTTCTCTTCAAGCGACCTCGTTTCCTTCAAGGTCGCCTTTAACGAGCTGGAGGACTCGTTCAACTCACGTTTTCACTTGGCCACCATAGTGGTCGAGTTTCTCTCCAACTCGTCCCCCAACATTCGGCTTACCACCAGCCCTACGACCAAGTTATTTGTTAACGTTGCAACCATTATGCTCTTCTCCTCGGGGGTTAGAGCAATTTGAACCCCCCGAGCGAGTTGAAGATGCTCGTCTAAAACTGATACAATCCAAGCCAACAAGGAGATGACCAAGAACTCAACCAAGGTGAAGACCCAACCAAGGATCTAACAGACCTCAGAAGGAGAAATGGGCAAAGACCAGAACATCAAACGTTCTTCCTTCTGGTCTTCTTAAGAATAAAACAGGTTATAAAGAAATTGAGCTCACTTTAGGGGTCCAAAGAGCAAGATAGGCTAAAATAGGTTCCTTTAGCATAATAGGGGTGTAGTTATCATTTTAGCTTGTTTTTGTACCTAGTTTCTAGAAGAAGTGGCATAAGATGTGGTTTTGACTTAGTCAAACCCTAAAGGCAGCCCCCTCAAACATTTACCATCCTACCCTTGCTTCTTGTTTTCCAAGGCACCATCTCCTATAAATAGGGTGCCTTCCTCTTTGCATTTTCATGTTGAATTTTGATATAGAAGGAAAATTCTGCACAATTTGTGTGACTCTTGTGTTCTCTTAGCTTAGGGCTTATCTTGTGATAGTTGAGAGCTCTTCAAGTGGCGGCCCTCCACACTTATCTTGGAGAATCCACACTCCAAGTGGCGTGTTCTTCTCTTGTCCACTAGCATAAGCTTTCTTTCCTTCATCTCTTCTTCCATTTTCCATTACACCTTTGTTCTTTGTGTTTATGTTCTTGTTTTGTTCTTCCAATTTCAATTCGGCTTCCTTCATCATATTTTGTCTTTCAATTTCGCAATATGCATAATTTTCACCATATAATGTGTTTTTCCTTTTGCCTTTGGAAGTGAACCTTTACACTTACTAACCACTTGGTTAAGTTCGTGTCCATTGGTGATCTTCCCTAGGTCTCGCCTTATATTTGCTAAACAAAGTGTCACTCTTAAAATAGATAAATCTAAAATCAACTCACATCATGTGGTTATCAGAGCTTTCATTTTTTGAGCATATTTGCTTTGAGTTGATTTGGCACTTTACTTTTTTTGAACTTTTTAATTCTTGCCTTTACATTCAAGCAACTTTAAAATCATCCTTTACTTTCTTGCATTTTACATTTCGGCATTCTTTTTTTTCATTAGCTTTCAATTCGCTTTTGAATGTTATTTTGTGTCCAATTTTTGTTCTTACCTATTTTTTTTTTTGAGTCATATGTTCTTAATGTGTCTAAGAGTCCTTATTTTGCTTCCTTATTTTGCTTTTAATTTTGAAGGTATAAAAAAAATAACTAGAAATTTGTTTAAATGGAAGTAGATTTAGTTCCAAATATAGATTTCAAGTGTTCATTTAATTTGAATCCTAAACTTTTTTGTGACAATTGGAAGTGAATGAAAATATGCATGATAAGAATTATGGATATATTATTTCCATAAACCAAACACAAGGATAAAAAAAGGGACAAGTTGCGCAAACATCTTTGGCAAGACCACCCTTTATAAAAAAAGTGGATTCATTTTATTTGGCAAATTGATTTCAACATTGTGGAATTGGACCCTTTTGATTTTACAATTTCTAGCAAGAGTAAAACTTCATTGTTAGAAGTCAAGTAAGTATCTTAGAGTCCTTTTGTGTGCTTTTTCTTGCTTGTCTTTCTTTAAAAGTTTTGTCATCATCTCTTTTCCCAACTTGGTTTAGCTTCTTTGTTTTGAGCTTTTGTTGTTTGTCTTTTAAAATTCTTTAGTTTTGTTGTGGTTCTTTTGAGACAAAGTGTTAAGGGATTTGTCCTTTTTCATTTGAGAGATTGAAATCCCAAGATAGACCTTTGTTGAGAGAAAATTCTTTTTGAGTGCTTGGATCTTTTCTCCTCTTTGCTACACAAAAGAGTGACACAAGTGAGGAGAGGGTTATTAACTTTTCTTTCACTAATTGTTTGTTCTCCTTGTGCAATTTTTAAGGCTCTTCTTTCTTCAGGGGAATCATCCAAACCTCAATCTCCCCAAAAGGTTTTTCTTATGGGTGAGCTTGCAACAACATAGAGATCCTTAGCCCAAAAAGAGGAAGAAATGCGGCAATTGGAGGAGAGACTTCAAAGACTTGAAACGACACATGAAAGACAACCAAGAGGAAGGAGGTGGGAGAAAAAAAGAGCTCAAGGAGCTATAACCATTACGACAACCATGAAGAAGATGAAGATTGGAGAATTCACCAATATGATGAAAGGCGCCACCAACACCATCCTTCTAAAATTTCTTTTCCCTATGTAAAATTAACTAGCTTTAGTGGAGAAAGTGACCCAAATATTTACTTAGGATGGGAGGCTAAGGTTGAGAAAATTTTCAATGTATATGAGATCCAAGAGGACCAAAAGGTAAAGCTATCCTCCCTAGAATTTTTAGACTATGCCATGTAATGGTGGCACCAAATTGTAATGGACATTGGGCTAAACAAGAGGCCAACCGTGGTCTCTTGGTATGATTTGAAAGAATGTATGTGCACGAGATTTGTTCATCCTCAGTATAGGAAGGAACTCTTGTTGAAGCTCTAACGACTTCAACAAGGACCTAGAAGTGTAGATGAGTACTTCAAATATCTTGAAACTACTTTGACTAAAATTGACATGCACGAAAATGAGGAGTCAAAGATTTGTAAGTGGCTTGAGAAGAGAAATTCAAGATCTGGTGGAATTATATGAGTATTCCTCTTTGGAAAAATTGGTTCACCTAGCCATCAAGGTTAAATCACAATTTTTAAAGAAAACTTCTTTCAAACCTACTTATAATGATGCTTTATATAAAACATCATGGAAGGAAAAAAATCAAACTTCTTAAAAAATCTTTCCTTCTAACTTAGTAAAATAAACTACTTACAATTCTACAGTTTCTAAACCCTTACGCTCTACACCTAAGTCACGCACCAAAACCTCAAGTAAAAAATGTTTTAAATGTCTAGGTTTTGGGCATATAGCAACCAATTGTCCTTCAAAAAGAAACATGATGGTTAAAAGGGGGGTTGTCATGAGTGACCATAGCTCCCAAAGGTCTAGGTCCCCTACCTCTCCAAGAAGCCAAAGTGAGGAATGGTACTCAAATTACCATTCACACTATGAGAAGTCATCTCAACTTTCAAGTGAAAACCCCACCAAAGATCTAGTAGACCTCACCAAAAAGAGAAATGGGCAAAGACCAGAACATCAAATGTTCTTCCTTCTGGTCTTCTTAAGAATTAAACAAGTTGTAAATAAATTGGGCTCACTTTAGGGTCCAAATAGCAAGATAGGCTAGAATAGGTGCCTTTAGCATAATAAGGGGTGTAGTTATCATTTTAGCTTGTTTTTCACCTAGTTTCTAGAAGAAGTAACCTAAGGTGTGGTTTTGACTTAGTCAAATCCTAAAGGCAACCCCCTCACACATTTACCATCCTACCCTTGCTTTTTTTTTTCCAAGGCACCATATCCTATAAAATAGGGTGCCTTCCTCCTTGTATTTTCATGTTGAATTTTGATATATAAGGAAAATTCTGCACAATTTGTGTGAGACTTGTGTTCTCTTAGCTTAGGTCTTATCTTGTGAGAGTTCAGAGCTCTTCAAGTGGCGACCCTCCACACTTATCTTGGAGAGTCCACACTCCAAGTGGCGTGTTCTTCTCTTGTCCACCAGCATAAGCTTTCTTTCCTTCATCTCTTCTTCCATTTCCCATTACACCTTTGTTCTTTGTGTTTATGTTCTTGTTTTGTTCTTCCAATGTCAATTCAGCTTCCTTCATCATATTTGTTTCTTTTATGTCTTTCAATTCCGCCATATGCATCATCTTCACCATATAATGTGTTTTTCCTTTTGCCTTTGGAAGTGAACCTTCAAACTTACTTAACCACTTGGTTAAGTTCGTGTCCAGTGGGGATCTTCCCTAGGTCTCACCTTATATTTTCTAAAATCCAAATCATAAACAAAGTGTCGCTCTTAAAATGGATAAATCTAAAATCAACTCACATAAAAAATCAAAGCTGAAGAAGATGATGACCCCGCCTCCAAGCGAGGTTGCGATTTCGGCGACCGAGCAGATCTCCCTCTTTTCTACAGTCTTTGTAGCTAGGTGATCATGCCCTGGGTGAACCAAATCAATAATAGGAGTGGTGTTACCCACCCCTATCTTTCCAAGCGACACCTCTTTGCGGCTTTGCTGCTTGTCGCCTTAATTGCATATACACGTTCACGGTCTCGGGGTCCACATGTGAAATGATTTCTACAAATTTAGGAAAAATTAAGCACATGGTCAACATAGTGAATAAAAAAACAAATATAATAAAACGAAACATACTGCTCATATCGAAAATGTGAAAAATGTTGAACGTAGGCTTTGATGTCTCCAAATCAAAGAAGATTACTTGAAGACTATGATGTTGCTTGTGTGTGTGGGTTTTATGTAGTTTGAATTTTGTAAATCCACTCATAGATTTGATCCAAGATTTCTTAATTCAAGTTCTTTTGAAAAAAGATGTTTTATAAAGAAAGTGGAAAATCAACCTGTTGAATTGTCGTTTCAACCGGTTGTTTTACACTTAATGTTTTTGAAAAGAATTGAAATTGGTTAACTTTGCTATCAAGTCAATTCAACAGATTGTTTCGTGTTTTCAATCGGTTGATATTTGAAAAATCTTAACAGAATTCAGTTGGACTAATTTAATCTGTTATGTTTGTTTTAAAACTGATTTGTCTTTTGCATTAAATGTTTTTATCAACTGATTGGAGTATATATAATTTGTTCTACTCTCCTATTTCTTATTGATTTCATGAGAAAACTTTCAAATCAAGTTTTTCCAAGATTGCTTCAAGCTTTGGATTGTTTCTAAGAGTAGAATAGGATTGCTTTGTACTTCTTCTATTCAATCTGTGATTGTATTAGGTGTTGTCATTCCTTTTCTCTATTGACCATTGTATTTTTGTAAGAACAGTTAGGTGCCAAAAGTGGTGTGTGTTCTTGAAGGGCTCAAGATACCACTTTGGTGTGTGTGTTGTAATCAAAGTGTTTGACTGCTTAGTGGAATACTCAGAGGTTTTCTGCGGACTGGATGTTGCTCTTGGCTAAGAGTGAACCAATATAAATTTCCTATGTGAATCTTTTTATCCCTTATCTCTTTAAATATGTTTTTTCTTGAAGTTTGAAACTACGGTTATAAACAACCGATTGTTTCGCAAAAACAATCGGTTGATTTTCTGTTGTAAAGTAAAAACTCATTTTAAAATCAGCTGAACAGATTTCTGATTGATTAATTCTCATTGGCCTTCACTATACCTTCAATATTTTTGAAAATCCTCCATAAACAATTCACCCCCTCTTGTTTAAATCCTACAATTCTAACAATTAGCATCAAGAGCTAGGTTCTTGAAAGTTATTCAAGTTTTTTATCCTAAAATCTTTTTTCATGGCCGAAAAACTACCCTTTGGGAAGGGTGCATCTATTAACAAACCACCTCTGTTTTGTGGTTAGAATTACCAGTGTTGGAAGACAAGGATGAAGATCTTTGTAGAATCAATCGATAAAGGAATTTGGGATGCAATTGAAAATGGTCCTTTTGTTCCTATGCTTGAAAATGATAAAGTGATTTATGAAAAGCCTTGGTCCCAATGGACTGAGCATGAAAGCAAAAAGGCTCAATATGATTGTATCACAAAGAATATTAATACATATGCCTTAAATTCTTATGGGTTTTTCAGGGTATCACAATGTGCCTCCGCAAAGGAAATTTGGTATACTCTTGAAGTTACCCATGAAGGAACAAATGACGTGAAGAGAGCAAGGAAGCATGCTCTTATTCAAGAATATGAGATGTTTAGAATGCAGAAAGGGGAGACAATTGCAGAAGTACAAAAGAGGTTTACTCATATTGTCAACCACCTTATGAGTCTTGGAAAAAATATTTGAGAAAGAAAAACTCAACATCAAGATATTCAAGTGCCTAGACTGATCTTGGCAGCCCAAGGTCACAACCATTTTTGAATCTAAAGATTTAACATCCTTGACAACAACTTCACTGTTTGGGAAGCTTAGAGAACATGAATTGGAGATGAATAGACTGAATGTTCAAGAAAATGAAGATAAGCATGTGAGAAACATTGCCCTGAAGGCTGCTAGACATAAAAACTGTCAAGACTCAAGTGATGACACTGATGGAGAAACCCTTAGCTTGTTGACTAGGAAATCATAAAACTCTTGAAGAAAAAAAGCAACAAGAATCAACCATCCAACAAGTATAACAACAAGAAACTTAATTATTTAAACACTAACAAATACACCTGCTTTGGATGTGGTGAACAGTGACATATTAAAGTTGATTGCCCTAACAATGAGAATAAAGAAAGAGGAGCAAGCAAGAAAGATGAAAATAAAGGCAAAGCCAAGAGAGCCTACATTGCTTGACAAGATAAGGAAGTTTCTTCCTCCAGCGCATCTTTAAGAGATGAAGAAGCAAATCTTTGCTTAATGGCAAACAGAGAAATTGACATAAGCAGTGTAAGTTCCAACATTTCAATCAATTTTGAAAACTACAACCAACTTCTTGATGATTTTAAAGAAACTCATGAAAAAGCTAATCGGCTGACTCTTTAAAATAACCGGTTAAAAGGCTTGAATAATTGGTTGGAAAATAAAGTCAAAGCATTGGTAGAAGAGCTAGATAACTTGAAAAATGATTTTGAAAATTTGAAACTGATTTACAAAAACTCTTCTTGCAAATGTGACTCATGTGTTTGTGAAATTGTGAATCTCTTGAAAAGAAGGTTCACTATCTTGTGAAACTGTGGATAAGCTTTCAAAAGGCAAATCAAATTTTGATACTGTTCTTTCTTCTCAAAATTGTGTTTTTGGAAACGTTCGATTGAGTTTTAATCCACAGAGCAAGAAAATTGGTGTTTCAAAGCCTTTTTCAACCTTTTGTGAAAAACAATCAGTTGTTTCATGCTTTTTTTGTATGGAAAAGGGTCACTCTGTTAGATTCTGCAGAGTTAGGAAATTTTATGTTCCCAGAGGTATTTTAAAATGGGTTCCTAAGAATTCTAACAATCCTAAGGCTTCAATGATTCAATTAATGCCAATGCACCCAAATTTGTTATGGGACCAAATCTTGCTACTTGATCTTGTTTTCTTGCAGGAACTCTTAAGAGCCAAGATTGTTTTGACGTGAAGAATGAAGCCTCAAGGGAAAGAATATGAAGTGGATTCTTTAGTGGAGTTCTAGATTACACATTGATGTCTTGGAAGTCAAGTGAAATCCTTGACTTATGTTCAATGATTGTTTGGAAGAAAATATCTTCAAAATGATAAAAACTTATGCATTCTTACTTCATAATTTGTATTCTTGGTTCATCTTGAGTAAATAAAGTCTTAATTGATTCTTTTTCTTGTGAAATATGTTGTGAAGTATCTTAATGAAAGGTTTATGTGATCATCACAATGTTGTTTTATCTCTGTCAAGGGTTCTTGATTTGTAAAAAAATTCATTTGTTGTTGCAGAAAAACAATTGATTGTTTTCTCTTTGGCAGTATTGTATTAAAGCTGTTATAAAACTCTATGCACTGGTACAACTGTTGCTTATCATTCAAAACTGTTATGGGTCAAAATTGCACTTATTGTAGCTTTGAATACAATCTAATTGAAAGTTATTTTGGTCATAAATATAATATATTCCATAACTTCATGGAAAATTAAGAGATTTTATGGTTAGTCAAATTTGCATGTGCTGTCACAGGGTAATCTGTTTGAAGGCTGACGTGTGCCTATATTCTCTCTGAACAAAATTTTGTTTCTTTTGAAAAACAACCCACTAAAAGCCAATATTGTTGACTACTTTTACTGTCTATATACTTGTGCTTTTTCAGTTGTTTTTCCTCACAGATTCAACCCATTATTTTCTCCTCTGGTTTCATCTTGAATTTGCTGCTCTCTTCCTCTTTTATAAAATTTCATTCTTGTTCCATGGATTCAACACCTCCTTCCTCCAAAAAAATGAAGAATTGTGGGGTAAAAAGGGTTGGACGTCTAGAAAGCTGGTTTGCAGGGGAGGATGAAAAGGATTGAAAAGTTCCTACAAGAGACCAGTAGGAAAGCAATTAACAACCCAAAGCTTATCTCCTTTAGCTGGTTGAAAGAGCAGAAACTCTTTGAAATGAGGTGTGTTCTGAAACATCAAATGCTGAAAAGGTTTCTGGAGATGTCTGGGAATATCTATCCTGACCTTGTGAGAGTTTTCTATACCAATCTTCAGGTTGTTGGTGATAATCTTTGCACAGATGTAAAAGAGATTGACATGGAGATAAGTCCTAAAGTTTGGTTTGCTATTGCTGGATTGAAATATTCTAGATTAAAAATAAATAAAGGAAATATTGAGGTTGTTGAAGACTTCAATAAGATGTTGTACTACAAGAGTTGCCTAAAAAATCTTCAATCCAAAGTGAGGAATTTTTCTATAGGAGGCATGAAGCTCAATGAAAAGATGGTTGTCTTTATTGTATCTTGAATGTTGACTCCAAGAGGAAGCAATCATTCTGTACTCACTGAGGAAGATCTTGTCCTCACTGCATTATGAACAATATCAAGATTAATTGGATTCATATCATCAAGGAGCATATGCAAAAATCCATGAGGTAAAGTGACTATCATTATCCATATGCTATCCTTATTTTTGCATTATTTTTAAGTTAATCTTGAAGAGAAGTTGTCTGAAGTGGTGAAGGCATAACATGAGGTGAATAATGGATTCCTAAGCAAAATGGGATTCACCAAAATTGGGGGAAAATGGGTAAGCAAAGATGGTGAGCAAGTTGGTTCCTCATGTAGCATTCATGTTGAAGATAATGAAGGAGAACCTGCTGGTGGTGGGGAGGATGCTAGATACCATGCTGAAGAAGGCAATGTTGGTCCTGGTGGTGCTTATGATGTTGGTCCAAGTGCTAGAAACATGGGAAAACGCATCACATCTATATCACCATTTGAGAGATTGATAATAAGCAGAATGAACAACTTTGCAGATGAACAAAGAAGTCATCATGAGTCTTGTGTGACACATTTTCAGAACCTTGATGAATAGATCAAAGCTGTTCAAAATCAGCTGTTTGAGCTTCAATACGACAAAGAGGAGTAAAGAATTTTAAATGCTTTATTTCTTATCCCATGTTTGCCTACTGAACAATTTTTTTTTTTTTCTGATTTTATCCCTTGTCTTACTCAATTTGTGAAGACAAATAGGGGGAGAATTATTTGGTTTTCAGTGTTGAACGTGTGCCTATATTCTCTCTGAATAGATTCAATTTCTTTTGAAAAACACCCTACTAAAAGCCAATATTGTTGACTACTTTTACCGTTTATATACTTGTGTTTGTTCAGTTGTTTTCTCTCACAGATTCAACCCATTATTTTCTCCTATGGTTCCATATTGAATTCCTTGTTCTCTTCCTCTTTTCTAAAATTTCATTCTTGCTCTGGATTCAACACCTCCTTCCTCCAAAAATTTGAAGAATCGTGGGGTAAAAAGGGTGGACGTCTAGAAAGCTAGTGTTCAGGGGAGGATGAAAAAGATTGAAAAGTTCCTACAAGAGACCAGTAGGAAAGCAATTAACAACCCAAAGCTCATCTCCTTTAGCTGGTTGAAAAAACAGAAACTCTCTGAAATGAGGGGTGTTCTGAAACAGCAAATGTTGAAAAGGTTTTTGGAGATGTCTGGGAATATCTATCTTGACCTTGTGAGAGTTTTCTATACCAATCTTCAAGTTGTTGGTGATAATCTCTGCACACATGTAAAAGAGATTGTCACGAAGATAAGTCCTGAAGTTTGGTCTGTTATTACTGAATTGAAATATTCTGGATTATGAATAAATAAAGGAAATATTGGGTTTGTTGAAGAGTTCAATAATATGTAGTACTACAGGAGTTGCCTAAGATATCCTCAATCCAAAGTGAGGAATTTTTCTATGGGAGGCACGAAGCTCAATGAAAAGTTGGTTGCCTTCATTGTATATTGGATGTTGATTCCAAGAGGAAACAATCATTCTGTACTCACTGAGGAGGATCTTGTCCTCATCTACTGCATTATGCACAATATCAATATTAACTGGATTCATATCATCAAGGAGCACATGCAAAAATCCATTAGGTTAAGTGATTATCATTATCCATATGCTATCCTTATTTTTGCATCATTTTTAAGTTAATCTTGAAGAGAATTTGTATGAAGTGGTGAAGTCATCACATGAGGTGAATAATGGATCCCTAAGCAAAATGGGATTCACCAAAATTGGGGGAAAATGGGTAAGCAAAGTTGGTGAGCAAGTTGGTTCCTCAAATGCCATTCATGCTGAAGATGATGAAGGAGAACCTGCTATTGGTGGTGATGATGTTGGATACCATGCTGAAGAAGGAAATGTTGGTTCTTGTGGTGCTTATGATGTTGGTCCAAGTGCTTGGGAGAACGCATCACATTTATCTCACCATTTGAAAGATTGATGGTAAGAAGAATGGACAACTTTGCAGATGAACAAAGAAGTCATCATGAGTTATGTGTGGAACATTTTCAGAACCTTGATAAACATATCAAAGTTGTTCAAAATCAGCTCTTTGAGCTTCAATATGGCAAAGAGGGGTGAAGAATTTTAAATGCTTTATTTCTTATCCCATGTTTGCCTACTGAACAATTTATTTTTCAGATTTTATCCCTTGTCTTACTCTATTTGTGAAGACAAATAAAGGGAGAATTATCTTTTTTTCAGTGTTGAACTGCTGGTACTCTTATTTGGTTTATATTCTATTTATAGCTGCTGCTATTTTGTTCTGATTTTGCACCCCTTTCACTAGTTTTCACACTGATTTTCATGGTTTTCTTGCTAGAAAACATTTTATGAAAATTGGTTCAATGGTGTTGTTTAAAACTGGGTATTATTGCTATATAATACATGCACAATTTATGTTTTTCAGGTGCTTTCTGTTGATCAAGAGTGATCAAAGGTTTTGAAGAATCCAAATCCATGTGTTTGGTGCAAGGCTGAAGTTGTTGTTGTGTTTAGAATAGGATCTGGGTAGTTTAAATGTGTAATCCACTCTTTGTTGAATCTAAAGCTAATGTTTTTTAAAACCTTTTTAAGTTCAAAGTGTTTTTCAAACTAAGTGAAAAACAACCTGTTGTTTTGTCAAAACAACCGATTGTTTTACTCTTAGGTGTTTTTGAAAAGGTTGAAAACTATTTTGGTTGGTTGACTTGCTGTCACACTAAAACAATGGTTTCAATCGATTGTTTCTTTGAAAATCCTAAAAATTGGCATCAAGAGCTTGGTACTTGAAAGATATTCATGTTTAATCCTAAAAACCTTTTTTCTATGGCTGGAAAACTACATTTTTAGGAGGGTGCTTCAATTAACAAACCACCTTTGTTTTGTGGTTTGAATTATAAGTATTGGGAAGCTAGAATGAAAATCTTTGTTGAATCCGTTGATCAAGGAATTCAGGATGCAATTGAAAATGGCCATTTCATTCCTAACATTAAAAAGAGTTGATCTTTTATAAAAAAACCTTGGTCCTAATGTTCTAATGAAGAAAGTGAGAAGGCCAAGTTTGATTGCATTGCCAAAAATATAATAACTTCTGCTTTGGATTCTAAAGAATTTTTCAGGATCTCAGAATGTGAATCTACTAAGGAGATGTGGGATACACTCAAAGCAACTCATGAGAGTACCACTGAAATAAAGAAATCAAAGACAAGAAGTTAAGCAAGAAGAAAAATGAGGCATAATAAAAAAAGGTCTCAATCTATGCTTCATGGCCAAAAAGGAAGAAGATGCAAACAGTGTAAGTTCTTCTACTTCTTCAAATGCTGAAAATTACAGTTAATTACTTTAAACTTTTCAAGAAACACATGAAGAAGCTAATCGATTGGCTCTCTTGAACAATCGGTTGAAGGGAATGAACATCTGGCTTGAAAACAGAGTCAAATCACTGGAAGAAGAATTGGAAAATTCAAAAACAGATTTTGAAAACCTTGAAAATCTTTACAAAAACTCTTCTTACAAGTGTGACTCTCTTATTTGTGAAAATCTTGAAAAGAAAGTTCATTATGTTGTAAAAACTGTGGATAAGCTTTCAAAGGGTAAATCCAACTTTGAGAATGTATTGGCATCTCAAAATTGTGTTTTTGGAAAAACTGGATTAGGTTTTAATCCATAAAAAAAGCAAGACAAGTTTTCAAAGTCATTTTTGAAACTGCCAGAAACAATCGATTGTGTTGTCGAAACAACCGGTTGTTACATGCTTCTACTGCATAAAAAGAGGACATTCTGTCAGATTCTGTAAAATTAGGAAATATTTTGTTCCTAAAGGCATTATGAGATGGATTCCTAAAGATTTTGGAGTTCCCAGTGATGAATGTAAATCAAAAGGACCCACATTTAAAAGGGGACCAAATCTTTGTACTTGAAATTTTACTTTGTAGGGAAATTTGATGGAAAGCATGCAGCAGTGGTATCTGAACAGTGGTTGCTTAAAACACATGACTGGAGATAAATCAAAGTTTGTGAGCATCACCTTCAAACAAGAAGGCCATGTAACATATGGAGATAACAACAAAGGAAGAATTCTTGGAAGAGGCTCTATAGGAGACAAGAGTATCTTGCTCATT